>ENA-OQCS01000985-OQCS01000985.1-human-gut-metagenome-genome-assembly--contig:-NODE-985-length-15369-cov-3.934261_pt1 | contig 15369 bp, 17 predicted proteins | sample MGYA00242757_ERZ504575 | MGnify/ENA primary metagenome ERZ504575 (study PRJEB26092, sample SAMD00036297) | human gut metagenome | host: Homo sapiens | study: EMG produced TPA metagenomics assembly of...
ATCGTTCCACCATGGTGGAAGATTTTTCTCCATATAGGATGATTTAGTGTTAGTAGACAAGGATATTAATCCTTCCAAAGATTGACTTTTATTCTCGCACGTGACCGTCTGTGATAAGAGCTGCTCTACACTTGATGTTTGTTGAAAAATGCAATTTTATAAATTATTTATTGCAACTTTTTAGAAGCTTTGGTTGTTGTTGATATAATATTATGTATATTGCGAAGTGGAATATGTCCTGTTTATCAATATGTTATACAATTCTGAATTGTATGTGATGGTATTCTTGGTTGTAATATGTGTCGGAATGGGGTGTAATCACGAATTGTTAAATGAATAAACAATGAATGATATGAAGAAAAAGCTTGACTTTAAAGTTTTGGCTATTATGGGCGTAGTGGTTTTTTCCGCTTGCGGTTCTGATAGCGATCTGTTCAACCCGGAAAAGGCGGCAGCTAAGAAAGAGGCACAGTATGCATCGGCTTTTGTGCAGAGGTATGGAGAAATTGCAGTTGATCAGGATTGGGGATTTGGGGTAACACCGACAACGCGTGTTGCTAACACTAATAGCAATCAATGGAAAGATTTTACGGAAGTACCGGGGAGTGTTACGGCTACAGAAAAAGAAGTGGTTACGGAATGGTTTAAAACATATCGGAATCCACAATCCATTGGGGGGGATTGGACCGACTTTTTTGTTCAACATGTAAGTGGCTCACACTCTAATATGGATTTTTTGGTTGCGGCATCAGATGACCATATCAATAATTTTAATGCTACTGAGGGGGCTATAATGCTAATGCAGAATAGTGGAACGTCTTCTTTTGGTTATAGGGCTTCTCTGGATGGTAAAATGCACTATAATTATACTATACAATATATTGAGGGTGCTTATTATGTGGGATTTGACTTTGAAGCTACCGGACAGAACCCAAATCAACAAGTGGCTGCAGATGGGTATTATAGTGATTGGATTGTGAAGATCTCTCCGGCCGTATATACGAATGCGTACAGAATCATAGCAGAAGACCTTGGAGACAGTGATGATTTTGACTTCAACGATGTCGTGTTTGATGTAGCGACCAATGGAGGAGCAACTATCATTACCCTGCAGGCTGCGGGTGGTACTTTGCCTTTGTATATTGAGGTGGGCGGTGATAGCCGTGAAGTTCATGGACTCTTTGGTGTTTCTAATACTACAATGGTAAATACAGGTGCTGGGGCAACTAAGGCTCCGGTGATGTACAGAGTTGACGGTACCGGTGCCGTAAATGTCAAAGTGGAAGGTCAAAATGCTGAAGTATATACACTGAAAGCGGAGATAGGCAAAGCTCCGCAGAAGATACGTGTAGAGACAAGATATGAATGGACTGCTGAACGTCAGGATATTAATGATAAATATCCAGGTTTTGCAGATTGGGTGGCTGATCCTACGGCTAATTGGTATTAATAGAATATATAGTATTTTTATTTAAGGCAGATGATATAATGAAAGGTTATATCACCTGCCTTTTTATGTTTCGACCGTTATATATTGAAATTTACTATCTTTGTGGCGTAGCAAGCAGTTGGTACATCATTTTTTTCGAGAAAGTGAATGGTTTATTTATTCCGAGCTTATGAATCTTTATACACCTGTAGAAGTAGTTTCCAGTATGCCCCTTCTTTCGCAAGAGAATAATCTGTTGCTGATGGTTCTTGTTTTGCGTCCGAGATGGGGCAAAGGCTGGCGGATGCCAAGTTCCGTTGTGACGTCAATCCTTATGGTGTGCTTTATAATCCGTTTTCCATTTCTGCGGCATTGCGTGAAATCATTGCGGGCAGATGCTACAATGAAAACGATATTTTCCTCTTTCATGAACTTTGGCACAGTGCCATGCATCATGGTAGCTTTTCCTCAGTCTCTGCAGAGGAAACATTGGCAGGTATTAACGGGCGTTTGAAAAGCGCCCATGAAAGGCTGGACCGGTTGGATTGTCTGCTGCTGACTTCGCTCTGCCTGGGTTTATGAAAATAAAAGACGGGAACTGTAGTTGCCAACTGTCATAAGCAACCTGAGTCCTGCTTTACCCGCCGTATGCTTTCTGTCAGTGAAATAGTATCTGACTACACCTCTTTGCTTTCCGGCTTGCTGGCGCGGATTCCCCGGTTGAAAGTATTGTTCACCGTCAGCCCCATCCGCCACGTGCGTGACGGAATGCATGCCAACCAGCTCAGTAAAGCTACCTTGCTGCTTGCCGTGAACCAGTTGCAAGCCACTTTCCCGGAACATGTTTTCTATTTTCCGGCTTATGAGTTGCTGCTCGACGAGCTTCGTGACTATCGCTTCTATGCAGAAGACATGGTGCATCCTTCCGAAACGGCCATTCGCTATGTCTGGGAACGGTTTACCCGGTCGTGTATCTCTGCCGATGCGTTACGGATTATGGAAGAAAGTGAAAATATCCGTAAGATGTTGTCACATAAGCCATTTTATCCCGCTTCAGAAGAGTATAAGCGTTTTTTAGGACAAATTGTGTTAAAAATAGACCAACTTAACGGAAAATACCCGTACTTAGATTTCCAAAAAGAGAGAGAAATATGTCGTATTCGATTGAAAGCATAACCGAAAGTATTGGCGCACGGCGTATGGGAAACGCGCCGGCTACCATAGACTGGCTGCTCACTGACAGCCGTTCCCTGAATTTTCCTGAGGAAACATTATTCTTTGCCTTGACCACCAAGAGAAATGACGGTGCGCGCTATATTGCAGATTTATATGCCCGTGGAGTACGTAATTTTGTGCTTAGCGAAGAAAGCTTTAGATTAATGGACAATGGACAATTGACAATTGACAATGCTATGCAGCGTGATGATGCGCAGTCAATTGTCAATTATCTCATTGTTCCCAACCCGCTGAAAGCCTTGCAAAAACTGGCGGAACAGCATCGGAACCGGTTCCAGATACCGGTCATCGGTATTACGGGAAGCAACGGTAAGACTGTTGTGAAGGAATGGCTGCACCAGTTGCTCAGTCCGGAACGTGCCATTATCCGTTCTCCCCGCAGTTATAACTCCCAGATTGGAGTGCCTTTGTCTGTGTGGCAGATGAACGAACAGTCCGAACTTGCTATTTTTGAAGCCGGTATTTCCGAGCCGGGGGAAATGCGCGCTTTGCAGAACATCATCAAGCCTACCATAGGCATCCTGACCAATATAGGAGGGGCTCACCAGGAAAATTTCTTCTCGTTGCAGGAGAAATGCATGGAGAAGCTGACGCTTTTCAAGAATTGTGATGTAGTGATTTATAATGGTGACGATGAGTTCGTCAGCAACTGTGTGGCGAAGTCCATGCTGTCTGCACGTGAGATTGCGTGGAGCCGGAAAGATATGGAACGTCCTCTATATATAAGTAAAGTGGAGAAACGGGATGACTGTACTGTCATTTCCTATCGCTATCTGGATATGGACAATACGTTTACTCTACCGTTCATAGATGATGCTTCCATCGAGAATTCGCTGAACTGCCTGGCGCATGCCTCTATCTGATGCTTCCTGCCGAACAGATTACAGAACGTATGGCAAGGCTGGAACCCATCGCCATGCGGCTGGAAGTCAAGGAGGGAAAAAACAACTGTCTGTTGATTAACGACAGTTATAATTCTGACCTTGGCTCATTGGATATTGCACTCGATTTTCTTTACCGCCGTTCGCAAAGTAAGGGATTGAGGCGGACTTTGGTTCTTTCGGATATATTGGAGACCGGTCAGAACACGCCGACACTTTACCGACAAGTGGCACAGCTGGTAAACAGCCGTGGCATTGAACGCATCATAGGTGTAGGAAATGAAATATCTTCCTGCGCTGCACGCTTTAATATAGAGAAGACCTTTTATCCGGATACAGCGGCCTTGATACGTGCCATTCAGCGTGGGGAACTTCGCCTTGAAAACGAAATAATTCTGATTAAGGGTGCACGTAAGTTCGGTTTTGACTCCTTGACGGAAGTATTGGAGAAGAAGGTGCACGAAACCATTCTGGAGGTTAATCTTGGAGCGATGATTGCCAATCTGAACTATTATCGTGGCAAGCTGAAGCCGGAAACAAAGATGGTCTGCATGGTGAAAGCCTCCGCTTACGGTGCAGGTTCTTACGAGATAGCCAAGACCTTGCAGGAACATCATGTCGATTATCTTGCCGTGGCGGTTGCCGACGAAGGCTCCGAACTCCGTAAAGCGGGTATCACTGCGAACATCATTATCATGAATCCTGAGATGACTGCTTTCAAGACCATGTTCGATTACAAGCTGGAACCCGAAGTATATAGCTTCCATCTGCTGGACGCTTTGATTAAAGAAGCGGAAAAGGAAGGTATCACAAACTTCCCCATCCACATAAAGCTGGATACCGGTATGCACCGCCTGGGGTTTGCTCCGGAGGACATGCCCCGGCTGATAGAGCGGCTGAAGGGACAGAATGCCGTGATTGCCCGTTCCGTCTTCTCGCATTTGGTAGGGAGCGATTCGCAACAATTCGACAGTTTTACACGCCGGCAGATAGAAATGTTCGAGAAAGCGTCCATGAATTGCAGGAGCTTTTCCGCATAAGATACTTCGCCATATCTGCAATTCCGCAGGTATCGAGCGTTTCCCCGGGGCGCAATTCGATATGGTGCGCCTGGGTATCGGCCTCTATGGTGTCAATCCCATAGACAATTCCATTATGAATAATGTGAGCACGTTGAAGACTACCATCCTCCAGATACGTGATGTTCCCGAAGAGGATACGGTGGGGTATAGCCGGAAAGGGCATCTCACCCGTCCGTCGCGTATAGCGGCTCTTCCCATCGGTTACGCCGACGGCCTGAACCGCCATCTTGGAAATGGACATGCTTATTGTCTTGTAAACGGCCAACGGGCAGCCTATGTAGGGAATATCTGCATGGATGTCTGTATGATTGACGTGACGGACATTGATTGCAAGGAGGGTGACAGTGTGGAAATTTTTGGTGACCATCTGCCTATAACCGTTCTTTCCGATGTACTCGAAACTATTCCTTATGAGGTGTTGACAAGCGTTTCTACGCGGGTAAAACGTATTTATTATCAAGACTGAAGATAGGGGTCAGGGATTGGGGATTAGGAATTGCGATAAAATTAATCCTTAATCCTTAATCCCTAATCCTTAATTTTCCTATCTTTGCACTATAATTAATCAGATATAACTATGACAAACTTACTTTTATTAGGCTTTCTGCCCAGCGGTTCCGAATGGATAATTATTGCATTGGTCATCTTACTGTTGTTTGGTGGTAAGAAAATTCCCGAATTGATGCGTGGTTTGGGCAAAGGAGTGAAGAGCTTCAAGGATGGCGTGAATGAAGCCAAAGAAGAGATAAACAAGGCTCAGGAAGATTTGGATAAACCGGCTGAAAAGAAATAAAGGAACAAGAGTATTACTATTGACAATTTACTATTTACTATTTGATACTCTGAGAAGTTCAGGAGTATGGGTAGGCTTGTTGCCTTTTCCACAGCGCAGCCCAAATAGTAAATTGTCAAATAGTAAATCCCCGCAGCGCAGCCCAAATAGTAAATAGTAAATTGTCAAATAGTAAATCCCTTTATGTCAGAAAAAGAACTAACCTTTTGGGACCACTTGGACGAGTTGCGCCGAGTGTTGTTTCGTGTACTCGGTGTGTGGTTTGTATTGGCTATCGGTTATTTTATTGCCATGCCTTATCTGTTTGACAATGTGATATTGGCTCCTTGCCATAACGACTTCATTTTCTATGACTTGCTGCGCTGGATAGGGCAGAGACTGGACTTGCAGGATGAATTCTTTACCCAGGAGTTTCATGTGAAGCTCGTCAATATCAATCTTGCCGCACCGTTCTTTGTCCACATGTCTACCGCTTTCTGGATGTCGGTGGTAACGGCTGCTCCTTATATTTTCTATGAAATCTGGCGCTTTGTAAGCCTGCACTCTATCCAAACGAGCGTAAAGGGGTGAGGAAAGCGCTGGGTATAGGTACGGTGATGTTCTTCATCGGTGTGTTGCTGGGGTATTTTATGGTCTATCCGCTGACATTGCGTTTCCTTTCCACTTATCAATTGAGCGCAGCCATCGAGAATCAAATTTCCCTGAACTCGTACATCGACAATTTCATGATGCTGGTGCTTTGCATGGGACTGGCATTCGAACTGCCGCTGGTGACATGGCTGCTTTCCCTGCTGGGACTGGTGCACAAGACCTTTTTGCGGAAATACCGCCGTCATGCTGTTGTCATCATTGTTATTGCCTCGGCCATCATTACTCCGACCGGTGACCCGTTTACCTTGACAGTAGTGGCGGTGCCGCTTTATCTGCTCTATGAGTTGAGTATCCTGATGATAAAGGATAAAAAGACTGATGATGAAGCGGAAGAAGTGGAGACAGAGGAATGATGGATTGTGAAGTAAAGGAATATTTTAGTATATTGCTGGAAGCCTGCCACGTTGAGGAAATCTCCTTGGACGTGGCCTATCGGCAATTGCGCGAGTTGCTGGAGCGTTTGTGCCGTACACAGATGCCTGACGGCAGCTTGCAGATGACGGACCTTTCTGCACGTATCAGTTTCGTGGCTTCGAAGGCCGGACTTTCCACCGTGGAACAGAACCGTCTGCATACCTTCCGGCTGACCTCCAATGCTATTCTGAACCGCCAGGCGGAACCGCAACGTGAACAGTTGTTGCGTGATGCCAAGACACTGGCATTCTTTGTCAAGCGCTTGACGGGGGAGGAGATACCTGCCGAACTTTATCGCCTGCTACCTCGTGCGGATGCCACCTATATAGTGGCACCGCCCGCCAAAGAACGGATAAAGCGCATGCGCGTCTGTTTTCAGTATGCCGATGATACTTATTTATATGTACTGTCCGTAGACACTGTAGCCGATGAGCCGTTGCGTGTCCGTTATAATGTACCTCAGATTAATGAAGAGTTTGCAGAAACCTGCCGGATTCTGTGGCGGCATGCCCAGGTCAATCTGCTGGATGTTACGGTGGACGAAGTCGCATACTCACCCCTTCCTTTATTATACTTGAGCCCGATTACTTGATAGACATCAGTTCGCTTGCCGAATGCTTCAAGGATTACGGGCATCATCCTGCCAATTATATCCTGGCACGGCTCCAGTCGCCAGACAATACCCGTCCGTTACTGTTGGGTAATATTGCTAACCTCTTTCTGGACGAATGGATTCATGCCAAGGAGGCACCCGATTATTTGGCATGCATGAAGAAGGCCTTCCGTTCTTATCCCATCGAGCTGGCAGCATGTGCCGACCTGCGCGACCGGGAGAAGGAAGCTGAATTCTTTTCCGATTGCAAGCGCCATTTCGACAATATCCACCGGACGGTGACAGAAACATTCCGTGCATCCGGCTATGAACTCGATAGGACTGATGCCGTGCTGGAACCCTCTTACATCTGTGAAGCATTGGGTTTGCAAGGGCGTCTGGACTACATGCAGCGGGATATGACCTCGTTCATTGAAATGAAGTCCGGTAAGGCGGACGAGTATTCCATCCGTGGTAAGGTGGAGCCTAAAGAAAACAATAAGGTACAGATGTTGCTCTATCAGGCTGTGTTGGAGTATTCTATGGGAATGGACCATCGACGTGTAAAGGCCTACCTGCTCTATACCCGTTATCCGTTGCTTTATCCGGCACGTCCTTCGTGGGCAATGGTGCGCCGTGTGATGGATGTGCGTAACCGGATTGTAGCCAATGAATATGGCATCCAGTTACGGAACAGCCCGCAGTATACGGCAGAGCGCCTGAAAGACATCCATCCGGACACCTTGAACGAACGCGGTTTGGACAATACCTTGTGGAAACGCTTCCTTTACCCCTCCATCGATGCCGTAGCGCAACGCATCCGTTCGCTTTCGTCGTTGGAACAAAGCTATTTTTATACGCTCTATAACTTTATAACCAAGGAACTCTATACCTCCAAATCTGGAGATGTGGATTATGAAGGACGTACCGGTGCTGCCGCCCTCTGGCTTTCCACACTGGCTGAGAAATGTGAGGCAGGTGAAATTCTGTACGATTTGGCTATTTGCGAGAATCATGCGGCAGATACGCATAAACCGTATTTGTCCCTCAGAACGAAGCAAATGGTTGCTTCCCGGCAGGAGCGGGTTCTGCCAATTTCCGCCAGGGTGATGCGGTGGTTCTTTACGAACGGAATACGGATACCGACAACGTTACCAACAAGATGGTGTTTAAAGGTAATATAGAGTGCATATCCGATGACGAGGTTTGTATCCGTCTTCGTGCCACCCAGCAGAATGCGGGTGTATTGCCTGTTGCTAGCCTCTATGCCATAGAGCACGACTATATGGACACCTCCTTTCGTAGCATGTATCTGGGACTTCCGCTTTCCTTTCTGCCACCCAAAGACGGCGTGACTTGTTGTTGGGGCAGCGCTCTCCCGAATTCGATACTTCTTTGGATGCCGCTATTACGACCGCTCCGGATGATTTTTCGCGGATTATTCTGAAAGCGCAGGCTGCTCGCGACTATTTCCTTTTAATCGGTCCGCCGGGTACTGGCAAGACCTCTCGCGCGCTGCGGGGCATGGTAGAAGCCTTTTACCGGGAGGGGAAACAGATTCTACTGCTTTCGTATACCAATCGTGCTGTAGATGAAATCAGTAAGGCGCTGGCTTCCATTGAGCCTGAAATAGACTTTATCCGTTTAGGCAGTGAGTTGTCTTGCGATGACTCATTCCGCCCGTATCTGATTGAGAATGTGTTGGAACCTTGTGCCACTCGGCGGCAGGTGCAGGAGCGCATTGCCCGTTGCCGTGTTTTTGTCGGTACGGTTGCCACGCTCTCATCCAAGACCGAACTTTTCCGGTTGAAGACTTTTGATGTAGCGATTGTGGATGAGGCTACCCAATTTTGGAACCACAACTGCTGGGGTTACTCTGTACCCGCAATCCCGCAGGCGCGGATGCCATCGGCAAATTTATTTTGATAGGTGACCATAAGCAGCTACCCGCAGTGGTCTTGCAGTCGTCCGAGCAGTCGGAAGTGTGTGACGAAGCTTTGCAGGCTATCGGATTGTATAATTTGAAAGATTCCCTTTTCGAACGCCTTTATAGGAATCTCTCCAAGGAAAGTGCCAATCGCCAGGCATCAACCTCTCATTCTTCATCTTTTATCCCTCATCCCTCCTACGACATGCTCTGCCGTCAGGGTCGTATGAATATCGAGGTAGCTTTGTTTCCTAACCGGGCTTTTTACGGTGGTCTGTTGGAACCGGTTGGTCTGCCGCACCAGCAGGGAGAGCTGACTCTTGCTCCTGAGCTGTGTGATTGTGAGTTTGCCGGCTTGCTGACTCGTCGTGTCGCTTTTCTGCCTGCCGCAGTCGAACCGCCGGCACAGTCGGCCAAGATGAACCATTCGGAGGCGCGGATTGTGGCACGGTTGGCAGCGGCTATCTATCGGCAGTATGCAGCTGTTTCCGGTTTCAACCCGGCTGTCACTTTAGGTGTCATCACTCCTTATCGCAGTCAGATAGCCTTGATTAAGAAAGAGATTGCTGCTTTGGGTATTGCTCCTTTGGAGGATATATTGGTAGACACCGTGGAACGCTTCCAAGGTAGCGAACGGGATGTTATTATCTACTCTTTCTGTGTGAACCGGGCTTATCAGTTGAAGTTTCTGGCAAATATGACAGAGGAAAACGGTACTCGGATTGACCGGAAATTGAATGTTGCCCTTACTCGTGCCCGCAGGCAGATGTTTATGACAGGAGTGCCGCAACTATTGAAACTTAATCCTATTTATGCCGAGCTCTTGTCTGTAGTTTGCCATTCGTAACCGTCTTATTTAGTAAATCTTAAATATTTTCTGCTTCTTTATAGAGTTTATTAATAACGCTGTGTGAGATAAACCATTATCTTTGCATCACGTTTTTTTTCATAGAGATTTAGATTTAAGGTTAGAAGAATTGTGGAAGTCGTGAGACTTCCCTTTTTTTCATCTTAAATTGTGTTCCATTTACAGTTTTTTGTTTTTGACTGTAATTGAACGAAGAAAAGCCATTTCGTGAGAAAAGGCTTTTTTGTGCGGAGTTTGCAAGGCATGTAATGCAGTTTGCAAACTCCGCATGATTCTGAATATCTATATAGAGACTTCTGATTAGTCCACTATAATCGGTTTGTACTTCGGAACCAGTGCCTTCATGATGCACCAGCCTATCAGGTAGGACACTGCACATACACAGAAGATGATGAAATATCCGGCAGGCTTGCCCTGGAATCCAAGAAATACCATTTGTGTCTTGTCGGCATAGTCGAACAGCAAACCGGAACTCATGTTGATAAGGAATGAGCTGATACCGCCCGCCATACCTCCGATTCCCACAATGGTGGCAATGGTGCTCTTGGGAAACATATCACCTACCACAGAATAGATGTTGGCCGACCAGGACTGATGGGCAGCGCCTGCAATACCTATGATGATAATCGGGAACCAATAGGCTTGTTCGCCAAATACTTCCTTGTTGCCCAATGGCTGTGCAAACAATGCCAATAGCGGGAACAGTGCAAAGATGAACATGGCCTGCATGCGTGCGGCGTAGGGGTTCTTACCGGTTTTGTTGATAATGATGGTGGGCAATTTCCCGCCATAGACGGACAACATCGTGATGGCATAGAGCACAAAGATAAGCATCTGTGCCGTGGGAGTATCTGAGGAGAATCCGTAAACGTCCGAAATGTATGCGGGTGCCCAGAAGAGGAAGAACCACCATACACCGTCAGTCATGAATTTGCCGAAAAATACAGCCCAGGTTTGCGGATATTTGAAACATTGCAGGAAAGAAATGCTCTTTTCATCCTTGGTTGTCGGAGTAGTCGCCTTTTTATCCTTCTCATTGTCTTTGTCTTGTTCTATATATGCCAGCTCAGCTGCGTTTACGTGTGGATTTTCATCAGGTTTCTTGTACATGAATATCCACAGTCCCATCCAGATGAAACCCAATCCGCCGATAACGATAAAAGCCATTTCCCAGCCGTTGCCCACGCCCATGCGTTGGAAGTAGCGGGCCAGGTGGGGATACACAATGGGCTATCAGTGCTCCGATGGTAGAGCCGGCATTGAATATGGAAGTGGAGAAGGCACGGTCTTTCTTTGGAAAATATTCGGCAGTCACCTTGATGGCGGCAGGAAAGTTTCCTGCTTCACCGATGCCCAGTATGATACGGGCGGCAATGAAGTAGTAAACGCTGGTGATGGCTATGGTAGAGGCCAATGCACCGGTAGCGCTAATCATGTTGGCGGCATTTTCAATGCGAGGGTCATTTCTGTGGCAAGTCCGCAGAGGGCGTGCATACAAGCACCGATAGACCATACGGCAATGGCCCATAAATACCCTTTTTTCGTTCCCATCCAGTCGATGAAACGTCCGGCAAACAGATTGCCTAAGGCATAGACGATGGAAAAGATAGCTGTGATGTAGCCGTAGTGTGTATCGGTCCAGTGGAATTCGGGGGAGATGAAATCTTTCCAGGTCAATGAAAGAACCTGGCGGTCGAGGTAATTGACGGTTGTCGCGAAGAATAGCATGGCGCAGATAATCCAACGGTAATTGGTCATCCGCCCTGCGGTGTTTTGAAATGTACTCATGATAATAGATTTATATTTTGATGCAAATGTAGGGGTTTGTGTGTTGTTCGAGGTGTAATATTGAGTAAAAAGGATGTAGAAAATGACAAAAATAGGCATGGATTATTTAAGTCCATGCCTATCGGACGTTGCAGGGCAACTTTATTTCATATCGATGTATTTGATTTCGTCTTTGTCGCTGTATTTCAGGTTTTCACCGCCCATACCCCAGATGAAAGTATAGTTGCTGGTTCCGGCAGCAGCGTGGATGGACCATTCGGGAGAAGTGATGGCTTGTTCGTTGTGCAGCCATATCAAACGTTCTTCCTGCGGTTCGCCCATCAGGTGACAGATAGCGTTGCCGGGTTTCAGGTTGAAGTAGTAGTAAGCTTCCATGCGGCGAGTGTGCGTGTGGGCAGGCATGGTATTCCATACAGAGCCGGGAGCCAGTTCCGTGAGTCCCATCTGCAACTGGTTGGTACCGCCGTCTTTCACTCTTTCCAGTACATCTTTCACAATCAGCTGGTTTACGATACGGTCGTTGCTGTCTTCCATTTTTCCATAATGGTCGGAGATGCCCAGTGCATATTTCTTGGGGTTGGCTTTCTGAAGCTTGGCATCGGTGGTAATCAGCTGAGTAACATAGGATTTGTAGGCCGGGGCCGAGTTGATGTAGAACTTGGCGGGATTGGTAGCGTCGTTGCTCTTGAAGGTTACTTCCTTATTTCCGCAGCCTACGTAAAGGGCTTCCTTATACTTCATGGGGTATTCCTTACCGTCTACAGTAACCACTCCGTCACCGCCGGTATTGATGACACCCAGTTCGCGGCGTTCGAGGAAGTAAGTGATTTCCGGACCCAGTTCACGGAACACTTCCAACTTCAATGTCTTGTTCACCGGCATGGCGCCACCGTAAATCAATCGGTCGTAGAGGGTGTAGGTTACGTTGATTTCATCCGGAGCCATCACTTTGTCCATCATGAATCTGCTGCGCAGAAGTTCCGTGTCATAATGCTTCACGTCCTGCGGATGGCAGGCGGTCTGCACTTTGTAATTCACTTGGGCATTGGCTGCCATGGCAGCTGCTCCCATCATAAATGCAAGTACTAACTTTTTCATAATCCGTTACTATTTAATTTTTAACTTTTAATTTTTGATTGATTTCTGGTATTTGATGATAGCACGACGGTTCATAATCATCAGGAACAATGTGCATAATACAAGGATACCGGAGCCTATCCATTTCAACGAGTAGGTCAGGTGGAAAATGACCCAAGCAAAGGGGCTGGATGCAAAATCCAGTGCGCCGCCTTCAAAGCCGGCGGGGATATTCACGGCAGCATCTTGTGTCTTCTCGTATACATCGTGGGCTGCTTGTGTGAAATAGGGGGCGAGGTCTGTTACGAAATAAAGACCGATGGTCAGTACAACGAGTCCGATGATGAACGTCTTTACTACATTTCCTTTCGTGATGGGCAGTACCAGTGGGAAGAGGTAGAACATTCCGGCCAGCGATGCCAGAGGCAGGAACTGGTTACCCGGCAGGATGACAGCCAGCAGTATGGTTACGGGAATCAGCAGCAGGGAAACCACCAGCGTTGCAGGATGGCCGATAACCAATGCGGGGCTCATACCGATGTTCAGGCCGACAGCACCTTTGAACTTCTTGGCAATCAGCTCGCGGGTAGCATCAGAAATAGGCTTCAAGCCTTCGATGAACAAAGCGGTGATACGCGGAATCAGCTCCATACGGCGCCCATCTTGATACCCAAACCTAATATATAAGGTATCTTGTCTACCAGTTCCTGACCGTTCTTGCAAGACAAAGCACCGATACCGCAACCGACCAGAATACCCAGGAACAGAGGCTCACCCAGCAAACCGAATTTCTTCTTCATGCCTTCCGCATCAATGTTCAATTTGTCAAAACCGGGGATTTTGTCCAATGCTTTATTGATGACTACGGCAAATGGAACGAAACCTGCGCAGAAAGGCTGGGGAATGGAGATACCCTCCATCTTGTCGTAGAATCCCTGGAATTTGTCGGCGGTATAGTCGGCCATAATCAGGGTAATGATGTAGCAGATAATAGCGGCGAAGAAACCCCACCAGATATTGTCGCTGGCAAAATAAACGACTGCGCCGATAAATGCGAAATGCCAGTAGTTCCAAAGGTCGATATTGACCGTACGGGTCGTTTTCGTTAATAACATCAGAAGATTTACTCCCAAACATACCGGAATGATGAATGCACCCACCGATGTGTTATAGCTACAGCCGCAGCTGCAGGCCATCCCATATCGAATACTTCAACTGAAGACCGTAAATTTCAACGACTTGGCTCAGAGCAGGACCGAGGCTGCTGGTCAACAGCGCAGTGACAACTGACAGACCTACGAAACCGACACCTACCAGCAGACCACTCTTTAGCGCCTTACTGAATTTGATGCCGATGCATACTCCCAAAATTGTAAAGATTATAGGCATCATCACTGCTGCTCCTAAGCCGATGATATAGCCGAAAACTTGTTCCATTCTCTTGTGATTTAATTAGGTAATTGAGTTTGTTTTTGCAATAGTATGAATTAAAAACCGGGTCAAAAATAAGACCTTTTCTCAATTAATCAAACTCGAAAAGCATAATTATTTAGTAAATGGGACAATTTTGGACGAAATTGGTCGTTATCGTGCACAAAATTGCTCGTTTTCGTACACGAAAACCAAATAATACACTCTCTGCATTGAAAAGTATACATAGGAAAAACAACAATTTTGGGTGGAGTGAACTTTAATCCAGTTTACTGTGTTATTATAAGACATTGAAACAAACCGGACTATAATGATATATTTGATTTTTTTATTGGCAATAGGACTATTGGTCGGATGGAGCTTATGGAAAGCTCCATCGATATTGATTTATGGGGAAAAGATTTAGAGGATTGATAGTTATATTGGTTATATTCTGAAAATTTAACTATATTAGCGCCAGAAAAGCATAAATATGGCGCTAAATCTGATAAAAAAGGATAAATCCCACTCTGTTGTAAGCATTAAGCTGGATGAGCAAGAGTTTCATAATATTTTTAAGGAATATTATGCGGCGCTTTGTTCTTTCGCGTTCCAATACATGGAGGATGCGGATATGTCAGCAGATATAGTACAAGACGTATTTGCCAAGTTGTGGCAGATAAGAGACGATTTCTTTTATCTTCATCAGGTGAAAGCTTTTCTTTATACGGCCGTACGTAACCATGCCTTGAACGAACTTGAGCATTCGAAGGTAGCTCATGAATACGAGCAAAAGATTATAGCCAAAAAGCAGATGCTTTTTTTCGTGATGCGATTGTGGAAGAAGAGACTTTCCGGATTCTGTCAGAAGCTATAGAGAAACTTCCTACCCAAATGAGAGCCATCATGCAGTTGGCTTTGGAAGGCAAAAAGAATGCAGAAATAGCAGAGCGTCTCAATGTCTCTCCCGAAACGGTACATACTCTTAAAAAAGTGGCTTATAAAAAGCTTCGTGCATTCCTTACCGATTATTATTATTGCCTTCTGTTATTTATCTAAAAGCACATTTTTTTCTATTTTTTTCAAAAAAAAGTCTTTATCGATTCACCATGTTTTCATTTTGCTTGTATTATCATTAAAGATAGACTAAAACATGCCAAATTATGATAAAAGAGTACTTCATATAGCTCATCTTATTTCCAAGCACCTATCGGTGAAGTA
>ENA-OQCS01000986-OQCS01000986.1-human-gut-metagenome-genome-assembly--contig:-NODE-986-length-15340-cov-1.696575_pt1 | contig 15340 bp, 26 predicted proteins | sample MGYA00242757_ERZ504575 | MGnify/ENA primary metagenome ERZ504575 (study PRJEB26092, sample SAMD00036297) | human gut metagenome | host: Homo sapiens | study: EMG produced TPA metagenomics assembly of...
GTCCGAGTTGGACCAACTGTACAAGATGCTGCAGGATGTAGCAGCGAAAGACTTGCCGGCGGACGAAAAGTTGATGACATTTCTTTATGCAAGATTGGATGCAATCAAGGCGCTGGTGTTCCGTAACGGGACATTGAAAGCTAATTTTTTTTTCGTGACATTTGGCGGGTGGAGAAGATCAGGAAAAACTTCGATATCCGTGAGACGGAATTGATACAGGGAATTCTGGAAGCTGGAGTGAAGGAAGGAATTTTCGCGATGCCCGATACCGAGATTACGGCGGTCGTTCTTCATCATGCCCTGAAGGGGTTGGAAGTTCCGTATATACGTGGAATCATGGGGGATAATATCAGCCAGCGGATTAAACGGAGAGATAATGTAATGAATTTGATATTCAATGGTATAAAGATAAAGTAACACAATACTGAGGAATGTTTATTAATGCAACAGGGTTTTATGTACCTGAAGAACGGGTAGATAACCAACATTTTTTAGAGTTAAACGGGCTAACCAGCGAGTGGATTGAACAGCGCACCGGGATTCGTTCCCGGTCTAAGGCAAAAGCCGAGGAAAATATTAATACGATGAGTATGGAGGCTGTTCGTAACGCCCTGCCTAAATTGCCGTATGATATTACGGATGTAGATTTGATTGTTTCCGCCTCTTATTCTCCGTACGATACGGTAGCGACTGCGGCTCATCTTGCCCAGCATGAATTCCATATTGAAAATGCGAAAGCGCTCTATCTTTCTTCCGCCTGCTCCTCATTCCTGAATGCGTTGGAAGTTGTGGAAGGGTATTTTGCTATGGGAAAAGCAACAAAAGCGTTGATCCTTTCCGCCGACAAGAATTCGGCCTACTATAATGAGACGGATCCGAAAGCCGGCCACCTTGGGGCGATGCGGCTGCGGCCTTCTTCATCTCGAAGGAACGCGTTTCGGAAAAGGATTCCGAGATCGTGGAAGTATACACACAAGGACTTGGTTATCTGGGCAAGGCTCCGGATGCGGTTCATCTTCGTCCGTGCGACGGGGGAATCATGATGCCGGAAGGACGCGACGTCTTTATCCAAGCTTGTACCTATATGCCGAAGAACGTGCTCTATCTCTTGGAAAAGAATGGCTATACGTTGGACAACCTGACATATTTCATCGGCCATCAAGCAATATGCGTATCATGTCCAATATTGCCAAACAGCTCAATCTGCCGGAAGAGAAATTCCTGCATAATATTGAAGAATTGGGAAATACCGGTTCGGTAAGCTCAGCATTGGTATATGCCCAGAATGATCATAGTTTCAAGAAAGGCGACCTGGTTGCCATTACCGTGTTCGGCGGTGGCTATTCTACGGGGGCTTGCTTGATTAAGTGTTGAATTTAAAACGGAATTAATATGAAATTATTAGAAGGTAAAGTGGCAATCGTTACGGGGGCCGCACGTGGTATTGGTAAGGCGATCGCATTGAAATTCGCCGCAGAGGGTGCAAATATCGCATTCACGGATTTGGTGATCGACGAAAACGGTCTGGCCACCCAGAAGGAAATCGAAGCATTGGGTGTTAAAGCAAAAGGCTATGCTTCCAATGCGGCCAATTTCGAAGAAACACACAATGTCGTTGCTGAAATCGTAAAAGATTTCGGTCGTGTGGATATCCTCGTAAACAATGCTGGTATCACGAAAGACGGTCTGATGATGCGTATGAGTGAAGGTCAGTGGGATGCCGTCATCGGTGTCAACCTGAAATCGGCTTTCAACTTATCCACGCTTGTACTCCGGTGATGATGAAACAGCGTTCGGGCAGTATCATCAATATGGCTTCTGTGGTTGGTGTACATGGTAATGCAGGTCAGAGTAACTATTCGGCATCCAAAGCGGTATGATCGGCCTGGCTAAGTCTATCGCGCAGGAACTGGGTTCACGCGGTATCCGTGCCAATGCAATCGCCCCGGGCTTCATTATTACTGATATGACAGCCGGTCTGCCGGAAGAAGTCAAGGCCGAATGGGCAAAGAAGATTCCTTTGCGCCGTGGCGGTACGCCTGAAGATGTGGCCAACATCGCTACATTCCTGGCTTCCGATATGTCTTCTTATGTATCAGGACAGGTGATCCAGGTTGATGGCGGTATGAATATGTAAAGAGATTTATGATTTATAATTTATGATTTATGTAGGTGACGTTTGTTTTGCAAAATCATAAAATCCATAAATCATAAATCATAAATTTGAAATCATGGAGGTTATTTACGAAGACAATCATATCATTGCGGTAAATAAGACTTGCCGCGAGATTGTACAAGGAGATAAAACCGGTGATACTCCTCTTTCGGACATGCTGAAGGCATGGCTGAAAGAGAAGTATTGTAAACCCGGAAATGTCTTTGTCGGCGTTACGCATCGTCTGGATCGTCCGGTCAGTGGCGTCGTGTTATTTGCCAAGACGAGCAAGGCGCTCGCCCGTCTGAACGAGATGTTCCGGGTCGGCGAAGTAAAGAAGACCTATTGGGCGATCGTGAAGAACTGTCCGCCGGCAGAAGAGGGAGAGCTGGTGAACTGGCTGGTTCGCAACGAGAAGCAAAATAAGAGCTATGCTTATGACACGGAACGGACGAATGCCAAGAAAGCAGTCCTGCATTATAAAGTGATTGCCCGCTCGGACAACTATTATCTGTTGGCTATAGACCTGAAGACAGGCCGTCATCACCAAATCCGTTGCCAGCTTGCCAAGATGGGATGCCCAATCAAAGGCGACTTGAAATATGGTTTTCCCCGCTCCAATCCGGACGGCGGCATCAGCCTGCATTCCCGCAGTGCCGAATTCATCCATCCCGTATCGAAACAGCCGGTCAGCATTGTCGCTCCTGTGCCTGCTGATTCTCTTTGGAAAGCGATGGAGCAGATGAAGAGGTGAAAGTTGTTTTGACTTTCAGCCGATTTATTAACCGGATGCGAAGCCTCTCTTTCATCTTTCACCTTTTAGCTGTTTTAGCTGTTCTTTTGATTTGCTTCGTGTCACGATATAAACCCCTAAGAATACTAATGCGATCGCGATACTTTTCATCAATCCGAACGTGTCCAGGCCGACTATGACCGTGATGATGGATGCGATGATCGGTTGGACATAATTGTACATGGTCGCAACCGTTGGGCGTAGAATCCGTTGGCCGATCGGGACGAGAAGGTAGGCGAAGAACGTTCCTCCCAATACGACAACCGCGATGTTCAGGTAGATATCCAGGGGCAGGGTGGCGAAGTCGATGCTTACGACACTGTTGTAGGAGAAAGGGATCGTACAGATTGCCGAGTAGGTGAACATCCATTTCATCAGCGTCACGGGCGAGTACCGTCCGATCAATCCTTTGTAGACAACTACATAAATAGAAAAACTGCATTGTGCGATCAGGCAGAGGATATCTCCCCACACGTTATTGCTGCCGTTTCCTGTTACCGCCGCTTGCTGTCCGCTCAGAATAAGCGTCAGGGCACCTGCTGCCCCGACAAAGATACCGAGGATCTTCGTTCCCGTAATCGGTTCCTTCAGGTAAAAAGCAGCGATGATCATGGTGATGATGGGGGTGGAGGTGGCAACGATCGTTGCGTCTATGGGTGAAGTCTGCGACACGCCAAAGATATAAGTACCTTGGTTGAATACGATTCCGAAGAGGGCCGCGAAAAACAGGTGTTTCAGGTCTTCATGAGGGACGTGTTCCTTGCGGGTAAAGATCGATGCGATCCAGAATACTATTGCCGCACCCAACATCCGGAAAGTTGTTAGTGAGATTGCATTTATTAATCCGCTGGATAAGACAATCTTGGAAGAGGGAGACATGCATCCCCACAATACGTTTGCCATCAGCATAGCCAAATGTCCTTTGTAAGCTTCTGATTTCATGATAACCTGTTTGTTTTGGGGGTACAAAAGTAGAAAATCTGCCAAATCTGCCAAAAAAGGTCCGCCAGATTTTGTGTTTTGTTCGGTTTGTAGGCGACAGGATTTATGCAGACAGGCATCCGTTTTTGAGATGGATGCCTATGCAATTCGATCTCTTTCCTGGGAATATAGGATAGTTTCGCATAATAGTTTTATCTTTGTATGTAGTAGAAACAATAATGGTAAGATTCTTATGAAACCGACTCGTATTATCGAAATTTGTGCAAACTCCGCACAAAGCTGTGTGGAAGCAGAAGCCGGAGGTGCAAAAACGTGTGGAACTTTGTGCCGGCATCCCGGAAGGGGGAACGACACCCAGCTACGGGGAGATCCGGACGGCGCAGGCACTCACTTCGTCTATTGATATAAATGTGATTATCCGTCCGCGTGGAGGCGACTTCCTCTATACGCCGGCAGAGATTCAGTCGATGTTGCTGGATATCGAACTGTGCAAGCAGTTGAAGGTGCATGGCGTAGTCTTTGGTTGCTTGACGAAAGACGGGGATATCGATGTCCCTTTGATGCGCCGGTTGATCGAGACGGCCAAACCGTTGTCTGTCACCTGTCATCGCGCCTTTGATGTTTGCCGCGATCCCTTTGCCGCATTGGAGCAGTTGATTGAGTTGGGCTGCGACCGTATCCGACTTCCGGCCAGCAGTCCGATGCCGTGAAAGGGGATTCCTCTCATTGCCGACTGGTGAAACGTGCGGCAGGCCGCATCATCATCATGCCGGGGTGCGGAGTTCGGGAGAATAACATCGCCCGCATCGAAGCGGAAACCGGGGCGAAGGAGTTTCATACATCCGCTCGAAGCATCGTCTACAGCAAGATGGAATATCGGAACGAGAATGTCCCGATGGGCAGCAGCATCGTTTCCTCCGAGTTCGAGACGGTCGAAACGGACCGCAAGAAGGTGGCTTCTTACCTGTAAAAGAACCAATTTATGGCAAGGCTGCGAAAGCAACTTTGTTTTTGAAACGAGTAAACAATAAAAAAAAGAAAGAACAATGGAAGAACCTAAAAGACTTTACCGTTCGAATAACGGGATGATAGCAGGTGTTTGTGCGGGTATTGCCGATTATTTCGGCTGGGATCCTACATTAGTGCGTATCGGATATATATTATTGAGTATCTTTACGGTATTTTCCGGGGTGATCGCTTACCTGATCCTTTGGATGGTTATACTAAACAACCTATAAATAAAGGATGAACTTTGAATTATCTTCCCCATTCAGTCCGACAGGAGATCAGCCGGAAGCGATTGCGGCCCTGTCCGACGGTATAAAGAGTGGTGTGCCTTCCAGACCTTGTTGGGAGTGACAGGGTCCGGAAAGACTTTCACTATCGCTAATGTGATCAAGGAAGTGCGGAAGCCGACTTTGATCCTGAGTCATAATAAAACCCTCGCAGCCCAGTTATACAGCGAGTTTAAGGCATTTTTTCCAAATAATGCCGTCGAGTATTTCGTCTCTTATTATGACTATTACCAGCCGGAGGCTTACCTGCCGACGACGGACACCTACATAGAAAAGGATTTGCAGATCAACGACGAGATCGATAAACTACGTCTGCGTGCAACCGCTTCACTGTTGTCGGGGCGGAAGGATGTTATTGTCGTTTCGTCTGTCTCCTGCCTGTATGGTATGGCGGATCCGACAGCCTTTGCCGAGAAAGTGGTGCATCTGGAGAAGGGGATGCGGATAGACAGGGATAAACTGCTGCGCCGTTTCGTGGATGCCCTTTATGTCAATAATAAGATAGAGTTCAACAGGGGCTGCTTTCGTGTAAACGGGGATACGGTCGATATCTTTCCGGCTATCGAAACTTTTGATGGGGCAGCCTACCGTATTGAGTTCTGGGACGATGAGGTGGATCGCATTTCTTCGTTCGACCGCAGACCGGGCAGGAGATAGACGAGCAGGATGAACTGAACATTTATCCGACCAACCTTTTCGTGACCACCCAGGAACGTATCAATACCGCTATCGGGCAGATCGATGTCGATCTGGGGACGCAGGTGAATTTCTTGCGGGAAATCGGCAAGCCTTACGAGGCGAAACGTTTGTACGAGCGTGTCACGTTTGATCTGGAAATGATACGCGACTGGGGCATTGCTCCGGTATCGAGAACTATTCCCGCTATTTTGACGGTCGCCAGGCGGGTGAACGGCCTTTCTGTTTGCTCGATTATTTCCCGAAAGACTTTCTGTTGGTGGTTGACGAGAGCCACGTGACGATCCCGCAGATACGGGCGATGTACGGAGGCGATTATTCCCGTAAGAAGAATCTGGTGGATTATGGTTTCCGTCTGCCGGCAGCGATGGATAACCGTCCGTTGACGTTTGATGAGTTCGAGTCGCTGACTCCGTTGGCGATTTACGTGAGTGCGACACCGGCCGACTATGAACTGGAAAAGAGCGAAGGATCGTGGTGGACCAAGTGATCCGTCCGACAGGCTTGCTCGATCCGGTTATCGAGGTGCGTCCGACGTTGAACCAGATCGACGATCTGATGGAGGAGATCACACAACGTGCTGCTGTGGACGAACGTGTTTTGGTGACGACATTGACGAAGCGTATGGCGGAGGAACTGACTGCTTATCTGACGCGCATGGGAATCCGCTGCAACTATATCCATAGCGATGTCGATACGTTGGAACGCATTCAGATCATGGATGATTTGCGGAAAGGGTTGTTCGACGTGCTGATTGGCGTCAACTTGCTGCGTGAAGGACTTGATTTGCCGGAAGTCTCTTTGGTCGCTATCTTGGATGCTGATAAGGAAGGTTTCCTGCGCTCGCACCGTTCGCTGACGCAGACGGCTGGACGTGCTGCCCGAAATGTGAATGGGAAGGTGATATTCTATGCTGACAAGATAACGGACAGTATGCGCCTGACAATGGACGAAACAGCCCGTAGGCGTGAAAAACAGCTCGCTTATAATGAGAAACATGGCATTACGCCTAAGCAGGTTATCAAAAACAGCGTTTCCCTGGTTGCGGAGAAACAACAACCGGTTACAGGCGAACCGTATGCTTATGTGGAACCGGAACCCAGCTTGGTTGCAGACCCGGTAGTTCAGTATATGAACCGCAAACAGCTTGAGAAAGCAATCGAACGGACGAAGAAGCAGATGATGGAGGCGGCCAAGAAGCTGGACTTTATTGAAGCAGCTCAGTTTCGTGATGAACTGGTGAAGCTGGAAGACCTGTTAGTGACAAAAAAGGATTGAAATTGGATCAAGAGATGAAACGGACGCTATTTTGTTTGTTCTTTTTTGCTTTTCTTTCCCTACCTGGGAAAGCTCAGAGGGATAAGGCTATTTACGAACGCTATTGTACGGCAGTGAAGGAGAAAGCGGCTTTGCCGACAGGTGACCTGATGGTAGAGACCGCCCGTTTTTTCTTGGGAACTCCTTATGTAGCAGGGACGTTGGAGGAAGAGCCTGAAACATTGGTGATAAACCTGCATGGCTTGGATTGTATGACTTGGTAGAGAATACGGCTGCTTTGGCCTGGTCTGTCAAGCATCGTCTTGCTTATGATGGGTATGTTTCTGTTTTGAAAGATATGCGTTACCGGAATTCCGGCTGTGCGACACTCGATTATACGGATCGTCTCCATTATACGGCTGACTGGATATATGAAAACGAAAAGAGAGGGTATCTGAAGGATGTTACGAAAGAGATCGGTGGGCAGTCGCTTAAGCTTGACCTGTCCTTTATGTCTACACATCCAGATAGTTACAAGCAGTTGAAAGGAAATCCAGGACGTATCGCAGTAATGGCGGCTAAGGAAAAAGAAATTAGTGCCCGCCCGCATTATTATATTCCGCAGGATGAAATCAATGCGTATGCCGGCCAAATCAGGAATGGCGATATCGTCTGTTTTGTCACGACTGTGAAAGGGCTGGATATCTCGCACGTCGGTATTGTCTGCCGGGAAAGGGATATGCTTACTTTTATCCATGCCTCGACCGTCCAGAAGCGGGTGATCGTGAACGAAGAACCTTTGCAGGAATACGTGCAGGGTATCAAACGCAATTGTGGTATTATGATTGTCCGTCCACAGTTCTGAACTTACTGGAAGAGTTCGAACGCGAACTTGAATCCGATCCCGTCATATTTCAATTTATCGAACCCGACGAAGGCGGCGACGTTGAAGATATGGTTACCGAAACCGTATCCGATTTCAGTGTAGCTGGGTTTGACTGGCATCCATAGCTGACTGAGGTAAAAACGTTCGGAGATGATGTGCTTGGTTGCTTCTGGTTTGAATAGCTGAAAGAGCATGAATGGACTTTCGTACATGGCATGTGCTTGGACATATTTGTCGGATGCGTTGAACCATACGCTTCCTAGCTGGTGGAAGACACCTCCGAAATCGTCTCCTCCCATGATTCGGGGAAGTTGTGCCGTGTGAAATACCGGTAGTCGGCAAAGTAGGTTGACTTCTGGCAGTATAAAGCCCTCCGCTGATATGGTAGTTGAACCGGCGTGACAGGCCCAGGTAAATGCTTTGGTGGATATCGGCCTCCACACGTCCGTAATTACCGCTGCTTTTCCATACGCCTGGTATGGCCCGCCCGAACTCGATGGAGATGGTCGGGTAGTAGGAGTAGAGGTACTCTTTACGGTAACCGTCCATCCAGTAGTATTGTCTGGGAGTATAGGAAAAGCCGATCGTGGGGATGAAATCGTGATAGTTTTCGTTGATGATCTCCGTGACACCGTCTCCCGGATCTATCGCGCTTTTCCGGGTTGGTATGCGGCGGTGGTAAGAGATGCCGGTGGTCATTTGGAAACCGTTGAACAACTCGATCTGATTCTTGAGCTCTATGTAATAGTGCTTGAAGTATTCCAAATCCAGGTTTTCGAAGTTGAAAGTGGAGTCTTTCAGCTGTTCGTTGATTTCGTTCATGATCTTGGAAGAATATCCTTGGTTGGTGTTTCCGAGACTGAGGCTCAGGGCTCCTTGTTTCTCAGGAAGATATTCCCAATCTCCCTCGAATTTGAAGAACAACTCTTTTCGTTTGAATACAAAACCGACCTCAGGCCGGAAACGCAGTTGGCGGTCTTTCTTGAAGGTCTTGCTGAAGCGGAGCTGTTGCCTGTAAGTAATACCGTTTCGTCCGGAATAGCCCAACTGGAAAGGATTCAGGATGCCGGAGTATTTCAGGCGGGTCGTTTTATAATCCAGATTGATGGTGTTGGTCAGGCGTTCTGTTATTTTCAGGTATTTCCGAATGTTGTTTGTGTCGTTGGCTTGGGTTGTTCTGATGCTTGTTTTTCGTATTTTGTTTCTTCTTCCTGGGTCAGTGGGATGTCTCTTTTGTTTTTCCAGTAGCTGCTGTCGCTGATGATTGGGATTGTATCAGATGATAACTGGTAATATCCGGTCAAGTCGAGGGAGTGGTGTTTTTTGTCTTCATAGTCTTCTTCAACCCATTCAACGGCTTCGTATTTGAATGAAGTATGATAGTAGCTGGCGATGGCATTTCCCAGCACATGATACCGGAGAAATAGGTCTGCCTTTTGTGGCAGGATGAAATGGCGGTAATCCCGTCCGAATGTCATGACCAGGTTGAATTCGGCAAAGGAGAAACGCCCGTTTAAGTCGATCTTGTCAATGTGCCAGTCTTTGTCGGTGATGTACAGATCTCCGCAAATGAGTTTTTGGCTCCATAGCTTTGGCATGAAGCGTATCTGGTAGATTTTCAGATTGCCGGTCGTTTCGATGCTTTCCAGGTTGAAGTTGTAGTATTTGAATGCTTCATGAGCTACTGGCATGATGATCCCTTCGTTGTAGATGGTTGGTGAATAGACGTTCAGGTTCAGAAATGTCAAGACTTCCTGCTGTTTTGCGCCGTTGGGGATGCTGTTTCCGTTTATCGCTTCGAAGCTGTGCAGGTAGTTGTTCGGAGCGTTGAACTTGGAGTGGCTGACCATCTCGAAGATCATATCCTTGTTCTTCCTGTCTACCGGAAAAAGATGATGGGCGAAACGCAATTAGAATGTTTTGTTTGAGTATTTCCGTCTTGCCTTTGATATAGATTTCGGCCTCGTACCGTGAGACGACTGTTTTGTATTTGTCGGCCTGCTCGATTACCTTCCTCATAATAGAGTCCCCTTGCTGGGATGATACCGTTTTGGGGGACCGACCCAGCAATAAAAGGTTCCCATAACTACCATCAGGGTCAGCTAAGGCATTTACTGCGGTAAAAAGCAGAATGATAATATAAAAATACTTTTTCAACAAATTATCGTCTCTTTCTTTACAAACGTAACGAATAAAATCGAATTTTTATTCATTTATCGTATTAAACTTATTCTGCTTTTAAAAGAAAAGTATTACATTTGTGCTTCATAAGTATGTTATATAGCAGTCGTGGTTAAACAACAAAAAGAAGAGGTCGATCTATCGGCCAGTTTGGCAGAAGTGTGGAGAGTCCTGACCGAAAAGGAGCGGGATGTTCTCCGTAATAATTCGACGATCCAGCATTTCAAACGTAATGAGTTGATATATTGCGAGGGCGACGAACCGAGAGACATGATGTGCTTATTAAAAGGCAAGGTTAAAATCTTTAAAGAAGGTGTTGGCGGACGAAGCCAGATCATTCGAATGATTAAACCGGTGCAGTACTTTGGCTACCGGGCAAACTTTGCTCAGGAAAATTACCTGACGAATGCATCCGCTTTTGAAGCTTCGACGGTATGTCTGATTCCGATGACTATCGTTACGGATCTTTTAATGGGGAATGCGAACCTTGCCATGTTTTTATCCGCCAGCTTTCTCTCGATTTAGGAATTGCTGACGAACGTACAGTCAACCTTACTCAGAAACATATCCGGGGTCGTTTGGCGGAATCTTTGTTATTCCTGAAAGACAGTTATGGTTTGGAGGAAGATGGAGCGACATTGAGTATCTATCTTTCTCGAGAAGATTTGGCTAATCTTTCGAATATGACGACATCTAATGCAATCCGTACATTGTCTACATTTGTAGCTGAGCGTATTATTGCAATCGACGGTCGAAAGATCAAGTTGATAGACGAGGACAAGCTCAAAAAATAAGTAAGATGGGATAGCAGAATAAATTGAGAATTGAAAATGGATAATTGAAAAGTGGAAGAGCCCGTTAAGGTTCCTGTTTTCAATTATCATTTTGTATTATAATTTTCAATTCTCGACTTTCCAATTTCAATTTCCAACCGCTTCCCGTATTCGAACCAACTTTGTCAGCAGTCCTTCCAATAAGTCGAGTTGCAGCATGTTCGCACCGTCTGATTTGGCTTTAGAGGGTTCCGGATGGGTTTCGATGAATAATCCGTCAGCTCCGACGGCAATGGCTGCTTTGGCTATCGTTTCGATCAGGGTAGGGAGTCCTCCTGTCACACCTGAAGTTTGGTTGGGTTGTTGCAAGGAGTGGGTAACGTCCATGATAACGGGATAGCCGAACTGCTGCATTTGAGGAATACCCCGATAATCGACAACCAGGTCCGTATATCCGAATGTAGTGCCTCTTTCCGTAATCATGACGTTGTCATTTCCGGCATCGGCTACTTTTTGTACGGCAAATTGCATGGCTCCCGGCGAGAGGAACTGTCCTTTTTGATATTGACAATTTTCCTTGTCTTGGCAGCAGCTACCAGCAGGTCCGTCTGCCGGCAGAGGAAAGCAGGGATTTGCAGGATATCCACATACTCGGCAGCATTGCAGCTTCAGCTGTTTCGTGAATATCGGTTACAGTCGGAATACCGAACGTGTCGCCTACCCTGCGGAGTATTTTCAGTGCTTTCTCATCGCCAATGCCTGTGAAAGAATCCAGCCGAGAACGGTTGGCTTTCCGGTATGATCCTTTGAATATATATGGGATATTCAGCTTATTCGTGATACCGACTACTTCTCTGCAATACGCAATGCCATATCTTCTCCTTCGATTGCGCAGGGACCTGCCATCAGAAAAAAAATTGTCTCTATTCTTTAAATCATTAACTGTTATCATAATATGATTGTTTTGTTTCAAAATTGGGTAGATTTGAATTGTAAATGCTGATTTGTCAGTCTAAATATTCTTATAATTTCAATAACTCCAATGTCTTCTCTATCTTTTCTTCTGTCGGCAATGTAGCATCTATCCAATGGATGGTGCTTCCCCGGCGCTCCATGCCTCTGAACCAGGTCATTTGCCGTTTGGCAACTGGTGTATGGAGATCTCCAGTTGGGAAACCATATCTTCATAAGACAGTTTGCCTATTATATATAAAGTAAGATATTTATATTCCAGTCCGTAGTAGATCAGATCTTCCGGCTTAACTCCCGAGTCGATGATCTTCCGCACCTCGTTGACCATCCTTCGTCCAGGCGGACACGCAAGCGACGGGAGATCTTTCGCGTCGTAGCTCCCGGTCTATGTCGATACCGATGATCAGGCTGTTGATTGGATCATATTCATTGACATCCGGAGCTTCGTTCTTATAATACTCTTCGATTTCAATGGCCCGGATGGCCCGTTGGGCGGTATCCACATCTGTCTTATTATGGAGGACCTTGTAGCCGGCAAGTATCTGCTCCAATTCCGGGAGCGATTTATCTTTCAACGACTCGCGCAGCCCAGGGTTCTGGGGAACATCCAAGAGTCTATATCCTTTCAGTACGGCTTCAATGTACATACCTGTACCACCGCATAGAATCGGCAGTTTCCCTTTTTTCCGGATTGTTTCATAAGCTCGGAAGAAATCATGCTGGTATTCGAATACGTTATATTTATATCCCGGATCGCAGATGTCGATCAGATGGTAAGGAATCGTTTTTCCATTTACTGTATAGTCGGCCAGGTCCTTTCCTGTCCCGATATCCATTGAACGGTAAATCTGTCTGGAATCGGCGCTGATGATTTCCGTGTTCAGTCGGGCAGCGAGTGCAGCGGCAAATGTTGTTTTACCGGATGCTGTCGGCCCTAAAACAGTGATAAGTTGATAGGTATCCATAGTGATACAAAGATAATAAAAAAAGCCGCAACCCGAAGGATGCGGCTTTCAAACTATATAATCTTGATTGATTAGCAGTTTACAGATGCCATATGAGCGATCAGGTCAAGAACCTTGTTAGAATAACCGATTTCGTTATCATACCAAGAAACAACCTTTACGAATGTATCTGTTAAAGCGATACCAGCTTTAGCATCGAAGATAGAAGTACGAGTGTCACCTAAAAAGTCAGAAGAAACTACTGCATCTTCAGTATAACCCAGTACGCCTTTCAGTTCGCCTTCAGAAGCTTCCTTCATTGCAGCACAGATTTCAGCGTAAGTAGCCGGTTTAGCCAAGTTAACTGTCAAGTCAACAACAGAAACGTCCAGAGTCGGAACACGCATTGACATACCAGTCAGTTTACCGTTCAGTTCAGGAATAACTTACCTACAGCCTTAGCAGCACCTGTAGAAGAAGGGATGATGTTGCCAGAAGCAGCGCGGCCACCTCTCCAGTCCTTCATAGACGGACCATCAACAGTCTTCTGAGTAGCAGTTGTAGAGTGAACAGTTGTCATCAAACCGTCTGTGATCCCCCACTTGTCATTCAGAACCTTTGCGATAGGAGCCAAGCAGTTAGTAGTACAAGAAGCGTTAGAAACGAACTGAGTACCTTTTAACATATGATTTTTCGTTTACACCGCAAACGAACATAGGAGTTGCATCCTTGGAAGGAGCAGACATAACTACATATTTAGCGCCAGCTCGATATGAGCCTGAGCCTTTTCCTGAGTCAGGAACAAACCAGTAGATTCTACTACGTATTCAGCACCTACTGCATCCCACTTCAAATCAGCCGGATTGCGTTCTGCTGTTACGCGGATTTCCTTACCGTTTACGATCAGCTTGCTGTTTTCAACGTCAGCTTCGATAGTTCCGTCGAACTGACCGTGCATTGTGTCGTATTTCAGCATGTATGCCAAGTAATCAACCGGGCAAAGGTCGTTAATACCTACGATCTGAATATCGCTTCTCTTTTGAGCAGCACGGAAAACGAAACGTCCGATACGGCCGAAACCGTTAATACCTACTTTAATCATTGTAATAAAACTTTTATGGGTTTATTAAAAATATTACTTATCTCCAATTTAACTTAACAGCCGCAAGGAAAATATATTCGTAGCACACTGTTTTTAACGACTGCAAATTTAGTCATTTTTTTTATTGTACAGGAATTAGGACAAGAAAAATATGCCCTCTAACATAAATTAATTGTTGCAGCTTATTTCTTTTTCTTGAAAAGTTTCTTTATTATCCACGCCTGGACTTTCTGGATGCCCCAGGCTGTCAATAATGGGCGTGCAACATCCCACGCAACAGGTAATAAGCCTTGTGCCACAGAAAGATAGTCGGCAAATCCAAGCGACATGGATGGCACTTCCGAAGTATGTACAGGCTGGTTGCTTTCCGTACCTTTGGATTTGGTTTTTGTGTTAGGGAATAAGAGAGCGGAGACACCTGAAAGTAACAACGTGCCGGCGTTCTCTTGTATGTGAGAGAAATCAGCATTCAATTTCTGTTCCTGTATCGTACATTCCTGTTGGATGCGGCGACGGTCAGAAATCAGTTTCTCCAGTGGTGTCGGTTGCGGATTGTTCATTGTCTGTCGCGTTTGTTTTATCATCATTTGTTGTCAATGCGGAGATCACAACGTTTAATACTTTATTGCTGATTCTGCCTTTGTTCATGACAATAATACCGATCAGCAGCAGATAGAGCACGGCTACCACGCCGAATCCCGCACCTGCCGAACCGAACAGATCCCCCAAGAAAAAACCTAATGCGAGGAAAATGAAACAGAATCGCAAAGAAAGCCAGAAATAATAAAATAACACCATACGAGAGAACGGCAATAACCTTTCCTGTTCTCTCATATGTGTTTAATTTTAGGAGTTCGAGCTTCAACTCCACGTAAGCCGAAAGATCTTTTTTCAGTTCACGGAAGATTTCACCTGCGTCTTTCTCCATACAAAATTATTCTGCTACGATTTCTTCTGTAGTTTTGCAATTTCAGCTTTTCCTTCTTTGTATTTAGCAAGAGCTGAATTGAAGCCTTCTTTTACTTTACCAACTACACCATTCAATTCTTCCAGTAGTTGTTCTCTTTTATCTGTTGCTGCCAGATAACCAACTGCGGCGCCAACGGCTGCACCAACTACTAATCCCAGTAATAATTTAGAATCTACGTTTTTCATAACTCTTTCTTTTTATAATGTTGCTACTAAGATAACGAATATACTTGAATGATGGTTTATTTGGACCTTAACTTTAGGGTTAATTAATGTTATTGTTTCTGGACTTTCACCGCAGCCCAATTATTCTTCTCTGTGTGCGATAACAATGCCAATCCGTTATGTTTGCATTCTTCTTCGATGGCCGGAATG
>ENA-OQCS01000987-OQCS01000987.1-human-gut-metagenome-genome-assembly--contig:-NODE-987-length-15329-cov-2.592751_pt1 | contig 15329 bp, 23 predicted proteins | sample MGYA00242757_ERZ504575 | MGnify/ENA primary metagenome ERZ504575 (study PRJEB26092, sample SAMD00036297) | human gut metagenome | host: Homo sapiens | study: EMG produced TPA metagenomics assembly of...
GTCCTCAGGTCTGCACGCCCTCGAACTGGCTATTGTAGAGTTTGGCGTAGAAGCCGCCTGCGCCAGCAGCTGGTCGTGGTTGCCTGCTCCACGATGTGGCCGTCCTTCATCACAAGGATAACGTCTGCCTCCCGGATGGTGGAAAGGCGGTGCGCCACGATAAAGCTGGTACGCCCCTGCATCATGCGGCAAAGGCCTCTGGATGCGCACCTCAGTGCGGGTATCAATGGAGGATGTTGCTTCGTCCAGGATCAGCATGGGCGGCAGGCAGAGCATCACGCGGGCGATGCAGAGCAGCTGCTTCTGGCCCTGACTGATGTTGCCGCCGTCCTCAGCAATGACGGTATCGTAACCCTTGGGCAGGCGGCGGATGAAGCTGTCGGCGTGGGCTGCTTTGGCGGCGGCAACGATCTCTTCCTCCGTGGCATCGGGCTTGCCGTAGGCAATGTTCTCCCGCACGGTACCGGCACGCAGCCAGGTCTCCTGCAGCACCATGCCGTAGCTGCCGCGCAGGGAGGCGCGGGTCAGGCTGCGGATATCGTTTCCGGCCACCTCAATGGAGCCGCCGTTGACATCATAGAACCGCATGAGCAGGTTGATGAGGGTGGTCTTGCCGCAGCCGGTGGGGCCGACGATGGCGATGCGCTGGCCGGGCTTCACATCCAGATTCAGGCCCTCGATGAGGGGGCGGTCCGGCAGGTAGCGGAAGGAAACGTCCTTCAGCTCCACATGGCCGTCGGTCTCCAGCACTTGCGTTCTCCGCCTCGGGCACCTGATCCTCGGCATCCAGCAGCTCGAACACACGGGCCGCACAGGCCAGTGCGTTCTGCAGCTCGGTGACCACGCCGGAGATCTCGTTGAAGGGCTTGGTGTACTGGTTGGCATAGTTCAGGAAGATGCTCAGCTGGCCGATGGTGATGCCGCCTGCCACAGCGTAAACGGCACCCACCAGACCGACACCTGCATAAACGATGTTGTTCACAAAGCGGGTGGCGGGGTTGGTCATGCTGGAGAAGAAGATGGCCTTCAGGCTCACGCTCTGCAGGCGGCCATTCACCTCATCAAAGGCGGCAAGGCTCTCGGCCTCATGGCCAAAGGCCTGCACGACCTTCTGCCCCTCGATCATCTCGTTGACCAGGGCGTCTGCTCACCGCGCACGGTGCTCTGGCCCTGGAAATACTTGTAGCTGCGCTTGGCAAGGAAGCTTGCCACCACCAGGCTCAGCGGGGTGATGCAGACCACCACCAGCGTGATGGGCACATTTCACCGAGCATGAACAGCAGGGTGCCAAGGATGGTCAGCACACCGCTGAACAGCTGGGTAAAGCCCATGAGCAGGCCGTCCGCAAAGGTGTCCACATCGGCGACCATGCGGCTGACGATATCGCCGGAGGGGTGGCTGTCCAGATAAGAGAGCGGCAGGGTCTGGATCTTACGGAGCGCGGCGTTGCGCAGGTCCCGGCTGACCGAGAAGGTGATGCGGTTGTTGCAGACGCTCAGCAGCCACTGGGCAAATGCAGCCACCACGGCCACGATCACGATCTCCACCACGATGCGCAGAACACCGTTGAAGTCCACATTCCCCTTGCCCAGCATCATATCAATGGCGCTGCCGCAGAGGATGGGGATATACAGCTGGGCAGCCACGCTCACAGCGGCCACGATCAGACTGCACACCACAAAAAGCCGTAGGGACGGATCTTTTCCAGTACCCGCCGAAGCGTTGCCTTGCGCTGTTCCGGGGTCAGCTTACTCTTTGCTTTTGCACTCATTTCTGCGCATCCCCTTTCTTGAACTGGCTGGCGTAGATCTCCTCGTAAACGGGGCAGGTCTTCAGCAGGTCGGCGTGCCTGCCCAGGCCCACCATCCTGCCGTCATCCAGCACGATGATCTGGGTCGGCGTGCTGCAGGCTGGCGGCACGCTGGCTCACGATGAACACGGTCAGGTCACCGGGCAGAGCGGCCAGCGCCTTGCGCAGGGCCGCATCGGTGGCGTAATCCAGCGCGCTGGCGCTGTCGTCCAGGATCAGGATCTCGGGCTTGCCCACCAGCGCACGGGCAATGGTCAGGCGCTGCTTCTGGCCGCCGGACAGGTTCCGGCGCCCTGCTCCACAGGCTCGTCCAGCCCAAGGGGCTTTGCCCTGACAAAATCCGCAGCCTGCGCAGTCTCCAGTGCGGCCCACAGATCAGCGTCCGCCGCGTTCTTGTTGCCCCACAGCAGGTTGGAGCGGATGGTGCCGCCAAACAGCTGGGCTTTCTGCATCACGACTGCCACACTGCCGCGCAGAGCCGCGCGAGGGTACTCCTGCGCCGGACGGCCCAGGATCTCCACGGTGCCTTCCGTGGCATCATAAAAGCGGGGGATCAGGTTGATGAGACTGGATTTGCCGCTGCCCGTGCCGCCGATGACACCAATGGTCTGGCCGCGCTTTGCGGTAAAACTGATATCGGTCAGGCTGGGAGCACCGGCACCGGCGTAGGTCAGGCTGACATGGTCGAACCGCACAGCGTCCCCGGCCTTGTCCGCAGGTGCCTCGCCCTTAAGGGCCGCGGGGAACTCCATGTCGGGCTCGGTGTCCAGCACAGCCTGCACACGGCCGGCACAGGCCAGCGCCTTGCTCACCTGCACGATGAGGTTTGCCAGTTTGACCAGCTCCACCAGGATCTGGTTCATGTAGTTCACCAGCGCGATCACATCGCCGGAGGCCATGCCGCCCACATTGATCTCGATGCTGCCCACATAGAGCAGAGCACGTGGCCAGATTGATGATGACGTAGGTCAGCGGGCTCATCAGGGAGGAGATGTGGCCCACATGGAGCTGCATCCGGGTCAGCAGGTCGTTGGCCGACTCAAAGCGGTCGATCTCGCTCTGCTCCTTATCAAAGGCGCGGACCACGCGCACACCGGTCAGGTTCTCGCGGGTCAGGCCCAGCACACGGTCCAGCCGGGCCTGGGCCGTTTTGTACAGCGGGTTGGTGATGACCATGACCCCGAACACCACCACGCTCAGCAGCGGGATGGCGACCACAAAGATCCAGGCGGCCCGCACATTCACGGTGAACGCATGATCATGGCACCAACCACCACGAACGGGCTGCGCAGGAACAGGCGCAGGAAGAGGTTCAGACCGCTCTGCACCTGATTGATGTCACTGGTCATGCGGGTGATGAGGGTGCTGGTGCCCATGGTGTCCATCTCGGTAAAGCCAAGCCTCTGGATGTGCTCAAACAGGGCATGGCGCAGGGAGGTGGAATAGCCCACCGCCGCCTTGGCCGAGAAATACTGGGCCGTCAGGCTGCAGGCAAGGCCCACAACGGCCAGCAGCAGCAGGATGCCGCACCGCACAAGGATATAGTGGAAATCATGTGCTGCAATGCCACGTTGACGATGTCTGCCATGACCAGCGGCACAAACAGGTCGAACGTGGCTTCCAGCATCTTGAACAGCGGTGCAAGCACAGCCTCGCGCTTGTAGCCGTTCAGGTGGGTAAGCATTTTATTCAAGGGGTGATTCTCCTTTCCCAGTGATAGCGGGTGTAAACTTCACAGCTCTTTATTATAGTACAGGAAATGCAAAAAAGCCAGTACAAATCACGCCATTCCACATCGTGCCCTGCCAGAACAAGGAAAGGGACTGCCGCACAGGGGGGAGATCCCAGTGCAGCAGTCCCTTTTCATAGGAGGGTATGATTCGGAGAACAATGAGCGGCAGACAGAAGGAGATCCAACTGCCGATCAGGCAAAGAAGGAGATAATCAGGCTACCAGGAAGCCCACGCCGCCCACCAGTGTTTCCATGATGGTCCAGGTCTTGAGGGTGGTCTTTTCGTCCATGCCCACAAGGCTCTTCACCAGCCAGAAGCCGGAATCGTTGAAGTGGGAGCAGACGGTGGAACCGCCTGCAATGGCAGCGGTGACACAGGCCAGGTACAGCGGGCTCAGCGCGCTGAGGCCGGGCATGGCGGAGATGATGCCTGCTGCCATGGTCATAGCCACGGTAGCGGAACCCACCGAGATACGCACCAGAGCAGCCACGATGAAGGCCACCAGCACCAGCGGCAGGCTGGCGTTTGCCACGCGTTGCCGATGACATCGCCCAGACCGGAGTTCTGCAGCATATAGCGCAGCACGCCGCCGCAGGCAGTGACCAGCAGGATCATACCGGTGGGCTCCAGAGACTTGGTCATGATCTTTTCCAGCTGGGCGTAGTGTAGCCGTGGCGGGTGCCCAGCAGGTACATAGCAGCGATGGTAGCCAGCAGCAGCGCCATGAAGGCTCGCCGAGGAAGGCCAGAACGGGCTGGATGCCTGCCAGTGCGGGCACTACCTTTGCCACGGAGTTTGCGATGATGAGCAGCAGCGGGATCATGATGATGCCCACGATGGTGCCAAACTTGGGCAGCTTGCTCTCGTCAATGTCTGCCTGCTGTGCAACGTGCTCGGGGACTTCAACCATGTACTTTTTGCCGCAGATGCTGCCCCAGATGGGACCGGCGGCGATCATGGCAAAGATGCCGCAGAAGATGCCGACGAGGATGACCCAGCCAAGGTCAACGCCCAGCATGGTAGCCACCAGAACGGGACCCGGCGTGGGCGGGATGAAGGCGTGGCCGACAGCCAGACCGGCCAGCAGGGGGATGACGTAGTACAGTACGGAGCGCTTGGTGCGCTTTGCCAGAGAGAAGGCCAGCGGAATGAGGATGATAAGTCCTGCATCAAAGAACACCGGCATGGCCACCACCAGACCCGTGATGCCCAGTGCCCACGCGGCCTTTTCGTCACCGACTTCCGCACCATGGTCACAGCCAAGGTCTGTGCGCCGCCGGATTCCTCCAGGATCGCGCCGAACATCGAGCCAAGCCCCACCAGAAGGGCGATGCCCTTTAAGGTGTTGCCGATGCCTCGTTCACCGAGCCGATGATGTCGGACAGGGGCATACCGGCCATCAGGCCGATGCCACCGCACCGATTAGGATGGAGATCATGGCGTGTACCTTGAACTTGATAATGAGAACGAGCAATAGGATCAGGCCTGCCACGGCAGCAAAAACCAGCCGTGCCGCATCGGGCGTTGCAACTGCTGTCATAGAAATTTCCTCCGTTTCGTGATTTTTGGTTGCACTTATCCAAGCCGTCCGGCAAAACCCGCCGAACAGTTTACTTTTTGTTGTTTATGTGGAGCGGTTTACTCCATGTATGCACTTCATGGGGCTGACAGCGTGCTGAGAGTAGAGCTTCAGTAGACCTTGGTGTACTTGGGAGCTTGGGCTTCCAGTTGGCGCGGCGCTCGGCGAGGATGGCGTCCATCTCTTCGGGGGTCTTGGGCTCGCCCTTCACGCCCACAATGGCCAGCTTGCGGTTATGCACGTCGATCTGGATCAGGTCGTCCGGCTCCACCAGTGCGATGGGCCGCCCACCGCAGCTCCGGGCTGACATGGCCGATGACCGGGCCGCGGCTTGCGCCGGAGAAGCGTCCGTCGGTGATCAGCGCTACGCTGGAAGCCAGCTTCGGGTCGGCGCAGATGGCCTCGCCGGTGTAGAACATCTCGGGCATGCCGCTGCCGCGGGGGCTTCGTAACGGATGAAGATGGCATCTCCGGGCTGGACCCGCTTGTTCAGAACGGCGCTGATGCACTCTTCCTCGCTGTCAAAGGGCTTTGCGCGCAGGGTGGCGTGGAACATGTTCTTGGGGCAGGCGGTGTGCTTGATGACACTGCCTCCGGGGCCAGATTGCCTTTCAGGATAGCGATGCTGCCGTCGGTGCCCTTGGCGTTGTCAAAGCTGTGGATGATATCCTCGCGGGTGACTTTGATGCCCAGACCCTTGGTCTTTTCCTGCAGGATCTCGTCGCAGTGCTCGTAGAAGCCGTTCTTCTTCAGGTCTTCCAGGTTTTCGCCCAGCGTCTTGCCGGTGACAGTCATCACGTCCAGATGCAGCATGGACTTGATCTCTTCCATCACGCGGGGCACGCCGCCTGCATAGTAGAAGTACTGTGCGGGCCAGTCGCCGGAAGGACGGATGTTCAGCAGATAGTGTGCGCCGCGGTGCATCCGGTCAAAGGTGTCGGCATCGATCTCAAAGCCGAACTCGTGTGCAATGGCGGGCAGATGCATGGTGGCATTGGTGGAGCCGGAGATGGCGGCGTGCACCATGATGGCGTTTTCAAAGCTCTTCATGGTGACGATGTCCTTGGCCTTGATGCCCTCGGCCACCAGCTTCATCACCTGAACGCCGGCATCATAGGCAGCCTGCTTCAGCTCCGGGGCGGTGGCGGGCATCAGGGCGGTGCCGGGCAGCATCAGGCCCAGAGCCTCGGCCATGATCTGCATGGTAGAAGCGGTGCCCATAAAGGAGCAGGCGCCGCAGCTGGGGCAGGCATTGTGCTTGTAGTAGTCCAGCTGCTCGTTGGGGATCACGCCCGTCTTTTCCCATGCGTCGAACTTGCCGATCTGTTCCAGCGTCAGCAGGTCGTTGATGGCGCAGGCGGGGTCGTTGACCACGTACTTCTTGGGCAGGGTGTGGGCTTCCATCACGCCGCCGGTGACCACGATGGCGCTCATATCCTTCAGGCGGCCAATGCTCATCAGCATGGCGGGCATGGACTTGTCGCAGCTGGCGATGAACACGCCGCCGTCGTACACGGTGGCGTTGGCCTGAGCTTCCACCAGATTCACGATGGCGTCACGGTGGGGCAGCGAGTAGTTGATGCGTCGTGGCCCTGTGCGATGCCGTCGCACATATCGGTTGCAAAATAGCGTGCAGCCTTGCCGCCGTGGGTGTTGACTGCCTGTACAGCCTCCTTCACGAACTGATCCAGATGGGCGCTGCCGGGGTGGCTGTCGCCAAAGGTGCTCTCCACCATGATCTGGGGCTTTGCAAGGTCGTCCACCTTCCAGCCCATGCCGATCTTCAGCGGATCGTTTTCCGGTGCCAGTTTACGCACTGCCTGAGAACGCAGTTCCATGATCATACCTCCAAAATGCTCTTTTCCTGCTTTGCAAATCGTCCTTTTGACTGTCGGACATCTTACATATTCATTTTAATCGACTCCCGCCTCGTTTGCAAGTTGTCGCAGTCAGAACCCACTTTATGACAATAACCAGCCCAGTTTTTCGTGCACATTGCTCTGAAATCTTGGATACATCATATAATCTAACCAGTTTTTCAACTTTTCTGTATCATTCGTCTAAAAAAGTCATCAGACAACTTCAGGCATAAAAAAGTCCCTGCACAGACCTTGCACTGTGCGGGGACGTAAAATGCGGCGGCGTCAGGTTTCCCATTCGCGTCGTAAAGCTTTCGGATGCAGTTGCGGTTGAAGTTCAGGTGCATCACCATGGCAGACCGGGCGCCAATGGGGTCATGCCGGGCAATGGCTTCAGTGATCATGCGGTGGGTCAGGATGGTCTCCTCCGTCAGCTTTTTGTGGGTAACATTCACGAACATCATGACCGCCGTATCGATAATGGGGATCAGCTGCTCCACCACCATGTTCTTGCTGCTCTCTGCGATGCAGGTGTGGAACGCGATGTCGTCCTCGATGTACAGATCACCGCTGTGGATCTTGCTCTCCACCCGGTCGCACAGGCGCTGGATGCGCTCAATGTCCTCGTCGGAAGCGTTTAAAGCGGCCATCTCGGCCATGCCCGGTTCCAGCAGCAGGCGCACATTGACAAGATCCAGTGCCAGCGCGTTCTTGTCCTGCACGCTGCGCAGGTTCAGCGGGTCCGAAAGGCCCTTGGCGGTCGTGACCACATAGGTGCCGGAGCCCCGCCGCACCTCCACGATGCCCTTGCTGGAAAGCAGCTTCACGGCTTCGCGCACCGTGCTGCGGCCCACGCCGAACTTTTCGCCCAGTTCAAATTCATTGGGCAGCTTGGCTCCCGGCTCCAGCGGGGTATCCAGAATATAGTGGTAAATTTCGTCCTCCACCTGTTCGGCAAGGAGTTTGTTTTTCAGATGGGAAAATTCGCTCATGGTTGTTCCCTCCCCTGTTTTTAATTTATTATAAGGCAGGGCAGCAGACAAAAGCAAGGGCTGTCCTCATTCACAGACAGCCCTTGCTTTTGGGTATTTTATTCGTTTGCGGCCTTTTCCAGCTCCGCTTCCTCTGCGGCGGCTTCGGCCTCCTCCTGCTTCTGGTACTCCAGGAAAGCCGACCACATGGGTTCGATGTCCTTGCCCTTCACCCGGCGGTCGAAGTAGTTACGGGTGATGTCCACCACAGTGCCGGACAGCACCAGCACGCCGATCAGGTTCGGGATCATCATCAGACCGTTGAAAGTATCGGAAAGATCCCACGCAAGGCCCAGCTTCATGGTGGCACCCACCACGGTCATGCACACAAAGACCACCTTGTAGATGCGGCTGCCTGTGGTGCCGAAGAGATACTCCACGGCCTTGGTGCCGTAGTGGCTCCAGCCCAGCGTAGTGGAGTAGGCAAACAACAGAATGGAAACAGCAATGAACTTGGGGCCAAAGCTGCCAAATGCGGCGGTGAAGGCCTGACCCACCAATGCGTTGTCCTGCACACCGGCCAGTACAGCGCCGCTCTGCAGGTCTACCACGCCGGTGGTCAGGATGACCAGAGCAGTGAGCGTGCAGACCACGATGGTATCGGCAAACACCTCAAACACGCCCCACATGCCCTGATGCACCGGCTCCTTGACGTTGGAAGCGGAGTTGACCATGACGGCAGAGCCGAGACCGGCTTCGTTGGAGAAGGCACCGCGCTTGAAGCCCCAGGTGATGGTCTGGCTGATGCCGTAGCCCAGCGCACCGCCGCCTGCCGCGTTCAGGTTGAACGCACCCTTGAAAATAGCCGCAAATGCCGCTGGGATGTTGCCCGCGTGCAGCACTACGATGATGAGCGCGCCTGCAATGTAGAACAGGGCCATGAGCGGCACCAGCTTTTCGGTAACAGCGGCAACGCGCTTCAAACCGCCAATGACGATAAGGCCGTGACCACCATCAGGCACAGGCCGGTGACGAGGGTCGGTACGCCAAAAGCAGCGTTCATGTTGCCCGCGATGGAATTGATCTGGCTCATGTTGCCAATGCCGAAGGAAGCCAGAATGCAGAAACAGGCAAACAGCACTGCCAGCACCTTGCCCAGCTGTTTGCAGCCCTTCTTTGCGCCAAGACCATCGGTGAGGTAGTACATGGCACCGCCCGACCACTCGCCTTTTTCGTTTTTGCGGCGGTAGTACACGCCCAGCACATTCTCCGAAAAGCTGGTCATCATGCCAAGCAATGCCATGACCCACATCCAGAAGATGGCACCCGGCCCACCGGAAACGATGGCCGTTGCCACACCCACGATGTTGCCGGTGCCGATGGTGCCCGCCAGCGCCGTGCACATGCTCTGGAACTGGCTGATGGCCATATCCTCCTTGCTGGTGTGCGCGGTGATGTCCTTGTTGGTGAAGATCGCGCCGATGGTGTGCCGGAGCCAGTAGCCCATTTTGCGGAACTGGAAAAAGCCCGTGCGGGCGCTCATCCAGAAGCCGGTGCAGAACAGCAGTGCCAGACCAAACGGCCCCCACACCACGCCATTGATGGCATTGTTCACCTGCGTGATCATCTCGACCATTCTCTCTTTCCCCCTATACACAAAACAAAAGCGGACAGAACCCACCAAAGGCTCTGCCCGCAAAATTCGGAGCGCTCTCATTTTCCGCAGCCGGGGTGCGCCGCATTCCCGGCTGCGCCCCATTGCGCAAAGACGATGGCTCTGTCCTTTTGCCTGAGAGATACAGCCGCTTTCCCTGCGGCCTTACACCTTCGGCACCCACTTTACAAGCGGGCTTCTCCAGAGTGCACGGTCTTTCCCCGCCGTGCACGTCTTTTTCAGTTCTTCCGGCGCACAGTTGTGCGCGATAGAAAGACTATACCATATTCTGTCCTTGTACGCAAGACATTTTGTATATCATACGCTGCTTTTTCATCTGTTATGCCGACAGATGAATTTTGTTTTGGTATTACTTTTATCCTCCCTCATCATAGCGCTGCCATAAATTTATTTTACTTTTCTTTCGGCTCCGCGCCTTCAAACCCCCGGGCTTTGCCATCCGGGCTGGCATCGCCGTTTTCTTTCGCGGTCTCATAAGAATCTGTGCCGTAATAGGCGCTGGCGGGGCCGATCTCCAGCCAGAAGTTCTCCCGTTCTTTCTCTGTGGTCGGTGCAGTCTCTTTTTTGTTTTTCATCTGCAAACGCCTCCTTTTCTGCATAAAGTCTTGCCTGCAGGCCAAAGCTTTATGCAAAGGAAAGGCGGTGTATCCCATGCGCAGTGGAGGTTGGAAGCCCTTTTGGGCAGCACTGTTTGCTTCGCTGCTGGTGCTGGTGCCGCTGGTGGGCGGCACGGTGCTGCTGTCCCGTCAGCAGCTGCGCACCCAGCTGCGGCAGGCTGCCCGCAGCGAGAGCGGTGTGCCCATCCAGCTGCCCAAGACCACCGACCAGCTCACTGTGCTGCTGTGCGTCTCCGGCGAACAGCCCGGCTTTGTGCTGGCCTACCTGAACGCCAGCCAGAACTGCGTGCATCTGCTCAGCGTGCCTGCCGTGCTCACCGTGCCTTTTGCAGAAGAAGAAACATCCCTTGCCCGCTGCTATGCCGCCGCTGGCCCGGCCCGCTGCCGCGAAGCGCTGGCACAGGTGCTGGCCCTGCCGGAGGGCACAAGGTATCTGGCCTTCTCTCCCGATGTGCTGGAGCGCATTGCCAGCCGGTACGGGCCGGTGCGGGTAGCTTTACCGGCGCACTGACCGAGGAAGAGCTTGCCCGCTATGGCCGCAGCCGGGCCGTGCAGGCATTTCCGCCGGGGACGCGCACGAATTCTTGTGCCAGCTGCAGGCCGACGAAGCCTTTTCACCAGTACGCACCGCAGCGGCCCGCGCTGCCGTGTGGGATGCTTTTCTCCGGCAGGATCTGGACCTGCTGCCCGCCACCCTGCCGGATGCCTTGCGTGCCAGCAGTTCGGCCCTGCTCACCGACCTGACCGCGCTGGACTATGACGCTTTGGAACGCACACTGGAATTTCTTGCCAACAACAGCGCCGCTGTGGCGGCGCAGGCCCTGCCCGGCCAGTGGAATGCCGCCAGCGGCACTTACACTGTCACGGATGCTTCCCGCGCTGCCATGCAGACCTTTTTCAATGTTTCACCCACCGAGGCGCAGGCCTCGTCCTTCAGCGAGCCATAACCCAGCACCAGCGTGCCCGCCGCTGAGGGTGCTTCTCCGGTCAGGTCGTAATCGCTCAGCAGGCTCAGCTGCACGCCTTCGGCTTCCGCCGCGCAGCGCAGCGCAGCATCCGGCGGCGGGTCTTTGAGCTTTGCCAGCAGGTTCAGTCCGGTGTGCAGGCCCGCAAGGTCAGCTCGCCGGGAGCAAAGGCAGCGTTCAATGCTGCCGCCAGCGCGTCCCGCCGGGCCTTGTAGGCACCCGCTCCCGGGCCAGATGCCGGGTAAGTAGCCTCGGTGATAAAGCGGGCCAGCGTCTGCTGCTCAAACCTGCTCACCGTGCCGGAGTACAGGCGGTATTTTTTCCGCCATGCAGGCAGAAGATGCTCCGGCAGCACCATATAGGCGATACGGATGCTGGGAGCCAGACTGCGGGAGCAGGTGGAGAGGTACACCACCGGGCCGTCTGCACCCGCCATGCCCTGCAGGCTGGGCAGAGGCCGGGTATCAAAACGGAACTCCGAATCGTAATCATCTTCTATAATATACCGCCCGCCCGGCCTGCGGGCTGCCCAGTGCAGAAGCTCGGCCCTGCGGCCCGCAGGCATGGTAACGCCTGTGGGGAACTGGTGGCTGGGCGTGACGTAGCACACCGCTGCATCCGACCGGTTCAGTGCTTCCACCGAAAGGCCGTCCTCGTCCACCGGCAGGCAGCAGCAGTGCACACCGTTGTTCTGCAGCACCTGCAAAGCACGGGGGTAGCCCGGCGTTTCCACCGCTGCAGGGCCGGGCAGCAGCGGTGCCAGCAGGCCCAGCAGATATTCCAATCCCGCGCCCACCACGATCTGATGCGGCCCGCACTGCACACCGCGGTATTCAGAGAGATATTCCGCCAGCGCCTGCCGCAGGGCCGGGTCGCCTGCGCATCGCCGTGGGTGAGCAGCTGGGGCGAAGAATAGAGCAGCTCCTTTTGCAGCCGCGCCCATGTGCGGAACGGGAACAGCTCCGGGTCTACCCCGCGGGTGGAAAGGTCGTACCGCACCGGCAGCACAGGCGGTTCCGGTTTTGGCGGTGCGGGCTGTTCCGGCCCGCCGGCAGGCCGGGACGCAGGGCCAGATATTCCTGTACATAAAAGCCGCTGCGCTCCCGCGATTCCAGATACCTTCCGCCGCCAGCATCTGATAGGCGGCATCCACCGTATTCACCGAGACGGACAGCTCTGCCGCCAGCCGCCGCTTGCCGGGCATCCGGTGCCGCCGCAAGGGTGCCGCTTCGCATCTCTCTGGCAAGGCTGCGGTACAGCTGTTCGTACAGTGGCACGCCAGAAGAAGCATCCAGCGCCGTGGTCAGATGGACCATAAATCATCCCTCCTGTCTGGGTATTGCATCAAACTGACCCCATTAAAAAACTTATTCTGGGTATTTTCATGGTGTCAGTTCTGCGTATAATAGGAGCATACCCGCTGGACACCCAAATGTCAAGTAGAATTGTAGGTAAGTGGTTGCGAAGCAATCAAAGCCCCAGTGGGGACTTAAGCGACTGAACGTCTTGCCGCAGGCAAGATGGAAGGGCCTCGCCCTGACAAGTTCGCATGGGTTTGGGCTGGTATTTTGGAAAATTGGAGGGAAAGTAAAATCATGTCTACTACTGCAATGTGGCTGCTTCTGGCAGTCGTTGTCATCGTCATTCTGTTTGCAAGTGTGCTGTACAAGCGCACCTTCACCACCAAGGAGCTGGCCATGACCGGTGTCATGCGCTTTAAGCCTTGTGGCCTATCTGTTCTTCCGTGTGCCGTTCTACGGCGGCTCTTCGTTCCATCTGGGCAACACCTTCACCGCCCTGACCGCCCTGCTGCTGGACGGTGTGTCCGGCGGTCTGGCCGGTGCCATTGGTCTGGCGCTGGCCGATATTTTGGCCGGTGACCCGGGCTACGCCGTCACCACCTTTGTGCTCAAGTTCATCATCGGCATCACCTGCGGTGCCGTGGCGCACAAGGCATTCAAGCTGCGCGACCTCGACAAGCACAGCTCCGGCTATCTCGTCAAGGTGATCGTTTCTGCCGGTTCCGGCCTGCTGCTGAACGTGCTGACCGACCCGTTCCTTGGCTACTTCCGCAATGTGTACATCTTTGGTCAGGAATACACCGTGGCACAGGCGCTGACCAAAATTGCAGGCGGCGTCACCTTTGTAAACAGCGTGGCCTCCACCGTGTGTGCGGTCATCCTGTACCTCGCCCTGCGTCCAGCCCTGGAGCGTGCCGGTCTGCTGCCCAAGGGCGAAAAACACTAAGCGATCTCTCTATCCTGATACAGCACCACTGCCCTCACCTGCCGGACTTCTCCTATTCTCCGGCGGTGGGGGCAGTGGTGTTTTTCGTGGACGACCTATCACACGGAACTCCTCCAGTCTCGCATTCGCTCGAAAGCCCCCTCGGGGATGGGGCTTTTGACAGAAACTGAAGCAAAAAAGCGCTCGTCACACAATTCTGCATGACGAGCGTTTCTGCTTTTTATCGCAAGTTTCAAAAATAGTGCCCTATTAAAACGGCATATTTGCGATATGCAGTTTGCGGATGTTGCTTGTGCATTAAAAACGCAACCTGCTATCATTACAGCTTTTCAAATACAAGGAACCGGAACGAGATATCGGTTTCCAGCTGGGACAGCGCAGCAAGGCGCTCCGCCCCGCCGCGCGGCGTTTTCCAGTAATAGGGTGTCATGGCGAACAGCGCTTCCAGCTGTTCGTGGGGCACCGTGACGCGGCCGGTCACTTCCCGTTCCCCAATGGCGGCAAAACCGTCATAGGCGATCTGCTGCACCGGGTTTTTATAGGGCTTTTCGTAGAGCACGGCCTTCATCTGGTACAGATGTTCGGCACCGGGCACCACATAGATCATCCGTCCGCCCGGGCGCAGCACCCGCAGGAATTCCTCCTGTGCAAAGGGCGAAAAGCAGTTCAGCAGCAGGTCGGCCCAGCCGGTGCGCACCGGCTGGCTGAAGCTGGATGCCACCGCATACTGTGCCGTAGGCAGGGCCTTGGCCGCAAGGCGCACCGCAGGCTTTGCGATATCAAAACCCGCCAGCTGCACCCGGCGGCCTTTTTCGGCAAGCGCCTGCGCGATGCAGCGGTCGTACCAGCCCTCGCCGCAGCCTGCATCCAGCAGATGCAGCGCCGCCTCCGGGCTGGCAGGCTGGCCGTACTCTGCGCACATCTCACCCACCGCTTTGCCAAAGATGCCGTAGTATCCGGCATTCAGGAACGCGCGGCGGGCGGCCACCATCTCCTGCTGTCGCCGGGGCTTGGTGCGCATGCTCTGCACCGGCAGCAGATGCCAGTAGCCCTCCTTGGCGCGGTCAAAGCAGTGGCCTTTTGTGCATTTCAGGGTGCTGTCGCCGGTCAGTTTCTCCCCGCACAGCGGGCACTGCCATGGGGCAAACGGTTCATTTTTGCTCATACTTCGTCGCTGTGGTCCTCAATAGGTGCAGTTGCACCGCCGTGGGCGTTCATATACTCCTCAAAGTTCGTGAACTTCTGCTGCGGCGGACGACGGCTGATGAGCATAAGGCCCGGGTCTTCGTCCCTTGCGGCAGCGGCACGGCCGCGGCGGCTGCTCTCCGCTCTGGGGGCACGGCCGGTGCAGGCTGTGCATTGCGGGACACATTCTGACGGCCGCGCTGGCCGTTGTTTGCACCGCGGCCCTGCTCTGCGCTCTGGCTCTGGGCGGCAGGCTGGCTGTTCTGGCGGGCCGGACGGTCGCTGCGGTCATTGCGACGGCTCTTCTGGCCTTGTGTGCTGCTGTTCTGCTGAGCAGGCTGTGCAGCCGTACGGATGGCCGGGGCGGCGGGTGCAGCCGGAGTCTTTTTGGCCGGGCGCAGCGGAGTGGCCTCCGGGGCGCTCACAAAATGCGGGTCAAACTTGGGCTGCGCATTGCTGCCGCGGGCAGGAGCGTTCTGCTCCCGGCGCGGGCGGCTGTTATTATTGGAACGGCGGTCATTGCTGCGTCCGCCGGTAGTACGCTTGGTATCATCCATGAAAGGTTCCTCTTTTTCGGTTTTTGCGGGCTTTGCCTGCACCTTGGGTGCGGGTGCAGCCTTTTTTTCAGGTTTTGCGTTTTTTTGCTTCGGCCTTTGCGGACTTCGGCTGCTTTGCGGCAGGCTTTTCT
>ENA-OQCS01000988-OQCS01000988.1-human-gut-metagenome-genome-assembly--contig:-NODE-988-length-15318-cov-2.880982_pt1 | contig 15318 bp, 17 predicted proteins | sample MGYA00242757_ERZ504575 | MGnify/ENA primary metagenome ERZ504575 (study PRJEB26092, sample SAMD00036297) | human gut metagenome | host: Homo sapiens | study: EMG produced TPA metagenomics assembly of...
CTCCTCCGGCAGCGCCCGCCGCGACTGCCGGTGGCGAGGCGAAATCCGTCGAACAATCCGATGAACAGCATGAAACGTCCGAAAGCAAGGAGAACGACTGATGCGTTTGCGTTTCATTCTTTCCGAAACCTGGAGCAGCCTCAAGCGCAACGTGCCCATGTTGCTTTCAGTGATGCTCGTTACATTCATCTCGTTTCTGTTTATCGGCGCATCGGTGCTCACTCAGGCGCAGATCACCAAAGCCAAAGGCGATTGGTATTCCAAGGTTGAAGTGGTGGTGTGGATGTGTCCCGATGGCACCAGCAATCCGTGAACTGCACCGCGGGAACCGCGGCAACGCAGACTCAGATCAATGACTTGCAGAAAACCATTCGCAACGAGCTTGCCGATGATGTATCGCAAATCACTTTTGTAAGCAAGGAAGATTCTACAACGACACTTTCCTCAAACAATATCCGAACGGTGAATATCAGGGGCGTACGCTCACTGCCGACGATATGCAGGATTCATTGTGGCTGAAACTGAAGAATCCTGAGAAATATCAAGTCGTTTCCGAAGTGCTTTCTGGCAAGGAGGGCGTCGATACTGTCAGTGATCAACGGCAGATTTTTGAGCCGGTGTTCGCAGTGCTGAATCGTGCGACCATTGCAACCGCCGCATTGGCCGCGGTGATGGTGGTCGTCGCCATTATGCTGACCGGTACCACAATTCGCATGTCTGCTGCGTCACGTCGAACCGAAACGGAGATCATGCGTTTGGTGGGTGCTTCGAATTGGACCATTCGGCTGCCATTCATTCTTGAAGGGGCGATCGCATCAATGGTCGGCTCCTTGCTTTCCTGCGTCACTTTATCGGCATTGGTGAAGGTATTTATCACTGATTGGCTTGCAGCCTCCGTGAAATGGATTCCATATGTGAATCAGATGACGGTATTGTGGATTTCGCCGATTTTGGTTGCAGGAGCGGTGCTGTTGTCGGTGATTGCATCCACAGTGTCGTTGCATAGGTATTTGAAAGCCTGAGAACATTCCGTTTTGTACGGATTGGATACGTTTATCTGTGTCGCGTTTTAAGCATGGGATGCTATGGTATGGAACCAATGATGGGAGGCAAGTGACCGAATGACAAGCAAGAAAGCTCTAAAACCGGCCGTCGCGGTGTTTGCAACGGGGGCTTTGTGCGCCACGATGGCGATTGCCCCGTTCTCGTCTGCGGTTCCGCAGGCGCAAGCCAACACATACAGCAATCTGGTGAATGCCCAGAATAAGAAGGCAGCCAGCTCTCAGCGTGAAGCCCAGTTGCGTTCACAGCTTTCCGGTGTGAAGTCTGATTTGGCCGACAAGATCGTCGAGCTGGATGAATTGACAAATACGAAAATTCCTGCAGCTCAAGCTGCAGTCGATGAGGCAAATGCTACTGCCGCTTCGGCACAGAGTGAGCTGATGCTGCGGCTTCCCGTTTGGAGGCCGCGCAAAAAGATAAGGAAAACCTCGAAGCGCAGATCGAACAGACCGGCAAGGATTATGATGACGCGCATGCGGCCGTGGCGCAGATGGCTCGTGAAGACCTGCATGGTTCCGATGCATCCACTGTGATGAGCGTGGTGACAGGTTCCACGAGTACGCAGGAATTCATTAATTCCATGCAGTCTCGTGATGCGTTGAGCCGTACCGAAGCCAATGCGGCAAGTGATGCGGCGAATACGTTGAACACGTCGATGAACCGCAGCGAGCGTCTCGCTGCCATCGAAAAGCAGATCGCCAATCTGAAAACCGCAGCTGACGAAAAAGCCGCTTCCGCACAGCAGGCTGCTGCTTCCGCACAGACCCAGCGCGACTCGCTTGACCAGTTGCGTGCAGAAGGCGAAACCCGCCGTGCCGAATTGGAAAGCCAACAGTCGCAGCTGAACGGCAGCGTGGCCAAACAGGCGGCGCAAACGGTTATGTTGCAGTCACAGGTCGATTCCTTCAACCGCCAGTATGCAGCCGAGCAGGCCGCAGCAGCTAATCAAAACAATGGTGGCAATCAAGGGCAGACCCGGCCAGGCAACAACAATACCAATAGTGGCGGCAACAATGTGACGCCTGCTCCCACGCCTACGCCTACTCCTACGCCTGCTCCCGCGCCGAGTACCAATAACAATTCCGGTCAGGGAACCTCCAATGGCGATTACGGCAATGGCTACGTGGCCGGCCAGTGCACGTGGTGGGCGTACGAACGTCGTAGACAGATGGGTATCGGAACCCCCTCGTACTTGGGTAACGGTGGCCAGTGGTACGCTACCGCACCGTCGTATGGTCTTCGCGTGGATCATAGCCCGCAGGTCGGTGCGGCAATCTCCTTCCTGCCCGGTCAGGCTGGTGCCGATGCTTCTACGGTCATGTGGGTGTGGTGGAAGCGGTGAATGGCAACACCATCACCATTTCCGAAATGAACGCGGCTGGTGGCCATATGTGGTGTCGTACCGCACACTGTACAACGCGTCCCAGTTCTGGTATGTGCACTGATTCATCAAGGAGCGTTTGAGCTTTCCTTGAGCGTTGTGTCGCGGGAGCGCGCCGCCTGAATCGTTGGGCGGCGCGCTCCGTGATATTGTCGATTGTTGCGTTGCAGAACACTTCTTTGAAGAACCGGAAAGGAGGTCCGACATGGCCAAGGAGCAAGGCGTGAAGCCGATTGCGCAAAACAAGAAGGCACGCCACGACTATGCCATTGAAGACAAGTATGAAGCCGGTCTGGTGTTGACCGGCACTGAGGTGAAGTCGCTTCGAGAAGGCCGCGCATCGCTGGCCGAATCGTTCATTACCATCGACCGTCGCGGTGAAATGTGGCTTGAGGGAGCCAATATTCCCGAATATCTCAACGGAACGTGGAACAATCATGCCCCTAAGCGCAAGCGTAAGCTGTTGCTTCACGCGGCGCAGATCGACAAGCTGGCTCGTCAAAGCCAAGCCAAGGGTTTCACCATCATTCCGCTGAGCCTGTATTTCAAAGACGGTCGAGTCAAGGCGGAAATCGCATTGGCACGAGGCAAGAAGGAATTCGACAAGCGTCAGGCATTGCGCGAGGAGCAAGACAAGCGTGAGGCCTTGCGTGCCATGCGATATGCCAACAAGCAGGTGCGATAAGTGGTAACCGGAAAATTTCCGGTTTCACATACTGATATACAGCGGTGGCCGTAATCTTTTTGTAGCTTGCCCTCTCTAGTGTATGGTTCAGATTCGGTCGAATAGACCGAGCGAGACATAGGAGAAGGATATGAAAGCGAAGAAGTCTGAAGACGGTTGCCGCGTGTGCGCTGAGCGTTGCGATGCTGTTTGCTGGAGCGGCATGCGGCACCAGTGATGGAAGCGACGATGCGGCTTCGTCCGATAGCGGTTCGAAATCGAGCGAACTGACGGGTTATGACGTTTCGTCGGTGCAGAAAGACGATGACATCGCCAAACTGTTGCCCGATTATGTGACGAAGGACGCAAGCTCACCATCGGCATGGACACGTCGTACGCTCCCGCCGAATTCCTTGCGGAGGACGGCAAGACCCCGGTCGGCTTCGATGTCGATATCGCCAAGGCTTTGGCGCAGGTGTTCGGCCTTGAAGCGGATCCGGAAACCGCGAATTTCGATTCGATCATTCCATCGGTCGGATCCAAGTACGATATCGGCATTTCGTCGTTCACCGTGACCAAGGAACGTTTGGAAGCGGTTGATTTCGTAAGCCATTTTGATGCCGGATCGGCATGGGCCGTGAAGAAGGGCAATCCGAACAAGATCGACACGTCCGATCTGTGCGGCAAGAAGGTGGCCGTGCAGACCGCCACCATGCAGGAGACCGAAGCGAACAAGATAGCCAAGCAATGCGAGGCCGACGGCAAGGATAAGCTTGAAGTGATCTCCAGCAAGCTGCAGACCGATGTGACCACGAACGTTGTCACCGGCAAGGCCGACGTGTTCTATGCCGATTCGCCGGTTGCGGCTATGCCATTGCGCAAACCGATGGACAGCTGGAAATGCTGGGCAAGGTCGAAGGCGTCGCTCCGGAAGGCATCGTCATCAAAAAAGGCGACAGCCAGATGGATGAGGCCGTACAGAAGGCCGTGCAGAAGCTCATCGACGACGGTACGTATCTGAAGATCCTTAAGTATTGGGGTGTCGAGGACGGTGCCATCGAAACGTCGGAAATCAATACGCCGGGCGCCGAATAATTCCATGATTGAACCGTCCACGGATCAGACGGTTCAAGGATCGCATGACTGGCGACGTGCTGGGAACAAAGCGGGTTTTGATCATATTGTAATATGGCAAAACCCGCTTTTTCGTAAGGAAAAACGGCATATCGAATAGAGTTTGCGTACTATTAACGTGGCCGTAGCAATCGTTTTCTATGGTGCCTGCAGGACTTCGGTTCGGCCGTATTCATACGGTTGGGAATGAAGAGAGGCTCCGCGATGGCTTTCAATAATCTGAGGAAACTCGCTGTTTTTGCACTAAGCGCCGCCATGATCGTTTCGTTGGGTGCGTGCGGCACATCGGAAAAGTCCGATTCCGCGGCTTCCAGTGATTCTGAGTCGTCGTCGAACACCACCGGTTATGACGTTTCCGGCGTGACGAAGGATGACGATATAGCCGCGATGCTGCCGGAATCAGTCACCAAGGACGGCAAGCTCACCGTCGGCATGGACACGTCGTACGCTCCCGCCGAATTCCTTGCGGAGGATGGCAAGACCCCGGTCGGCTTCGATGTTGATATCGCGAAGGCGCTCGCCAATATGTTCGGTCTTGAGGTCGTGCCGCAAACCGAAGGCACGTTGGAAGCCCTCGGCGAGGATGTCGGCGTGACCAAGGAGGCCGTGGCAATCAAAAAGGGCGATTCCGATACCGCCAAGGCGGTGCGGACCGCACTGCAGAAGCTCATGGATGATGGCATGTATATGAAGATCCTCAAGCATTGGGGCGTGGAGAACGGAGCGATCGACAAAGCCGAAATCAATCCGACTGACCTCGCTGAACGATCAAACGTAAGGCAGGCATCGCACACGGCGATACTGTGACGCCGATATGACGGAAGGCATGCGGGTCAAATCCGCGTGTCTTCCGTTTTCGTATATGGATCTTCCGTGATTCGACGGAGCTACATTGCGCGATTCTTGCTGATACGTAAGGTTTGCGCAATGTAACGTACATGTAGCATTGCGCTCTTATCGTGCCTATTTGAGATACTGAGGTTCTCTGCAACCGAATGGCGTTGAGATTTTCGGTATGGCAATGAAGAGATAAGAAGAAGGATATGCGTACCATGTCTTTGAAGATCAAGTCCGTTGTGGCGCTTGCGCTGAGTGCGGCGATGTTGTTTCCCACTGCCGCTTGCGGCACCTCTGATGCGTCCAATTCCGGCGATTCGTCGGATTCGTCGAACACTACCACCGGTTACGATGTCAGCACCATTAAAAAAGATGACGAGCTGGCCAAGCTGGTTCCGTCCGGCGATCTGGTGAAGGACGGCGAGCTTTCCGCCGGTATGGAGCTTTCGTACGCTCCGGCTGAATTCTATGCCGAAGACGGCAAGACTCCGGTCGGCTATGATATCGACATGACCAAGGCCATCGCCAAGACGCTTGGTTTGAAGCCAAACATCGTGTCTTCCATGTTCGACACCATCATTCCTTCCATTGGCTCCAAGTATGATCTGGGCATCACCGCCATGACCATCACTGAAGAGCGTATGCAGTCCGTGGATTTCGTGAGCTACTACCGTGCAGGTTCCACGTGGGCCGTGAAGAAGGGCAATCCGAAGAAGCTTGACACTTCCGACATGTGCGGCGCGAAGATCGCGGTGCAGACCGGCACCGTGCAGGAAGAGGAAGCCAACACCATCGCCAAAGGATGCGAGGCCGATAACAAGGCCGAAGTGATGTCGTACAAGCGTCAGGCCGAAGCGGCCACCGCAGTGGCGACGGGCAAGGCCGATGCGTTCTATGCCGATTCTCCGGTCGCCGGCTATGCCATCTCCCAGACCGACGGACAGCTTGAAGCCTTGGGTGACGTCGAAGGTGTGGCCAAGCAGGGCATCGCTGTCAAGAAGGGCAACACCCAGCTTGCTGAAGCCGTGCAGAAGGCCGTACAGAAGCTGATGGACGATGGTACGTATATGAAGATCCTCAAGCATTGGGGTGTGGAATCCGGCGCTCTCGACAAGGCTGAGATCAACCCGACCGATCTCGACTGATTTCATCCCCACTATTTACATCAACAACGAAGGAACTGAAGCATCATGGCGAAGAAACAAATCGACGGCGACGGCCTCGATATTCCGAATCGCATCAAGGCGCTGCCGGTTAAGCGTACGGGCCCGATTGTGGCGGCGGTCATCGTCGCTCTGCTCGCCGCCATGCTGCTGCAGGGCCTGATTACCAATCCGCGTTTCGAATGGAATGTGGTCTGGAAGTACCTGTTCAACGAGAATGTGCTCGAAGGCATCAAATACACGCTGCTGCTGACGGTCATCTCCATGGGCATCGCCATTATTCTGGCAGTGATTCTGGCCGTAATGCGCAAGTCCATCAATCCGGTGCTGCGTGGCGTGAGCTGGTTCTACATTTGGTTCTTCCGTGGCACCCCTGTGTATACGCAGCTGGTGTTCTGGGGTCTGTTCGCCGTGTTGGTGCCTCGCATCGGCGTGGGTATTCCGTTCACTTCCATTGAATTCTGGAGCATTGACTCGCAGTCCGTCATTACCGCGTTCAACGCGGCATGGCTGGGTCTCGCATTGAACGAAGCGGCATATCTGGCTGAAATCGTGCGTGCGGGTCTTGAAGCCGTCGATCCGGGCCAGACCGAAGCGGCCAAGGCACTGGGCATGAAGCGTTCCATGATCATGCGTCGTGTGGTGCTTCCTCAGGCCATGCGCATCATCATTCCGCCGACCGGCAACGAGTTCATCGGCATGTTGAAGACCACTTCGCTGGTCAACGCCGTGCCGTTCACGCTGGAACTGCAGTTCGCCACCACCGCAATCGCAACCCGACTGTACAAGCCGATTCCGCTGCTGATCGTGGCCTGCATCTGGTATTTGGTGATCACTCCATTCTGATGGTGCTGCAGTCTCGCCTGGGAGAAGCATTTCGGCAAGGGCTTCGATGCGCGACCGGCCGGCGCGCGCGGCAAGCAGCCGCCGTTGCCGGGCAAAACCGAAGGCGAACCGAAAGACGATATCGCCAAGCAGAACGAGGCAACGTTCGCGGGCATGACCGCGTGAGGGGAGTGAGCAATGACTGAACCAACCACCAACGGTGTTGTTCCCGCAGTGAAGGCCACGCAGGTGCATAAGGCTTTCGGTAGCCTGCACGTGCTCAAGGGCGTCGATATGACGGTTATGCCCGGCTCGGTGACGGTGATTCTGGGACCTTCCGGTTCCGGAAAATCCACGTTCCTGCGTTTGATCAACCAGTTGGAAACGCTGACCGGCGGCGAAATCGACGTCGACGGCGAAATGATCGGCTACAAGTACGTCGACAAGGACGGCAAGCAGGTGCTGCAGACCCTGAACGACAAGGAAGTGGCCGAGCAGCGTTCCAAACTGGGCATGGTATTCCAGAGGTTCAACCTGTTCCCGCACATGACGGCGCTCGAAAATGTGATGGAAGCGCCAGTCCACGTCAAGCACATGGATAAAAAGGAAGCCCGCAAGCTTGCCATCGAAGAGCTGAATCGCGTGGGCATGGGCGATCGCCTCGATCACTATCCGGCACAGCTTTCCGGTGGCCAGCAGCAGCGCGTGGCCATCGCCCGTGCGCTTGCCATGAAGCCGGAAATCATGCTGTTCGACGAGCCGACTTCCGCACTCGATCCGGAATTGGTGGGCGAAGTGCTGAACGTCATGCTGTCTTTGGCGAAAGAAGGCATGACCATGGTGGTTGTCACCCACGAAATAGGCTTCGCGCGCGAAGTCGCCGATCAGATCGTATTCATGGACGGCGGTGTTGTTGTGGAACAGGGCGGTCCTGAAATCATCGACAATCCGCAGGAACCACGATTCAAGGACTTCCTGCAGCACGTGCTGTAAATCGCCGCAAGCATAATCGTAAGAATCAGACACCTCTTCGTCGTAAGGATTGCGATCAAGGGAATGGCTGAGAAAATCCCCATGTTGAAAACTGTCAGCATGGGGATTTTGTGTTCATATATCAAAGGTTCAGCGCGATGAGACGGTTTCGTTTCGAAAATGACACCATTACCCGATAAGCTGAGGTGTTATGTGTGGAATCGTAGGATATGCAGGAAATGTGGAAACCGCGTGCGGCAAGCCGTTGGAAGTGTGCCTCCAAGGCCTCCAGCGTTTGGAATACCGTGGATATGATTCGGCCGGTGTGGCGCTGACCGCGCCCGGCATGGATCATGTGGAAGTGCGTAAGAAGGCGGGGCGTCTCGCCAATCTAATCGAAGACGTGGAACGCAATCCAATGCCGATGGCCACCGTGGGCATCGGCCACACCCGTTGGGCCACCAACGGCGTGCCGAATGACATCAACGCGCATCCGCATACTTCGCGTGACGGCAAGGTCGCCATCATTCATAATGGCATCATCGAAAACGCCTCTCAGCTGCGTCTTGATCTGCAGACGGAAGGTTACCGTTTCTCATCGGAAACCGATACGGAGGTCGCGGCGAAACTGCTAGGCAAAATCAGCGAGAAAATCGTTGAGGAAACCGGCAAGCCTGATCTGTTCAAGGCCGTGCGACGCTTGGCGCGCATGCTGGAAGGCGCGTTCACGATTCTCGCCACCGACTGCCGTCAGCCGGGTATCGTGGTCGGTGCTCGCCATGATTCGCCGCTGGTGGTTGGTCTTGGCGAAGGTGAGAATTTTCTCGGTTCCGATGTGGCCGCGTTCGTCGCCTACACGAAGCGTGCCATGGAAATCGACCAGGATCAGCCGTGATGGTGTCCGCCGATAAGGTTGTGGTGTCTGATTTCATGGGCAACATCGTGGCCGATCCGAAGACCTATACCGTGGATTGGGATGCTTCCGCGGCCGAAAAGGGCGGTTGGGACTCCTTCATGGACAAGGAGATCCACGAAGGGCCGGCGGCGGTGCAGCGCACGCTGTTGGGACGTCTTGGCAAGGACGCAATCTCAATCTTGACGAGGTTCGCATCGACGAGCATGATTTCAAGGCGATCGACAAGATTATCGTCATCGCCTGCGGTACCGCCGCCTACGCGGGCATGGTGGCCAAATACGCCATCGAGCATTGGGTGCGTATTCCGGTGGAAGTGGAGCTTGCCCACGAATTCCGTTATCGTGATCCGATTCTCACCCCGCGCACGTTGGTGGTGGCCATTTCGCAGTCCGGTGAAACCATGGACACGCTGATGGCATTGCGTCACGCGCGTGAGCAGGGTTCGAAGGTGCTGGCCATCTGCAACACGCAGGGCGCGTCCATTCCGCGTGAATCCGACGCGGTGCTGTACACGCACGCTGGTCCGGAAGTGGCGGTCGCCTCCACCAAGGCGTTCGTGGCGCAGATTACTGCCGCTACGTGCTTGGCTTGTATTTGGCGCAGGTCAAGGGCGCGATGTTCCGCGACGAGATCGCGCAGGCGTTGGATTCCCTCAAAGACATGCCTCGCAAGATCCAGTGGGTTCTTGATACGCAGACCAAGACGTGCATGATGCTGCCGCACAGATGTCGATGCGAAGTCCTTCCTGTTCCTGGGTCGTCATGTCGGCTACCCGGTCGCGATGGAAGCGCGTTGAAATTGAAGGAAATCGCCTACACCTTCACCGAGGTTTTGCGGCCGGCGAGCTCAAGCACGGTCCGATCGCATTGGTGGACGAAGGCGAACCGGTAGTGTTCATCGTGCCGCCGGCACGTGGCCGCAATGTGCTGCACGCCAAGGTTATTTCCGGTATCGAAGAGGTCAAGGCCCGTGCGCGTACATTATCGCCGTGGCCGAAGAGAACGACCCCGATGTTGAACGCTATGCGGACGTGGTGTTCTGGCGTCCGGCCTGCCCGACGCTGATGAGCCCGTTGGTGGACGTGGTGCCGCTGCAGCTATTCGCCATGGACATGGCCAAGCTGAAGAATTACGACGTTGACAAGCCTCGTAATCTCGCCAAGTCCGTCACCGTGGAGTAATCGTTCATACGATGCGTCAACAGCGTCAGCAGAAGAGGCATCGTTACGTTCTTGAAGAACCTCGCATTCCGGTCGAATGTGAGGTTCTTTACGAGAACGATGCGATTATCGTGGTTGACAAACCGCATTTTCTCGCTACCACACCGCGCGGCATGTGGTATCGCGAAACCGCGTTGATTCGACTTCGGGAACAGTATGGCGAACCTGATATTGTTCCCGCGCACCGTTTGGACCGACTTACCGCAGGCATCATCGTATTTGTGCGCAAACCGGAATTGCGCGGCGCTTACCAAATGCTGTTCCAGAATCGCAAAACCATCAAAACCTATGAATGTTTGGCGCCACTTGCCCCCGAACAGCATCCGCAGTACGGAACAATCGTAAGAATCGACAGGCATCAACCCTTTCCGGCAATCCGAGCATCGCATATTTGCAAGGATCGCGGGCGACTTCAGGCGTACGAAATTCCGGAAACCATCAATGCGCAAACGTTGATTGAGCGGGGAAGTACGGTACGTTGCCTCGACGGCAAAGCATATGTGAATTACGTGCTGCACCCGAAAACCGGCAAAACGCACCAGTTGCGTGTGCATATGAATTCGTTGGGATTGCCGATTTTGGGCGATGATTCTACCCGAATATTGTGCAGCGTTCTTACGATGATTTCTCGCAACCGTTGGAATTAGTGGCTCGTGAGTTACGCTTCGACGATCCGGTGACGGGAGAGCCTCGTACATTCGTTTCGAAAGTGCCGCTTGGCTGATTAACGGTCTGATCAGCAGGTATTGCTCGCTGAATCAAGATATATAAAACTGTCCATCGCTGTACTCATATTTGCTCGCATCGCGATGGCGTGTTGAAGTTGCGCGTCCCTATAATCGGACATTTTACATTTCGTGTTATCGAGCGTGATTAGGATGTGCTCTTGTTGTGCTGGCTGGCAAAGGCAAGCCGGCTGGAAAGAACGAGAGAGAATATGAACCATATTTCAAAAGCGCTTCGTGGCGTTGCCGACAAATATAACGGCGTATCACTGATTATCCGCATTATCGTCGGTCTTATCGCGGGTACCGCACTGGCATTGGTTGTTCCGCATATGACGTGGATCGGCGAATTCGGCACCCTGTTCGTAAGCGCATTGAAGGCCGTCGCTCCGATTCTGGTGTTTGTGCTGGTGGCAAGCGCTTTGGCTCAAGGCAATTCCAAGCTTGACGGCCGTTTCGGCACGGTGCTTTTCCTGTATCTGTTCACCACGTTCCTGTCCGCCGTCGTGGCGGTGCTGACGTCTCGCATGTTCCCGCAGACATATCGTTGGGCGATGCCGCTGACGCCGATGTGGTGCCGCAGGCTTGAGCGAGGTTGTGCAGACGTTGCTGACCAATATCGTGGCCAATCCGATTCAGGCCATGATCGACGGCAACTACATCTGCATTCTGATGTGGGCTTGCCTGTTCGGTCTTGCATGAAGGGTATTGCCAATGAAAGCTCCAAGGCGTTCCTTGCCAATGTGGCCGATGGCGTGTCTCAGGTGATTCGTTGGGTCATCAATCTCGCCCCGTTCGGCATTATGGGCTTGGTGTTCACCAGCGTTTCCGAAAACGGCTTGGCGGCCTTCACCGAGTACGGTAGCTCCTGCTCCTGCTCGTCGGCACCATGCTGCTGATGGTGCTCGTGTTCGGCCCGCTGGTCATTTTCCTGTACCTGCATCGCAACCCGTATCCGCTGGTGTACCGCTGCTTCAAGGAATCCGGCCTGACCGCATTCTTCACGCGTTCTTCTGCTGCGAACATTCCGGTCAACATGCAGCTGTGCGAGAAGCTTGGTCTTGATAAAGACATGTATTCCGTGTCCATTCCGTTGGGCGCAACCATCAACATGAACGGTGCCGCCATCACCATCACCATCATGGCCATGGCCGCCGCCAATACGATGGGCATTCAGATTTCGTTGCCGGCCGCCATTCTGCTGTCTGTGGTGTCGGCGCTCGGCGCATGCGGCGCTTCCGGTGTGGCCGGTGGCTCGCTGCTGCTTATTCCGATGGCCTGCTCGCTGTTCGGCATCAGCAATGACATCGCCATGCAGGTGGTGGGTGTCGGCTTCATCATCGGCGTCATCCAGGATTCCGTGGAGACCTGTCTGAATTCCGCTTCCGACGTGGAGTTTGCGGCAACCGCCGAATATCATGCTTGGCTCAAGCAGGGCCGTCAGCTTCCGGCGTTCATGTATTCCAAGAAGGAACGTCAGCAGCTCGGCATCGAAGCCTGATTTCACCCGATTTCAGCTTTTCGTTCAATCTAGAAGGCGTCTCTCCCACGTGGTTCACCCACGCTGGAGAGGCGCTTTTCGTATTGGCTGATTTGATTGATTGCGTTGATTAAGTCGCGAGATATTGCGATTAGTCGAGTTCCGCCACGGATCCGCGGTCGATGAATTCGGGGGTGATAAGTTTCTTGATTCCAGAAGGCACTTTTTTGCCATTGCATTGTTGCTCGATCATGGAAAAGCCTCTTTTCCCACAGTTCTGAGCTTGAGCCGTATGGTGGTCAGTTCAAGACGGGGCACAACGCCGCGGAGTGAATCGTCCACACCGATGATGCTGACATCTTCGGGAACGCGCTTTCCTGCTGTCCTCAGGCCAAGCATGGCACCGTATGCCATTTGATCGTTGCCTGCGAAAATTGCGGTGCAATCCTTTTCGTGAGCCAAGGCCAATCCGGCTTGGTAGCCGCTATCTGCTTCCCAGTCGCCGTAATACATGGGTGGTGTGGGAATGCCGACTTGCGCTAATGCGTCGCGCCACCCTCTGATGCGGCTCTGTGCTGCGCGTGAAACGGTGGGGCCTGCGATGTGGTACACAGTTTTATGCCCCTTCGACAGGAAAAAGTCCACGGCTGCAGTGGCGCAACCATACGAGTCCGAATCGATGGTGGGGCAGTGGTTTGCCGGTTCCTCGCAAATAAGCACTACAGGTAGGTTGTCGGATGGCTTGAACTGGTTGAAGTCGTGAAATCGCGTTCCATAATCACGATTGCACCATCGAGGGGGAGGCCTTCCACAAGTTTCAGTGCGCCGGCGAGTGACTGATCCTGCAGGTTATCCAAGGGGCGAATGGTGATGGAATAGCCGCTATTCGCGGCCGCTGTAGTGATGCCTTCGAGGATACGTGAGTTCCCGTAGCCGACATATGCGAAAGCAGTACACCAACATTGTTGAAATGTCCGCTTTTCAAAGCACGTGCCGCATAATTCGGCCTGTATCCGAGATGCTCCATGGCTGCCTCGACCTTAAGTTTCGTCGCTGGGCGTACGGCATCGCTCCCATTAGCCACTCGGGAAACGGTCTGCGGTGAAACCCCTGCTTCCCTGGCGACGTCTTGCAGCGAGACTGAGTTGCGTGCCATGTGTATCTACCTTCCGAACGAAAATGCGTACTGTGCTTAATTTTACATGCTTACTTCTGTATTGTTTTCGTCACCATGCAATTTGTTCGATGAAGTGAATATGTGGTCTAGAATGTGCGAAAAGTAGACACTTTTGGAATATGGTGTTATTATGATAACGCAAACATTTGGAAGGAGCTGTTTTACGGGGGTGTAAATTGCCCTGTGAAATGGTATTGCCTCGAAGGAGAGGAATGATGTCAGCAACGGAAGTTGTTGCCAATATGCCACTGCATTCGGCAACCGTGCGTGTCAATAAACACAAGGCGGATTGGCGTGGTTGGAAGTTCATGTGGCCGTTCGCGTTGGTGTTCGTGTTCGTGTTCGTGATCCCGATCCTGTACGCGATCTACATCAGCTTCTTCCAGAAGCAGATGATCGGCGGCACGAAGTTCGTGGGAATCAGCAACTACATTCGTCTGTTCCACGACCAGCAGTTCTGGAGCTCGGTCGGCAGGGTCGCGCTGTTCACCTGCGTGCAGGTGCCGATCATGCTGTTCCTGTCGGCGGCGATGGCCCTGGCGTTGGATTCCATGAAGCTGCACGGCGCGAAGTTCTTCCGCATCTCCACGTTCCTGCCGTACGCGGTGCCGGCCGTGGTGTCGACTTTGGTGTGGGGCTTCATGTACGGCGCGAAGTACGGCCTGGTCGGCTCCCTGAACGACTGGCTGGGCACGAACCTCGACGTGCTGAGCCCGAACGTGCTGCTCGCTTCGATCGGCAACATCGTGACGTGGGAGTTCACGGGCTACAACATGCTGATCTTCTACAGCTCGCTGTCCACGATCCCGCATTCGCTGTACGAGGCCGCATCGATCGACGGGGCGTCCGAGTGGCAGATCGTCAAGTCCATCAAGCTGCCGGAACTGAAGGCTCGCTCGCGATCACGGTGATCTTCTCGATCATCGGCTCGTTCCAGCTGTTCAACGAGCCGAGCATTCTGCAGAACATGGTGCCGGGCAACTCGATCACCACGTACTACACGCCGAACATGTACGCGTACAACCTGAGCTTCGCGGGCAACCAGTCGAACTACGCCGCCGCCCTGGCGATCACGATGGCCGTGATCACGATGGCGATCGCGTACGCGGTGCAGCTCAACAGCATGAAGGAGCAGATGAAGTAACGCCCGGTGGCGCGAACCATCGCATATAGGGGAAGAAACGCTAAGGAGCATCGAAAATGAGTGACGCAACAATCGCCGCGGGCACGGAGCAGAGGCTCACCGCTCAGGAGCTCAAAGCCCAGGAGAAGGCCGCGAAAAAGACCGAGAAGGAACGCCTCAAGAGGGTCGCGCGCGACGAGAAGGCCGAGCGCAAGAGGGCTGCGAAGTCCGGCTTCGCGAACGTGGCGAACCCGCGCAGGAGCACGCTGCTGACCATCGTGTGCGCGCTGTTCGCGGTGTACTGCCTGTTCCCGTTCGTGTACCTGCTGATCAACGCCACGAAGACGCAGGCGGACTTCACGTCCACGTTCGGTCTGGGCTTCGGCCGCACGTTCGCTTTGTGGGACAACATCAAGACCGTGTTCACCTACCAGGACGGCATCTTCGGACGCTGGTTCCTGAACACGGTTCTGTACGTGGTCGTGGGCGCCGGCGGCGCGACCCTGCTCGCCATCATGGGCGGGTACGGCCTGGCGAAGTTCCGTTTCCCGGGACGCAAGGCCGTGTTTCGCGGTGATCATCGGCGCCATCTCGGTGCCGGGCATCGCCCTGGCCGTGCCGCAGTTCCTGCTGTTCGCCA
>ENA-OQCS01000989-OQCS01000989.1-human-gut-metagenome-genome-assembly--contig:-NODE-989-length-15291-cov-2.415458_pt1 | contig 15291 bp, 25 predicted proteins | sample MGYA00242757_ERZ504575 | MGnify/ENA primary metagenome ERZ504575 (study PRJEB26092, sample SAMD00036297) | human gut metagenome | host: Homo sapiens | study: EMG produced TPA metagenomics assembly of...
CCACGTTCTCTTTCTAATAAAGGCAGTGTGCTTATCAGAGGAAAGCGGGCAAAAATCGTAGGAAGAGTATGTATGGACCAGTTCATGGTAGATGTGACCGATATACGGGGGCGGCATTTATGGATCGGGTTGTTTTGATCGGAAAAGACGGAAAAGATGAAATAACAGTAGAGGAATTGTCAAAATTAAGCGGAAGATTTAACTATGAATTTGTCTGTTGTCTCGGAAAACGGATTCCGAGGGTTTACACAGGCGGTGATTTTGATCTGATGAAGTAATTGTTTGGTGAATACATCCGATGACAAAGGGAATACTGATAAATGAACATGACCGGGAGGTTATGAGGAGAATATTAGTATGAAATCGGAGAGTGAAAAATTTGATGATCAGACGCGGAGACATTTTTATGCCGACTTAAGTCCTGTTGTCGGTTCGGAACAGGGAGGGGTAAGACCTGTTCTTGTCATACAGAATAATGTCGGAAACAGACATAGTCCGACTGTGATCTGTGCGGCGATTACATCAAAGATGAATAAGGCGAAGCTGCCGACTCATATAGAGATCAGTACAAGAGATTATAAAATCGTAAAAAATTCTGTTATATTGCTAGAACAGATTCGTACGATCGATAAGCAGCGGCTGAAAGAATATGTCTGTCATATAGACAGCGCAATGATGCAGAAAGTAGATAAAGCAATAAGGATCAGTCTTGAAATTGCTACATAGACTGTTCTGACTTCTTTACAGAAGATCAAAAGAGTGATAAAATTGTAAAGCAAAATGTGCGGTTGAGCGAAACGGACTGTACAAGAGAAAAAGAAGAGGAGAAAATTTATATGTCTGGACATTCAAGTTTGCAAATATTAAACATAAGAAAGAAAAAAACGATGCGGCTAAGGGAAAGATTTTACAAAGATCGGAAGAGAACTTGCTGTGGCGGTAAAAGAAGGCGGCGGACCGGATCCGGCAAATAACAGTCGTTTGCGCGATGTTATTGCAAAGGCAAAGTCGAATAATATGCCGAATGATACGATCGAGAGAAATATTAAAAAAGCAGCAGGCGAAGGAGCGGGCGATAATTACGAGCATATTACATATGAAGGATATGGTCCGAACGGAACGGCAATCATCGTAAAAACATTGACAGATAATAAAAACCGGACAGCTTCAAATGTACGCAACGCGTTTACAAAAGGAAGTGGAAACGTAGGCACGCCAGGTTGTGTATCATTTATGTTTGATGAGAAAGGCCAGATTTTTGTGGCAAAAGAAGACTGCAGCATGGATGCGGATGAACTGATGATGCTTGCACTGGATGCGGGAGCGGAAGATTTCGCGGAAGAAGAGGAAGTTTTGAAATTTTGACAGATCCGGCTGCATTTAGTGAAGTGCGTCTGAAATTAGAAGAGGCGGGAATTGTAATGGCAGGAGCGGAAGTTACGATGATCCCTCAGACTTATGTCGATTTGACAAGTGAAGAGGATATTAAAAATATCCAGAAAACATTAGATCTTCTCGAAGAAGACGATGATGTCCAGGACGTATATCATAACTGGAATGAATAGGCGATTCAGGGAATGCAGGCATACAAACAGGAAAAACGCAGGAGGACAAAGAAGATGAGCGATTACAGAATCGAAACAAAATGTATACAGTCGGGATATGAACCCGGAAACGGAGAAGCAAGAGTACTTCCGATTTATCAGAGCACTACATTTCGTTATACGAGCAGCGAGCAGATGGGAAGACTGTTTGATCTTGAAGAGTCGGGATATTTTTATACGCGTCTTCAAAATCCGACGAACGATGCGGTTGCTGCCAAAATATGCGATCTTGAAGGCGGATATGCGGGGATGCTGACATCTTCCGGACAAGCGGCGAATTTCTATGCAATTATGAACATTGCGGAACAGGGAGACCATATCGTATGCGCGTCGGCTTTGTATGGCGGTACATATAATCTTTATGCTCATACAATTAAAAAATGGGCGTAGATGCTACATTTGTAGATCCGGATTGTTCTGAGGAAGAACTGGAGGCTGCATTTAGAGAAAACACAAAAGCGGTGTTTGGAGAGTCGATTGCCAATCCGGCTCTTGTTGTTCTTGATTTTCAAAAATTTGCAAGTGCGGCGCACAGACACGGAGTTCCGTTTATTGTGGATAATACGTTTGCAACACCGATTAACTGCCGTCCGTTTGAGTGGGGAGCAGATATTGTTACCCACTCTACAACAAAATATATGGATGGCCATGCGGCGTGTGTCGGAGGTGCGATCATTGACAGTGGCAATTTTGACTGGAATGCCCATGCAGATAAATTTCCGGGACTTACGACACCGGATAAGACATATCACGGAATTGTATATACAGAAAAATTCGGAAAAGGCGCTTATATTACAAAGGCAACAGCTCAGCTTATGAGAGACCTTGGTTCCATTCAGGCGCCGCAAAATGCATTTTTACTGAATATCGGACTTGAAACGCTTCACTTAAGAGTGCCAAGACATTGTGAGAATGCGTTGAAAGTTGCAAAGTATTTGAAAGGACATGATAAAGTAGCTTGGGTAAGTTATCCGTCGTTGGAAGGAGATAAGTATTATGATCTGGCACAGAAATATATGCCAAACGGTACGTGCGGAGTGCTGACATTCGGTCTGAAAGGCGGAAGAGAAGCAGCTGTGGAAATGATGGATAAATTGAAAATGGTAGCAATCGTAACCCATGTGGCGGACGCAAGAAGCTGTGTGCTTCACCCGGCAAGCCATACTCATCGTCAGATGAACGAGCAGGAGTTGAAAGAGGCGGGAGTTCAGCCGGATTTGATCCGTTTCAGTGTAGGAATCGAGAACGCCGAAGATATTATTGCCGATGTAGAGCAGGCATTAAAATAATTCTTAAAAATGGTATGGATGTATACAATTTACATCTGTGCCATTTTTTGTATAGACGACGAGTGAAAGTTTGTTCCCCACCTATACTTTGGTGACTGCCTACAATTCTGAAATGTGTTTTTTGGAAAATTGTTTCCTCCAAAACTGCATAAAATATCTCGATTTTTTTCATACTGATTTTAAAGATATCGGATATCTTTTGATACGAATATTTTTGCGGTATGAAGGAGGAGGCAAAATGGCTGAAGAGCAGCAAAAAAGAGAAGACGAAAATAACGAGATCAAAGAAATGGGAACTCTTAATATGAAAGAGAGCGGTTCGAAATACGGAATTCAATTACTGACGATCATAGGGGAAATCGAAGGTCATGACAGTGTTTCAGGAAACACGAAAGCAACGAAATACGAACATCTTCTTCCGAGACTTGCACAGATAGAAGAAGATGATGAAACAGACGGAGTTTTAATTTTATTAAATACGCTTGGAGGCGATGTGGAAGCCGGACTGGCAATAGCTGAAATGATCGCATCTTTAAGCAAGCCTACGGTGTCGCTCGTACTTGGGGGAAGTCATTCAATTGGAGGCCCGTTGGCTGTGTCGGCAGATTATTCCTTTATTGTGCCGACGGGTACGATGATCGTTCATCCTGTGCGTTCTACCGGAATGTTTATCGGAGTGATGCAAAGTTATCGAAATATGGAAAAAACGCAGGATCGTATTACAAAATTCATTGCGTCTCATTCTAACATCACTCAGGATCGGCTTTTAGAATTAATGCTTGATTCTTCGCAGCTTGTAAAAGATGTAGGAACAATGCTTGAAGGAGAGCAGGCAGTAAAGGAAGGGATGATAGATGAGTCGGAGGAATCAAAGAGGCTTTTGCAAAGCTTCACTCATTGATCGACAAAGAGAAAGAGAAACAAGAGAAAAATTTGATGACATGATTTTCAAATGATGATATACTAAATATAGTATGTTTAATTACCAAGGGGGAATTATATGGCTTCCAAGACTACAAAAGGAAGAAAAAATACAAGATCAAAGAAAAAGACGAGAACGAAAGCGAAAAGCAGCAATGCAAAAAATACAGAACTTGCGGGGGAAATTACGATACTTGTTATATTGACAGTGTGCATTCTGCTTGTTTTGAGTAATTTTGGTATTGGCGGAATTGCGGGGGAGGCAGTTTCTTCTGTACTATTTGGTTTGTTTGGATATATGGCATATGTATTGCCGTTTCTTGTTTTGCGGCCGCCGCTTTTTTATTTCAAACAGAGGAAATACACATGCTTATATAAAAATCGCGGCAGGAGTATTTTTGTTCTTATTTTTGACGGCAATACTGGAATTGATATTTAATTCTTATACGCCGGGAACAAAACTGATTTCATACTATACTGCTGCCAGTGAGCATCATAATGCCGGAGGTTTGACCGGAGGCTGTATGATTAGTATGCTCTGCTTTGATCGGGAAGATAGGAACATATGTTGTCTTAGTTGTTTTATCGGTGATATGCATCATATTGATTACAGAAAAATCATTGTTAGCTCCGATCGGCCGAAAAAGTAAAAGAGCATATGAGGATGTGCGAAGGAAACGTCAGGAGACGGCAGTTTTAAGAGCAAAGCAAAAGGAAGAGTCAAAAACACTGTCTGAGAGTCGGAAATCGGGACAATCTTTGAAAAAAGAAGAAAACGAGCCGGAGAAAAGGATCGATCATAAAGTGTCCGGTGTTTCATTTGCAACGACTCTTATGTCTGAAGCAGAAATACCGAAAAAAGGCAGAAGGAAGAATAAATCGCCGGATGTGTGCGAATTGATACCTGATAACGAAGCATTTGTCATTAATCGTGAAGAAACCTTTTATGGAAGCAGAACCTATTCGGCAAGAGGGGAAAGAACAGCAGTATGAGGCTTTGCAGCAGACAGATACATTCACGCCTTTAGAAGAAAAGGCAGAAGAGGATCTTCAGAATCAGAAAAATACGTCAGGAAGAAAAAAACAAAAAAAGAAGATTCCCAAGCAGTGGCAAGGGAAACTCAGAACGTGGCCGATGCGGTGAGAATAGAAGAGCAGAAGGAACATCCTGTTTATCATACACCTCCGATCAGTCTTCTGAAAAAAGGAAGGAAAGCCGGTGGAGATTCAGATGCGCATCTTAGAGCTACGGCGCTTAAGTTAGAGCAGACATTACGCAATTTCGGAGTTGGCGTACATGTGACGAATGCAAGTTGTGGACCGTCCGTTACAAGATATGAACTGCAGCCGGAGCAAGGGGTGAAAGTAAGTAAGATTGTCGGTCTTTCAGATGACATTAAATTAAATCTTGCAGTGGCGGATCTTCGTATCGAAGCTCCGATTCCGGGAAAAGCGGCAGTGGGAATTGAAGTGCCGAACAGTGAGAATACAGCGGTTATGCTTCGTGATCTTTTGGAATCAAAAGAATTTCAGGCAAGCGCTTCTCCCATTTCGTTTGCGGTCGGAAAAGATATTGCGGGAAAAGTAGTCGTTTCGGATATTGCGAAGATGCCGCACCTTCTTGTGGCAGGAGCAACCGGATCGGGAAAATCAGTTTGTATCAATACGTTGATCATGAGTATTATCTACAAAGCGGATCCGGAAGAAGTCAAACTGATCTTAGTCGATCCGAAAGTTGTGGAGTTGAGCGTATATAACGGGATTCCGCATCTGATGATCCCTGTTGTAACAGATCCGAAAAAAGCGGCAGGTGCTTTGAACTGGGCTGTAGCAGAGATGGAGAAGCGTTATAAACTGTTTGCTGATTATAACGTGCGTGATCTGAAGGGATTTAATGAAAAGATAGAACAAGGTCAGACAGGAGAGGATATTCAGAAAAAGCTTCCTCAGATCGTAATTATTATTGATGAGCTGGCAGACCTTATGATGGTTGCTCCGGGAGAGGTAGAAGGTGCTATTTGTCGTCTTGCACAGCTTGCGCGGGCGCAGGACTGCATTTGATCCTTGCGACACAAAGACCATCTGTCAATGTCATTACCGGTCTTATTAAAGCAAATATGCCCTCTCGTATTGCATTTTCGGTTTCGTCAGGTGTTGACTCAAGAACAATTATAGATATGAATGGCGCGGAAAAACTGCTCGGTAAAGGGGATATGCTTTTTTATCCGTCAGGATATCCGAAACCCGTTCGTGTGCAAGGTTCATTCGTATCAGATAAAGAAGTTCAAAATGTAGTCGATTATCTGATCAATCACAGTGAAAGAGTTTCTTATAATAATGAACTGGAAGAGCATATGGTCACTAATATTGTGTCATCGGGAAATGGAATGCAGGCAGGTGAAAACGGTGATGACCGTGATACATATTTTATAGAGGCCGGAAAGCTTATTATAGAAAAAGAAAAAGCATCTATCGGAATGCTTCAGAGAATGTTTAAAATCGGGTTTAACCGGGCGGCAAGGATTATGGATCAGCTTGCCCAAGCCGGAGTTGTAGGTCCTGAAGAAGGAACAAAACCGAGAAAAGTATTAATGACAAAGGAAGAGTTTGAAAACTATTTACAAAAGGGAAATTAGGAGGTAGAAAATGAAGACAGATATTCAGATCGCACAGGAAGCAAAAATGGAACACATCAAGGATGTGGCGGCACGGGCAGGAATTGAGGAGAACGAGCTGGAGTTTTACGGAAAGTATAAAGCAAAACTTTCAGATGAGTTATGGGAGAAGATTAAAGATCGTGAAGACGGAAAGCTTGTTCTTGTGACAGCCATTAATCCAACTCCGGCAGGCGAAGGCAAGACGACAACATCTGTCGGTTTAGGTCAGGCAATGGCGAAATTGAATAAAAATGCGATTATTGCACTTCGAGAACCATCTTTAGGACCTTGTTTCGGAATCAAAGGCGGAGCGGCAGGCGGCGGCTATTCGCAGGTTGTGCCGATGGAAGATCTGAATCTTCATTTTACGGGAGATTTTCATGCAATCACGTCGGCAAATAACTTGCTTGCGGCGATGCTTGACAATCACATTCAGCAGGGAAATGAACTTCAGATCGACCCGAGACAGGTTGTATGGAAACGCTGTCTGGATATGAATGATCGTGTGCTGAGAAACATTGTTGTAGGACTTGGAAATAAGATGGATGGAATGGTGCGGGAAGATCATTTTGTTATTACAGTTGCGTCTGAAATTATGGCGATTCTTTGCCTTGCAGATGATCTTGCGGATTTAAGAGCTCGCCTGGGCAGAATCATTGTAGCGTATAATTTTGCGGGAGAGCCGGTGACAGCAGATGACCTGCATGCAACAGGGGCGATGACCGCTTTGTTGAAAGATGCGGTGAAACCAAACCTTATTCAGACACTTGAACATACACCTGCGCTTGTACATGGCGGACCGTTTGCAAATATCGCGCATGGATGCAACAGTGTGCGCGCAACAAAGATGGCGCTGAAATTAAGTGATATTACGATTACAGAAGCGGGATTCGGAGCAGATCTCGGAGCAGAGAAATTCTTCGATATCAAATGTCGTATGGCAGATGTCAAACCGGATGCAGTTGTTTTGGTTGCAACTGTACGAGCTTTGAAGTATAATGGTGGGGTTGCGAAAGCAGATTTAGCGGAAGAAAATCTGGATGCACTCGCAAAAGGAATTGTAAATCTTGAAAAACATATCGAAAATATACAAAAATATAAGGTTCCTGTTATTGTAACGTTAAATTCTTTTGTTACAGATACAGATGCGGAAAATGAATTTATCCGCAGGTTCTGCGAAGAAAGAGGCTGTGAATTTGCTTTGTCCGAAGTATGGGAAAAAGGTGGAGAAGGCGGTATTGCACTTGCCGAAAAAGTATTGGATACATTGGAAAACAAAAAATCAGACTTTGAACTTCTTTACGAAGATTCCCTTTCTTTAGAAGAAAAGATCGAGAAAATCGCCAAAGAAATTTACGGAGCAGACGGTGTCGTATATGAGCCGGCAGCAAAAAAACAGATTGCAAAGATCGAATCATTGGGATTCGGAAGTTTTCCGGTATGTATGGCAAAGAATCAGTACTCTTTGTCTGATGATGCAAAAAAACTCGGAAGACCGCACGGCTTTGACATCCACATCCGCGAAGTATATGTAAGTGCCGGAGCAGGATTTGTAGTTGCGCTGACAGGTGCGGTTATGACGATGCCGGGACTGCCGAAAGTTCCGGCTGCAAACGGAATCGATGTTACGGAAGACGGAACGATAACAGGCTTGTTTTAAAGGAGAAATAAATGCCATACATTATTGATGGAAAAGCAATCTCAAAACAGATTAAAGATGAGTTGCGCGACGAAGTAGAAAAATTAACAGAGGCAGGCATAAATGCCTGCCTTGCAGTGATACAGGTGGGAAATGACCCTGCTTCAACTGTATATGTGAATAATAAAAAGAAAGCATGCGCGTATGTCGGGATCAATTCCCGGTCATATGAACTGCCGGAGGATACATCGGAACAAACATTGTTGGATCTTGTACAGAAATTGAATGAAGATCCGGAAGTAAACGGCATTCTTGTGCAGCTTCCGCTGCCGAAACAGATCGATGAGGACAAGGTTATCCGTACAATTTCTCCGGATAAAGATGTGGATGGCTTTCATCCGGTAAGTGTGGGAAGACTCTGGATCGGAGAGAAAGGTTTTTTGTCATGTACTCCTGCAGGAGTGATCCAACTTTTGAAACGATCGGGAATTGAGATTGAAGGAAAAGAATGTGTGATCATCGGCAGAAGCAATATTGTAGGAAAGCCGATGGCGGCTCTTTTGCTCAGAGAAAATGCAACTGTAACAGTTGCCCATTCAAAAACAAAAGATTTGAAGAGTATTGCCAAAAGGGCGGATATCTTGATTGTAGCGATCGGTAAAGCAAAATTTATTACAAAAGATTATATAAAAGAAGGAGCTGTTGTCATCGATGTAGGAATGCATAGAGATGAACAGAATCATCTCTGCGGAGATGTGGACTGTGAAGATGTATCTTCGGTCGTTTCGGCAATCACTCCGGTGCCGGGCGGCGTCGGACCGATGACGATCGCCATGTTGATGAATAATTGTGTGGAAACAATACGCGGTCGGGAGGAAAGAGCATGAAATGCGTGCATTGCGGAGCAATATTCCTGATGATCAAATGATCTGCCCCGTATGTGGAGCCGAAGTACAGATTGTTCCCGATTATAACCCGCTGGATGATGTACTTGCAAGAGAAGTAAGAGGGTCGGTTGAAGGAGCAACACGACAGATACGGACAGATGATATCAGAAGATACAGAAGAGAAGATCTGACAAAAAATATTAATTCTACCCGTGTTTTAAGCGAGGACGAGATGGAGCGTATTCGCTCAAACCGGAGAAAAAGTACAAATAATACTGAAAGAAATTCGGCAGAACTGCGCCGACAACGTCAAGCCCGGCAGCAAAAAACGTCTGGAAGCGGCGAAAAGAAAGAGGAGAAGGCTTTTGCTTACACTGGCGGCAGTTGTTATATTGATCGGATTTGGTATTTATGTGGCATATCAGAATTCTTATACAGGAATGCTGAAAAAAGGGTACCGTGCAGTTAATGAGAAAGAATATATGGCGGCAGAAAAATATTTCGATCGTGCGATCATAAAAGATAAGTCAAGACCGGATGCATATGTAGGTCTTGCGGAAATTTATCTGGATCAAAATGATACAGACGGTGCGGAAGATGTTTATTTGAGCGCGATTGAAACACAGCCCACAAACGAAAAATTGTATCAGGCAGCAATCGATTTTTATATGGAGACAAAACAGCCTGAAAAGGTGGCATCTCTTCTTGAAGACTGTGAAGATGATAACGTATTGGCTTCGGTGTCCGAATATGTTTGTGAAGCTCCTGAATTTAAACCCGAAGAGGAACATACAAAGAGGTTCAGGAGATTACGATCAGTTCGGATACGGAAGGTGAAATCTATTATACGACGGACGGAACAGATCCGACTGCGAAGACAGGGAAAAAATATAAAGAACCTATCTTACTGGAAAAAGAAGGAACAACGGAGATTCGCGCTATTGTTGTAAATATGAAAGGGATTCCGAGCGGAGTGATATCTCAGACATATACGATTGAATTTCCCATTGCAGATGCCCTGCGGTGACACCGTCTACCGGCCGATATACAGATCCTCAGAAGATTACGATCACAGTACCTGACGGATATACTGCTTATTATACGACAGACGGATCTGAACCGACAGCTTCATCGGAAAAATATACAGGACCGATCGATATGCCGGCGAATACAACGACTACATTTAACGCTGTTCTCATCAATAACCGAAATGGAAAAGCGACGGAAGTGACAACGCGAAGCTACATTACAACAGCAGAATAGAGTATGTGAAAAACAACCGTGATATTATGTGAAAGTTACATATGTTTTATGCAATTTTTACAAATTCAGGGTTGTTTTTTTTGAATTAAAAGAGTTATAATATTTATGTTAAGAAAATAACAATATTCAAATAAAGGAGATGTCGGAAATGAGCAGATTTTGTTTACCAAGAGACATTTATCATGGAAAAGGATGTCTTGAAGAGTTGAAAAACCTGAAAGGAAAAAAAGCAATCCTCGTAGTAGGCGGAGGATCTATGAAACGTCAGGGATTTCTTGACAGAGCAGTTGGATATTTAAAAGAAGCGGGAATGGAAGTGCAGTTGTTTGAAGGCGTAGAACCGGATCCGTCAGTTGAGACAGTTATGAAAGGCGCAGAAGCCATGAGAGCATTTGAGCCGGACTGGATTGTATCTATGGGTGGAGGCTCACCGATTGATGCGGCAAAGGCAATGTGGGCATTTTATGAGTACCCGGATACAACATTTGAAGAATTATGTACACCGTTTAACTTTCCGGAGCTGAGACAGAAAGCAAAATTCTGTGCAATTCCGTCTACATCGGGAACAGCGACTGAAGTTACGGCGTTTTTCTGTCATTACAAACTATCAGACAGGCGTAAAATATCCGTTGGCTGACTTTAATATCACTCCGGATGTTGCGATTGTCGATCCGGATCTTGTCGCAGGTCTTCCGGTAAAACAGGTTGCATATACAGGTATGGATGCGCTGACACATGCGATTGAAGCATATGTTTCCACATTAAACGGACCGTTTACAGATCCATTGGCGCTGCAGGCGATCGAGATGGTATTGGATTATCTTCCGGCATCATATAACTGCAATATGGATGCAAGAGAACAGATGCATTACGCACAGTGTCTGGCAGGAATGGCATTTTCAAACGCACTTCTTGGAATTGTACATTCTATGGCACATAAGACAGGCGCAGCTTTCTCCACAGGTCATATTCCGCATGGATGTGCAAATGCGATTTATCTTCCGTATGTTATCCAGTACAATGCAAAAGATTCTGTAGCGGCAAAACGTTATGCAGAGATCGCGCGTAGAATGGGACTGGAAGGAAATTCCGAAAAGGCTCTTATTAACAGCCTTGTAGCTAAAATCGATGAATTCAACGCAAAACTGAACATACCGAAAACATTGAAAGATTTCGGTATCAATGAAGAAGAATTCAAAGAGAAGATTGCTAAGATTTCCGAGCTTGCGGTAGGAGATGCATGTACAGGATCTAACCCGAGAGCAATCGACCCGGCAGCTATGGAGAAACTGTTCACATGTACATATTACGGAACAGAAGTTGACTTCTAAAATTTAACACAAAAATACACTGGTAATTGATAAACAATAAAGTGATATCAACCTTTTAAATAGTGATTTTACACAAAAATGGTTGGCAGGTGTGAACTGTAAGTCGCTGTCTTGATAGAAGTATCGTGACAGCGGCTTTTTGTAATGGAGTCTTTTGGCACTTACGGAGATTTGAACTTGCCATAGAGTGGATTTTGGCGTATTATAGTTAAGAGTGAAATTTTCAAGGAGGAAGACCATGTATAAGATAATGAAAGCAGAAAAACTGGCAGACAAGATCTTTTTGATGGATGTGCACGCGCCGCGTGTTGCGAGTCATTGTGAGCCGGGTCAGTTTGTGATTGTAAGATGGATGAGAAAGGCGAGCGTATTCCTCTGACTATCTGTGACTACGACAGAGAAGCGGGGACTATCACGATCGTCGTTCAGGAAGTGGGCGCTTCTACGACAAAGATGGGAACTTTGAAAGAGGGAGATTATTTCCGTGATTTTACAGGACCGCTTGGGTGCGCTTCTGAGTTTGTTCATGAAGATCTCGAAACTTAAAAAATAAAAAATGCTGTTTGTAGCAGGCGGTGTCGGAGCGGCTCCGGTGTATCCGCAGGTGAAATGGCTCAAAGAGCATGGTATAGAAGCTGATGTGATTGTCGGTGCTAAGACAAAGATATGTTGATTCTGGAAGATGAGATGAAAGCAGTTGCGGGAAATTATTACCCGTGTACGGACGACGTACGTACGGACATGCCGGAATGGTTACGACAATGATCGAAAAACTTGTAAATGAAGGCAAAAAGTATGATGTCTGTGTTGCCATCGGACCGATGATCATGATGAAATTTGTCTGTATTTTGACGAAAAAACTTGAACTTCCTACAATCGTCAGCATGAATCCGATCATGGTAGACGGAACGGGAATGTGCGGAGCATGCCGTCTTCAGGTTGGAGATGAAATCAAATTTGCATGTGTAGACGGACCGGAGTTTGACGGACATCTTGTAGATTTTGATCAGGCGATGAAGAGAAGCCAGATGTATAAAAACTGCAGAAGGGCGCGCCTTACTGAAGCTTCAGGAAGGTGATACCCATCATGGAGGATGCGGACATTGCGGAGGTGACGAGTAATGGCAGATGTATTGAAAAAAGTTCCTGTCAGAGAACAGGATGCAAAAGTACGAGCAACAAATTTTGAAGAAGTTTGTCTTGGTTATAATATGGAAGAGGCGATGGAAGAAGCTTCCAGATGTTTGAACTGTAAGAATGCAAAGTGTATTCAGGGCTGTCCGGTTTCTATTGATATTCCTGCATTTATTCAGGAAGTGAAAGAAGGAAACATCGAAGAAGCATATAAAGTGATCGGAAAATCAAGTGCGCTTCCGGCAATTTGCGGACGAGTATGTCCACAGGAATCGCAGTGTGAAGGAAAGTGTATCCGCGGAATTAAAGGTGAGCCGGTTTCAATCGGAAAACTTGAAAGATTTGTTGCGGATTATGCGTTGGATCATGATATTAAACCTGTCGGTGCAGAAGAGAAGAACGGACACAAGTTGCTGTAATCGGTTCCGGGCCGTCGGGTCTTACATGTGCGGGAGATCTTGCAAAGCTTGGATATGATGTGACTGTATTTGAGGCGCTTCATGAGCTCGGCGGAGTGCTTGTATACGGAATTCCGGAGTTCCGTCTGCCAAAACAGAAGATTGTTGCGAAAGAGATAGAGAAAGTAAAAGAACTTGGCGTAAAATTTGAGACAAATGTTGTGATCGGAAAATCCACAACGATCGATCAGCTTATGGAAGAGGAAGGATTTGAAGCGGTCTTTATTGGGTCCGGAGCAGGACTTCCGATGTTTATGGGAATTCCGGGTGAGAATGCAAACGAAGTATTCTCTGCAAATGAATACCTTACGAGAAGTAATCTGATGAAAGCATTTGATGATTCTTACGATACACCTATTGCTGCCGGCAAGAAAGTTGCTGTAGTAGGCGGAGGAAATGTAGCGATGGATGCTGCAAGAACAGCACTTCGTCTTGGCGCAGAAGTACATATTGTGTACAGAAGAAGCGAAGCGGAACTTCCGGCGAGAGTTGAGGAAGTTTCACCATGCAAAGGAAGAAGGCGTAATTTTTGATCTTTTGACAAATCCGAAAAAGATTAATGTAGATGATAACGGAAATATTACAAGTATGACAGTTGTAAAGATGGAACTTGGAGAACCGGACGCTTCCGGAAGAAGAAGACCTGTAGAGATTGAAGGCTCAGAGTACGATATTGAAGTCGATACTGTAATCATGTCTTTAGGAACTTCACCGAATCCGTTAATTTCATCTACGACAAAAGGTTTGGATGTAAACCGCAGAAAGTGTATCGTTGCCGATGAGGAAAACGGACAGACATCAAAAGAAGGTGTGTTTGCAGGCGGCGATGCTGTTACAGGTGCCGCTACGGTTATACTTGCAATGGGAGCAGGAAAGGCCGGAGCAAAAGGAATTGATGAGTATTTGAAAAATAAAGAAAAGTAAAAAGCAATAAAAAGCAATAAAAAGCAATAAAAAGGGGCTCTCTTTCCGGGTTTGGAGAGGGAGCTTTCTTAATACTTTTTGAATGAATGGAAAAGTAAGCAAAAAAGACTTTGCATTTAGTCGGCATTTTGGAGAATCACATGATAGCAGAAGAGAAAAAAATCTGGAAGATAAGGGAACAATTAGAAGATCTTACAGAAGAAAATTATAAACAATTTAATGAGAAACTCCTTCCCGGAGTAAAACATATCATAGGAGTGCGCCTTCCGGCTTTAAGAAAAATTGCGAAGGAAACTGCAAAAAGCAATTACAGCGAATATTTGAATGAGGCAGGGACAATGCTTGGAGAGGCTTCATATCACGAAGAGTTTATGGTATGGGGGCTTGTTATCGCTTATATAAAAGCGGATAGAAGTGAAGTGGAAAGGCATTTGGATGAGTTTGTTCCTAAAATCAATAACTGGGCAGTGTGCGACAGCTGTGTGACAAGTTATAAATTTATGCAGAAAGAATCAGATTTTTGGTTTGACTATGTGAAAAAATATGCAGAAAGTAAGAACGAGTTTGAACTTCGTTTTATGATTGTTTCACTTATGTCTCATTTTCTGGATAAGGAACATATTGATGAAATACTCACTATTTGCGGAAAGATAGATCATGACGGATATTATGTGAAAATGGGAAATGCATGGGCGCTTTCGGTATGTTACGTAAAATTTCCGGAAAAGACAAGGGCTTTTCTTGAGAAGGATACGTTGGATGATTTTACACATAATAAAGCAATACAAAAAATCAGAGAATCTTACAGAGTCAGTAAGGAAGAAAAAGAACAACTGACTTGTTTGAAACGCTGAAAATAAAATCAAAGAAAAGACAGACTGGAGAATCAGATGGAAGCAGATAACAGGCAGTTTGACGGAAAACTTTTTCTGAAAGATGTGAATAGAAAGCTAAACGACCGGTTGGCAGAAATTCAAAAAGATCTTAATCAGGGATTAAAAGAAATTGAAAATATGCATGAATATTACTGGGAAAATTATACGGAAATGGATCAGTACGGATATGAGGACTATGACAATCAGCAGGCGCTCTTACAGCAGGTAAATGCAAACAGAGATAAGTCAAAGTTGATGAAAAGACTTGAAAAATGATTGATTCTCCGTTTTTCGGAAGGGTAGATTTCC
>ENA-OQCS01000990-OQCS01000990.1-human-gut-metagenome-genome-assembly--contig:-NODE-990-length-15290-cov-1.767196_pt1 | contig 15290 bp, 18 predicted proteins | sample MGYA00242757_ERZ504575 | MGnify/ENA primary metagenome ERZ504575 (study PRJEB26092, sample SAMD00036297) | human gut metagenome | host: Homo sapiens | study: EMG produced TPA metagenomics assembly of...
ACTGATAGGCGCATCATAATCGTATGAGCTGCACATAGCCGAGTAAGCCGGATTATTGGCACCGCCCCACCAGCCAAAAGTTGTTCCTCCATGTGTCATATAAAGACTGAAAGAGATATTACGGTCCAGCATATCTTTGATACCGCTCACCATTGTAGCCGCATCACGAGTCTCGTGCTTCCGTCCCCAGTGGTCGAACCAGCCGCTCCAGAATTCACTACACATCATCGGAGTTTCCGGACGCAGTGATTTCAGTTTCTTGAACTGCTCGTCAATGTTGGCTCCCGTACCAAAATTTACGGTCCACAGCAAATCATCCAGTGCGTTGTTAGTAAAGTTAGAACTCCAGTCGCACTGGAACAAAGGTACATCTGTAAAGCCGGCTTTTTCACCAGGTCACGAATGGCCGATACATACGGTTTGTCTATTCCATACGAGCCATATTCGTTCTCTACCTGCACCATAATAATATTTCCACCACGAGAAATCTGCAAGTCCGCCAGCTGCTTGCCTACTTCATTCATGAAAATACCAACCCGTTCCATATAATAAGGATCCAGCGTACGCAACTGCACATCGTCTTTCTTCAACAGCCACCAGGCAATCCACCCATTCCCATTCTGCACATACATACGGACCGGACGTACAATAACGTACATTCCATGCTTCTGTGCCAAGCGGCAGAATTTGGCAATATCTTTATTTCCGGAAAATCAAACTTACCCGGCTGCTGTTCATGCAAGTTCCAGAACATCATACAGACAAAGGGTATTCATGCCCAAAGCCTTACAAGAAAGGATACGCTGTTCCCAATAAGGTTCCGGAATACGCGGATAATGCACCTCCGCAGCTTTCACCACAAAAGGCTTTCCATTTAACAGGAACGTATTTTTCCCCACTTCAAACGTTCCACCGGTTTGCGCACTTTGACACGAGCAGATAAAAGCCGTCATCAAAAGACAAACCACCCCTAATGACAATTTTCTCAATAATTTATTCATGGTATTCATTTTTCTCTTTTACAAAAATAGAGACTTACCACCAAACCGTAGAAATAGAAATCAATCAATTATAACCTAAAAATCATTCAAAAGCAGTGTTATTTTGTCATTTCGTCCGACTTTATACGAATCACGCTCAAAGAATAAGCCGGCATTTCATACTGCGACAATTCTGTCACGGATACATCTTTCTTCACCGGTCGTGCATTTTTGTCGGTAGGTTTTCCACTCAAGACCTGCAAAACTGCTTTTCCATTTTCAGTTTGCGTCAAGCCTTCCACTTTCGTCTTTACCGGAACTGGCAACAAGTTCACCAGCTTCACAATCCAATCTCCCGTCTTACTGTCACGTACCACAGAAGTACCGATACGTTTCTGCACATCCTGACGAGGATTGTCTATTTTCCGGTCGGCAGGCAAGTAAGTATCTCCGGAATTCTGTCCGTAAAGCTGCTGGGTGTAATACCTACGGTAGGTTTCACCTCACGGTTATTGAAATAAATCAAATCGGGGTTCCACTGAGTGTGTCCTTCCTTGGCCAACAAAGGCGCATAAGAAGTCATTGACACGATGTCACCATTACGTTCTACCGAAGTCAGATACAGCGCCTCAGCCAAAGCTGTTTCAATGTTATTGGACGTCCCGGCAAATGTGCGGCGTACTCTCCTAAATACACTTTAGGTTTTGTACGGTCATAACGGTCGTAATAATCCTGATTATTTATAAACCAGCCGGTGTATTATAATAATGTTCATCCACCATCGGCACATTCAGGCGCGTAGCAAACTTCCATCCGGCTTCATAATCCGTACCTTCATAGAAAGGACCGACCGTACCAATCACCGTGATTTCCGGATACTTTTCTTTTACCGCCTTGAAAATCATTTCAAAACGCTCCTCAAAAATAGGCGTAATCAAATCCTCGTTTCCAATGCCGATGTACTTCAAGTTGAAAGGTTTCGGATGGCCTGCTTCTGCACGCATCTTTGCCCATTTATTCTTTTTCGGGTCACCATTGGCATATTCTATCAGGTCCAGAATATCCTGCACGTATGCATCCATCTCTTCCATGGGAATACCTCCCTGCTGTCCGCCGCTCAAAGGTTTTCCCGGAATACAAGCTGAATTCTGACATGGAACACCGGCCGCCAGCACTGGAAGAGGCTCTGCTCCTATATCTTCACAGAACTGGAAATACTCAAAGTATCCCAAACCTAATGTCTGATGATACCCCCACAAGTTCCCCATCGGTTTACGGGCTTCCAGCGGACCCACTGAGTTTTTCCAGCGATAAATATTATCAATTCCGTTTCCATGTGCCACACAACCGCCCGGGAAACGTACAAAGCGCGGATGCAAATCGGCCAAAGTCTGTGCCAGATCGGCTCTCAATCCATTTTTACGCCCCTTAAAAGTCTCTTGAGGGAACAAGGAAACCATATCCAGATGCAATTCTCCCGTCACTTCCGGTTCCACTGAAAGCACAGCTGCATCCACATCAGTCTGAGCCGTCAGCACAGCCGACTGCTTTTTCCATTTTCCGGCTGCTACCCGTACAGAAGATTTCGCCACTTCCTTTCCCTCATTATCCAGCAAGCGTACGATTACCTTTCCACCTTTGCTTCCTTCAGGCATACGAGAGAAGACAGAGAAATCATACTTTCTCCTTTCTTCAACGTAATTCCATCAAAGCCTGAATTACGGAGGGCCATTCCAGGCTTAGCCTGCAATACAACATAATGCGGATTGTTCTCATGCAAAGGATTTTCAGTTGACACCTTCACAGCCGACGACTGCCCGTTCTCCCATACACTCCAGCATAGCCACTGTCAAATCCCTGATGTGCATTGTCCTTCGGAGAATACTCAAAGTCACGATTCTGTACCAGTTCCGCATAAAGTCCACCATCTGCTCCGTAATTAATATCTTCAAAGAAAATACCAATCAATTTATCACTGATAGGCTTCGCCTCTTCCGGACGTACCGTCAATTGCAGGGATACAGGAGCCAGTCCGGCAAAACGTTGTGCATCCTGTTCTGTACGCTCATTGTGCAACTGGTCTCTGTAAGCCCGATAGTCCACGAACTTCAACAGACGATCCACGTCTTCCCAGGCCACTTTCTGCACATATCCTTGTTCCAATACACCTTCCACTACAGCTTTCTTACGCGTTTCACTTCCTCGTTTTACGGTCGGGACCTGTTCACCATCCCGAGCAGGCTGCATATAATAAGTCTGCGGATTCCACTTCATTAAATCCGGCGAAGTGGCATGTCCCATTCTTTTCCACTTTCGTTCAACTGCCAGAAGCAGTGCCATACTCCCTTTTCATCACGCACCAGATGAGGATTAAACATACGTTTCTCGGCTCCCCAGGCGCCATAATCACATCTCACGTATCCATATCCGTTGCCGATACTGAACCAGCGTGTTGCATCTGTACTCCAGGCTAATTTCAGGCCACTACGCCCCGCATCGTTCACGGTAGCATACGAAAACAGATATACTGAATCCGGTTCATTCATCACTTCCTGCACATGCGCTGATACAGGAAACTGGTAAGGCACGCACATAAGGCTGCCAAATGTGTCAGGTGTTTCATAGGTAAGAAGGTTTTATTTAAGATTATTATTTGGAAACTTTCACCCGCTGAATCGTGCCGTCCGCATTAAATTCCATTCGGTCGATACAAACTTCGCGGTGTACACCAGGAGCTTTGTCTTTATCCAGGTAATTTTTATTGATACGATGGTACACGATATACCATTCATCTGTACCCGGTTTACGGACTACTGAATTATGTGCCGTACCGTAAATTTCTTTCGACGGGTCTTGTATCATTACAACCGGGTCCTTAGCTACCTTAATCGGGCCTAATGGAGAATCCGATGTACCGTATGCCACATGATAGTTCGCTGAACCCGTATCATCTACCGACCACAAGAAATAGTACAATCCCTGACGATAGAACACGTATGGCGCTTCACGATACGCATAATCTTTCAACGTACCCCCTTTCGGAGTCATCACCTTCAATGTTTCCTTTTTGATAGACACCATGTCATCGTTCAGTTCAGCGCCGGCCATATAGCCATTACCCCAGTACAAGTAAGATTTACCGGAAACGGATCGGTAAACACATCCACATCAATCTGCTGTCCGTGTCCGACCGGAGAATCTGTAATAATCGGTTTGCCCATATCCTTGAAAGGTCCTACAGGTGAATCTGCCACAGCGACTCCAATCTTCTTGCCTGAATCATCGTTCGGGTTACCGCTATAATAGAAGAAATATTTATATTTTCCATCAATCAGTTTCTCTTCAATAGCCGGTGCCCAGGCATTTCCATTCGCCCATGGGACCTGCGGAGAACGTAAATCCAGCATCACTCCTTCGTAAGTCCAGTCTTTCAAGTCAGCCGAAGAGAATACGGTAAAATACCATCCTCCCCATCCCGGTTGTCCGTCTGTAGTAGAATAAATGTAATAACGTTGAGTTTTCTGTGAATACAGCACTTCAGGGTCTGCATGGAATCCCGGCAATACCGGATTTACCGGCAGTTCACCCAGTTCAGCCGGTTTTCCCCATTTGTCTGTAATGCGCTTCAATTCTGCACGGGTAATAGGAATGATGGTACCATGACGAGGATGGAAATTCATCTTCACCGCATGATCTATCACTTTGAAGTTTTTCAAGTCGGTTGTTTCCGTGAACTGATAAGCTCCCTTCATGTATACATCGTACATCAGAATGTACTTTGTCCTGTCCAATCAGTTTGAACGTACCGGCTCCTTCCACCGCTTCCTTTGTCTGCTGTTTATAGTCCGGTTGTTCTTCCCATTCTCCGGAAGTCAGCGAACGAGTGGTTGCCACTTTAATACCGTTACCGTGTCCTTCCGTTTTATAGAAAAGATGGTATACCCCGTCTTTATACACGATATCACCGTCTATACAAGACTTTTTGTCCTTCGGGATAAAAAGAGGTTTCGGTTCTCCTTCCAAGTCCGTAAAATCTTCATTGGCATACGCATAATAAATTACGTCTACCCCACCGGCATACTGCATAGACCAGTAGACCATGTACTTCCCTACTTCCTTATTATAAATAGTCTGAGGAGCCCATACACGTTTCAGCTTTTCCTGCCCCGGATAACGTTTCTGTATATTAATGACAGAGTGCGACCAGTTTACCAGGTCAGTAGATTTCAACAGCACCATTGCCCGGTTAGAATCCCAACCATTATCCGACACCATATCGGTCAGTACCATATAAAAAGTCTGACCCTCTTCCTCCTCTCAGGATATGAGGGTCGCGCACGCCACCGGTAGAACTGATTACTTTTGAATCGAGCACCGGTTTGTTATTATTCAGGGCATAATAGGTATATCCATCCATACTTACCCCATAACATACGGCTTCTTCACTGATATGATTCCCCGTAAAATAAGTAAACAAATAAGCTACATAATCTTTTTCTTCCACCAAGGCGGCAGACACTGATTCCGAAATAAACGGAAGTAAGAATAACAAAGACAGGATTCTGTTTCTCATATACTTTATATGTTAACGTTTGATGCAAAGATAGGGAATTAGTGTATCACATACAACTATTAATCATGCAAAAAAGGAGGAGAATCATGCATTTTTATAACCTATAAACCGTTATTACCTTGGAAACTTAAAGTAATTTGTATATTTGCACTTACTGTAACCGTAAAAAGAGTTGTAATATATGCAGTATAAGCCTATATCACTGCATTATAAACAAAAACATATCACCATGAAAAAACAAATGAAACAAATCGCCTTACCTCTCTTTCTGGGAGGTTTGATAGCATGCAGTCCTAAGACTGCCGTAAATGAAACAGACTTGTTGGGCAACTGGACAGAAATACTTCCTCCTTCATCCAACTTCGTACAAGGAATGACACTGGCCAAGGAAGGAAAAGCCTCCTCCATCGGCATGGCCACTCTGCAATATGAAAGCTGGCAACTTCTGCCGGACGGACAGCTCATTCTGAACGGAAAAAGCATCGGAAACGGACAGACAATTTCATTCTCAGATACACTGGCCATCCTGTCTTTACAACAAGACACTCTCACCCTCCGGAAAGGGGCCGATTATCAGATAAAATATGTACGCCAGCCTGAATCAGCACCTTTAGTCGGAACAGACAAGGCTTCTACGGGATACACCTGGTCGGACGTATTACAAAAAGACATCCGGATTTTTGAGACAGGACAAAAAGTACTCTCTTCCACCGACAGCCAGGCAACCCAAGCCGGCTTCTTAGTGTTTGCAACTGATTCTTCAAAGGTAGAAGTGTTCTTACCTGATACCAAAGTCATACTCGACCGCCGTGTACGCCCTGACGGCATTGCTGTCTGGAACGTAGAAGACGACGACACCTATCAGGTGCAAACCTGTGCAGACTCCTGGATTGTATCCAGAAGAGGACGTCTGCTTTATAGCACGTACGGAACCGATAAAAAAATAGAAACCTCCTTCCTCACCGAGGAAAAGACAGAAATCCCTGTGACATTCTATCCGCATGAAGCCCTCGCTGAAGTCTGTCTGGACGGACAATACATGTTGCTCTCGCAGTACCGCACAGCCTCAGGTTACGGTTACAAGAATACCATTCTCGATTTGCGTGGCAAAGGAAAAGAAGCTACACTGACACGTAGTACAGACGGAAAAACCTTCCAGCTAACAGAAAAGGACTAAAAACAGTATCGTATGTGGATGAATCTACTTTTATTAATCGGCGGATTAGCTTGATTTTAATAGGAGCCAACGGACTGACCGACGGAGCAGCCTCTGTAGCCAAACGCTTTCGTATCTCCGACCTGGTTATCGGATTGACCATTGTAGCCTTCGGGACCTCTGCTCCAGAACTGGTTATCAGCGTACTCTCCTCACTACAAGGAAGTGCTGAAATGGCTATCGGTAACGTGGTAGGAAGTAATATCTTCAATGTGTTGATGGATTATCGGATGCACCGCTCTGGTCCTCCCCATACAAGTGGGGCAGGGCACTATGAGTAAGGAAATTCCGCTGGTCATTCTTTCTGCACTGGTACTCACCTGCTTTGCCAACGACTGCATACTCGATGGAGGAAGCCGGGACATCATCAGCGGATAGACGGACTGGTACTATTAGGCTTCTTCCTGATTTTTATGCGTTATACTTTTGCCATCGCCCGCAACGGAAACGAAGATGGTGGCGAAGAGCAGAAGGTGAAGGAACTGCCGGCATGGAAATCAGCCCTATATATTATAGGAGGACTGGCCGGATTAATTTTTGGCGGACAATTTTTTGTAGACGGTGCCTGCGGTATTGCCCGTTCATTAGGTGTCAGCGACTCTATCATCGGACTTACACTGGTGGCCGGAGGTACCTCTCTGCCGGAACTGGCAACTTCCGTCACGGCGGCCTTGAAAAAGAATCCGGGTATTGCCATTGGTAACGTCATCGGCAGCAACCTGTTCAATGTATTCTTTGTATTAGGATGTAGTGCAAGCCTGTCTCCTCTCCCTATGGGAAATATCAACAACATCGACATGGCTGTACTGGTAGGCTCTTCCATTCTGTCTGGCTGGTGGGTTGGTTCTTTAAGAAGCGGACCATCACCCGCATAGAAGGAGGACTGTTAGTAGTATGTTACATTGCTTACACGGCCTTTCTTATTTCACAACAATAAAGAACCTTGTTATAAATATTAATCATGAAAGAATTCTTATCCCTTTGGCAGGCCTTTGCTTATTGACAGCCTGCAATCCGTCGTCTAAAAAGCAAGCCGGAGATTCCGACATTCAGACGGAACTAAGTGAAGTATTCCCCGAGAATCCCTCCAGAGAAGGCTATGAAGGCTTCCAATGGCAGACTGTCACGGGAGCCGGTTTACGGCTGTGGGCACAATGCAACGAAAACCTACGTATCGTCACCGACGCTTCTATTCCGGGTGCACGCATAGAACGTATGGAAATGGCCACAAACAAACTTCGGACCCGGTTATTCAGATATTGGATATACCGGGCAAGGACATCCATTCACTTATCCCGTTCCTGCAGTCTCACCCACGTATTTTCATGGATAAAAACTGGGCGGACAGCCTGACCTGCGATTTCCGTGAAGTAAAATCCAACCGTGCTGGAGTAACCCGCTACATTCTGGAGCCCACCGGGAAGTCAGCGAAAAAACTGGCTGACCGCGGCCAGCACGAATCTGTACCCTTTACTTGCTATGGATGGGGAGTAGGCAACAGCGGAACACGTTATTTCGAGGTATTCCACACCCATCCCCAGAAAGCAGTCTTCGTTGAGGTGGGACAAGATATGCCTTTGTTTGATGAGCAGAGCATCCAGCTATTCGATTCCATTCAGGTACTCCACGGACAACTTATCATGACACGAAGCCTACAGCTTCACTCCCGATGCAGACACTACGGCCTATTGGATTGTTGACAAGTCGGGTGAACTGAAGAAACGCTATGAAGCAGCTCTTCCTTCCGATGCAAAACCCTATACAGCCATACCAGCCAAACTAAAAGTCCGCATCCAGGGCCCTTCTTCCGAGGGTTTTGCAGCTGAGTATGCAGGCGTAATGGAAGTAATGGAAATTAAGGAAGTGAGAGAATAATACTTCTCTTGACAAGAAACAGTCTTTTACACAAAAAAGGTGAAAAGACTTCACAGCCTTTTCACCCTGCCTATTAAAAAGAGAGATTTTATTTTTTATAGATGTGTTTTCCTTCGGTTACTACCTGAGAGGGTTACCGGTATAGCTAATACTTCCGCTGCCATACGTTTTTGCCGTAATGGAACGAGAGGCACGGCAAGACAAATCACCCGAACCATATACAGCCGCATCGACTTTAACGGCTTTCAGGTTATCTGCCGACAAATCACCGGACGCATTGTCACGAAGTACGGCTTCCTGGCAGCTGCTTTTATGACCATATCGCCACTGGCATTGACCGTAGCCGTCACCACTTCCTGACATTGCAAATTAGGCACCATCAAATCGCCGGATGCATTGATGGTCAAAGACGCATGCTGACATACGGCTTTGTGAACCGTCATATCTCCGCTGGCATTGATACTGGCCTGTAACTTCTGGCAGTTGACTTGCTGTACATCAATGTCACCACTGGCATTGATTTCAGACTGAAAACTACTGCACTGCACCGTAGGGCATTCAATATCACCGCTGGCATTCGTCTGAAAACGTATGTCTCCCTGTGTTTTCAATCCTTTGGGAATAGATATATCACCGGAAGCCATCGTGGTAAAACGACTGACAGAGGGTGCATATACATCTACCCGGCAACGGTTCTCACCCTGGATGCTGGTACCGTCCTGATAATAAACCCTCAGTTCACCTTTTGACTCCTTCAGTACCACATAGGGCATGACATTGTCTGAAGCATAGATTTCTGCATACGGACTGCCGGAAGTCTGATGATACACCACATCGATGGAAGAAAGTGTAGACACTTCCCGTATATCACCCAAAGAACGTTTTTCCGTCTGGTAGTTTTTACTCGGCTGAATAGTATGAGCAGTTCCTATACAGCTGAAACAGGTCAAGGCACAAGCCAATGTGAGTATGTTCATTCTGGTTTTCATTATTCTATCTCCTTTATTTTTATAGTTATACATTCTATTTATTCTGTTTTCAGATTTTCAGTCGGATTGGCCCGTGCCGCTTTCCATACCATCCCGAAGGCTACCAACCACACTACCAGACATACGATAAGGATACATCCGGCAAACAGGTACCACGTGAGGTCTATCTTGACAGCAAACAATTGCAAAAGCTGTTCACCTACCTTCCAGGCGCACAAAGCACCTATCACTACAGCCGGAAGAGCTATCTTCAATAAATCAAGCAGGAAGATTTTCTGCACGTCGGCCATGGAAGCTCCGTGAATAAGACGGATGGCAATCTCCGAACGGCGGCGTGACACTTCATCGCGCACATACGCCACCAGTCCTGTCAGAGCAATAATCAGGATACACAAGCCCGCAAAGAGTACACTGTTGCGTACATGCAACACGGCATTATAAAGATTTCCCATCTCGAGCGACAAGCTATATACCTTCAACTGTTGGGAGGAAATGGTACGGTCGATTACTTGCTGTACTTCTTTCATCGCTTCAGGTGACATCCGGTTCAAGGCTACATACAAATAACTCGAAGGTTTATTTCGATAGAACATCACCGTAGGACGCTCGTCATACTCTTCCATCACTTGAGAGCCTAAATGAATATCTTCATACACCCCACAAACAATAGCAATGGTTCCATGATCCGCGTGTTCGGTAATATATACCGTCTTCCCAATGGGAGAGCCCGTCCATCCGGCCAATGTTTCCATGCGTTCCACGAACCGACGGCTGACCATTACCTGCTGCGACAAAGTATCCGTCAGTGTAGGAGTAAATACATTACCTTCGACAACCGGAATCTGGAAAGCCTTGTGATAATCGGGACCTACATAATACATGTCGGCAATGTTCATGTATTCTTCTCCTGTGTCGGGATTGTACACATTATTTCCACTACAATGATCCGACAGGAGCTGGTAACCCCAGGTAACCGCCTTTACCTCCGGCAGTTTTTCAACTCCTGCACACAGCGTTCCCGTTCCACCATCTCGGTGCCCGACAAGTTGGTATACAAAGTGTTCCGGTATTCAAATCCAGGTTGAAATTCATCAAAGTGTTATACTCCAACCCTATGACCGTCAGCAGGCAGACAAAGAATGTGGTCAACGCAAACTGCAAGCACAGCAGTCCCAGTTTCCACCTCCGTTTGTTTTCCGTGTAACGACGATAAGCGTAAGTCACCGGAATACGGGTGTAAAGATAACCCGGCATCACTCCGCAAAGCAGAATTACTCCGGCCGTCACTGCCAGACAAACCCATACAGTGGACAAGGGGAAAAGCGACTCCAGACTATGTCCTAATCCTGTTCCTGCAAGAAATCCTGCAAGCCGAAAATAATCAATACAGCAAGTGCCAGACTAATCAGTCCGTGCAGCAAAGATTCCGAAAGAATCATCCGGTAAATGTCGCCACTTCCTGCCCCATAGCAACGATAGGTGGCAATCCCTTGGCACGGCTCACCATGACGAAACAACCAACAGAATATAGTTCAACACAGCCACCAGCAGCATGATAATCGCAAAACTCAGAAAGACGATGTTCATGATGCGGTATAATCAGACGAGGTAAATATTTCGGCTACCGGACGGAGAGAGAGCTCAAAACCCGTACCAGACTGAGCCATCTCTTCCGTCACATGATTCACTTCCAGCATACGCTCCATGCCTTCCTTCAAGTCATCCGGAGTAGTTCCTTCGCGCAGGCGGACATAGGTCTTGTAGCGGTCATTTCCTAACCAGTTGCTCGTTCCATCATAAGCCACCTGCCCGATGGTCGGCAGGGCAATGAGTACATCCATCTGCGGAAGGTGGGTATTCTCAGGAAAAGCCTCGAACACCCCGACTACGGTCACATGAAATTCGGGATATTGTTTCCACGACAATGTTTTCCCGATAATCTGTTCGCCTGCCACCTCCAGCAGTTTGGAAGAGATATAGGCATTGTTGGCCTTTTCCAACCCCGTATAAGGCTCCTCGCCCATCAGCAATTTCCGCGGAAGACCCGAAAGAAAGTACTGTCGCAAAACCAAGCCTGCCCCTCCAGTTCTTTATGGTCTTCCGTCGTCAGCGTCATCGACCCAATTCCCGTAAAACGGGTGGCCACTTCCACCGCCGGACAATAGCGCTGCAACCCCGGTCCGATGGCACCAGGAGTCTGCGCGTGCTCTCTCCAGTCAGTGTCTTTCTGTTTGTAGCGTTCTTCCACCCGGTAGGTTTCTTTCAACCCCGGCAGAAAGTTATCGTACGACCGTTCGAAAATGACCTCCGCCAGCATGACCAGGCCGATGGCCAGTCCCACGCTCAGGCAGACAATCTTGACCACATTGGCCTCTCCTTTTCGAAACAGTCCTTTCCATGCACGTTTCATAAGGTACTATTTTTACATTTCTGCAATAGAAGCTACAATCTGTCCGTCGAACAAATTAATTACACGACTGGCAAAACCGGCATCGCGCTGGCTGTGTGTCACCATCACAATAGTTGTCCCTTCCTTATTGAGTTCGGTCAACAGTTCCATCACTTCCTGTCCGTTCTTGGAATCCAGGTTACCGGTCGGCTCGTCGGCCAGAATAATCTTCGGTCCGGAAACCACAGCACGGGCAATGGCCACACGTTGCTGCTGACCACCGGACAGCTGCTGCGGATAATGCTTTGCACGATGGCTGATGTTCATCCGTTGCATGATTTCATTCACCCGACACTTCCGTTCGTCAGCCGGAATCTTCAAATAAGTCAACGGGAGTTCAATGTTCTCAAACACGTTCAGTTCGTCAATCAGGTTAAAGCTTTGGAACACGAAACCGATGTTTCCCTTGCGCACATTCGTACGGTCTTTTTCTTTCAGACTGCCTACTTCCTTTCCATCCAGAAAATAACTTCCGGAAGTCGGATTATCCAACAGCCCCATAATATTTAATAAGGTAGACTTTCCACAACCGGAAGGTCCCATAATTGCTACAAATTCTTTGTCTCTTACCTCCAAGCTTACTTTATTCAGTGCCAGTGTCTCTACTTCCGTGGTGCGAAAAGTTTTTGTCAGGTTTTCAATCTTAATCATAATCGTATTGTTTTATAGAGTTTGTATTTTACATTTCGGACTTTCATTTCCATCAATTTCTATACAAAGTCCATGCCAACACTTTAAATAGTTGATTATCAATACGAATCAGATTTCTATAAAAAAAAACAGGTGTCTAAAAAATTAGACACCTGCTGTATGATTTTTTTGACAATAGTCAAACATGTATACACGAAAACGAGAAATAATAATCATGATTAAGCAGTAAGAATTCTTCTGTACGCTCTTGCATAAAAAGAAAAACTTCAAGGCAAATTCTCTGTTTCACACTGTGAAATACAAAAACCACAGTGTGGGATACATATTTCACACTGTGAAATACAAATCCCACACTGTGAAACAGAGTTTTTGCAAAGTAGTTTCTGAAAAAATGATTAGAACAAAATAAACTATCAATAAGAATCTTTTTCTTTATGTAAATTTTCATCCATTTAAATCTTATCATTAAAACTATATAAAACGGCATTTTCACATTTTAATCGATTTTAAAAAAAAGAACATGATATACCGCTTGAACAAATCAGACCATCTCATATTCATCAATATCAGAATTTTCTAGAAAAAAGAGAACTGTCCAGTACTACCGTCCGTATTTATCTTACTCTGATAAAAGTTATTTGTTTATGTACCAATAATTCCAGTTATAATCTTTATTTTTCCATGTATTCTTACAAGAGATAATGTATTTTTACACAAAATATTTAGATAATATGAGACTGAGATTTTTATGGATAAGTTTATGTCTGTTGGTGGTTATAAGCAGTATTCATGCCGCAGGACGTGAAAAAATATAATTTCAACAGTGGCTGGAAGCTAAAAGTCGGTGATATAGCTCAGGCAGAGAGTGTGAGTTATTTGGATACGGAATGGAAGTCGGTTACACTTCCTCATGCATTTAATGAGGATGAGGCTTTCAAACTGAATATCAAGGATCTTACTGATACAATTGTGTGGTATCGGAAACATTTTCGTTTACCTGCTGACGCGAAAGGACGAAAGGTGTTCATCGAATTTGAAGGAGTACGACAAGGAATTGATCTGTATGTGAACGGCCACCTGGTCGGTCAGCATGAAAATGGAGTGATGGCTTTTGGTTTTGACCTTACTGCACTTGTAAAGCCGGGTAAGGAAAATGTTATTGCTGCACGTATTGATAATAATTGGGACTATGCAGAGAAGGCTACTGGCGTGAAGTATCAGTGGAGTAACCGTAATTTTAATGCAAATTACGGAGGTTTACCCAAGAATGTGTGGTTACATGTGACGGATAAGTTATACCAGACCTTACCTTTATATAGTAACCTGCAAACGACAGGTGTCTATATTTACGCGGAAGATATTCAAGTGCGTGCTCGTAAAGCTCGAATTCATGCCGAATCGGAAGTGAAAAATGAAACAAAGAAAAGCCAGACGGTTGGTTATTTGGTGGAGCTTTTTGACCGTGACGGGAAGCTTGTAAGTCATTCCGTGGTGAGGAGAAGAAAATTAATCCAGGAGAAAAAGTAGTACTTTCGGCTGAAAGTGAAGTAGAGGGCTTACATTTCTGGAGCTGGGGGTATGGCTATCTGTATACGGTAAAGACAGCTTTGTGCATAGAGGGAAAGAAAACGGATGAAGTAATTACGCGTACAGGTTTTCGAAAACACGATTTGCCGATGGAAAAGTATGGTTAAACGACCGGGTGATTCAGTTGAAGGGATTTGCCCAGCGAACAAGTAATGAATGGCCTGCTGTGGGAATGTCGGTGCCTGCCTGGTTGAGTGATTACAGCAATGGTCTCATGGTGAAAGCCAATGCTAATTTGGTACGTTGGATGCATGTAACTCCCTGGAAGCAGGATGTAGAGTCATGCGACCGTGTCGGTTTAATTCAGGCCATGCCGGCAGGAGATGCAGAAAAAGACTGCAAAGGACGTCAGTGGGAGCAGCGTAAACTGGTAATGAGGGATGCAATTATCTATAACCGCAACAATCCGAGTATCCTTTTTTATGAATGTGGCAATGAATCAATCAGCCGTGAACACATGCTGGAGATGAAGAAGATACGTGATGAGTTTGATTATCATGGTGGGCGTGCAATCGGTTCTCGTGAGATGCTGGATATTCGTGATGCCGAGTATGGGGGAGAGATGTTGTATATTAACAAAAGTGCACATCATCCTATGTGGGCTATGGAGTATTGCCGTGATGAAGGCTTACGCAAGTATTGGGATAATTACTCTTATCCATATCATAAAGATGGTGAAGGAAACAGTGCTTATCATTCTGCAGCTACTGGAAAAACGAAAAAACAGGCAGATGCCAGTGTCTACAATCGTAATCAGGACTCTTTCACCATCGAGAATGTAATTCGTTGGTTTGATTACTGGCGTGAACGTCCGGGTACAGGTAAAAGGGTAAGTTCTGGCGGCGCTAAGATTATTTTTTCAGATACAAATACTCATTTCCGTGGGGTAGAGAATTATCGGCGTAGTGGAGATACAGACCGATGCGTATTCCGAAAGATTCTTATTTCGTTCATCAGGTGATGTGGGACG
>ENA-OQCS01000991-OQCS01000991.1-human-gut-metagenome-genome-assembly--contig:-NODE-991-length-15287-cov-3.435356_pt1 | contig 15287 bp, 23 predicted proteins | sample MGYA00242757_ERZ504575 | MGnify/ENA primary metagenome ERZ504575 (study PRJEB26092, sample SAMD00036297) | human gut metagenome | host: Homo sapiens | study: EMG produced TPA metagenomics assembly of...
TTTCCCGCCGAATCGTATGCCCCGCATTTTCATTGCATCCCGGATGGCCTGATATTCTTCGCTGATGGTTGGGAAAAAGCGAAAAATGACAGACATTGGAATCACGATTTTTTCCGTGATGTGCATACGCTCCATTGCGCCGATAAACTCACTGATCGAAGTAGATGAGATCAGATAGGCACCTGTCATAATGCCGGGCGCAAACCGCGTCATGATAGATGTCACTGCCAGCACGATGAACGAGAGTAATCCGCTCAAACTCGTAAGGGCAATCCGTTCCAGCATAAAGCAAACCGCATATAGCACCAGATATTTTCCTGCTGTTTTGAAACGGCGTTCCGACAAAATCAGAGCAAAGGGGACAAGGCTTAGACACGGCTTAACGATGTTCATAATTCCTTCGTTACTGGTACTGAACATCAGTGTTGTAATCGTCAGCAGCAGAATGAGCTTTGTCCGGGGATCAAGCAGGATTCCTTTTCTTTTTTCGGTTGTTGCTGAAAATGATAGCCCGTTCATCACACAATGCCCGCTTTAGCAAAATGCTTTTTCAGAAGCGCCTTACCTAAAAGTCCGCCCAGGATCGCAAAAATGAAGATTCCGGCGATTACCAGAATAATGCTCCACATAGCATAACAGCCATTACCCTGTCAGCGTATTCCTCACCAAAGCTGGCCGCAAAACTGGCCCAGGAATCCTCAACCATGAAATACATGGGGATATATGTACCAACCATCCAAAGGCTGAACACCGCATACCCGATCAGGCTCTTCTTGGCGCTTTTATAACCGCCGGATTTCAAGATCAGATCTCCCAGCAGCCCAAAAATCACGCCCATCGGTACACCCCAAAATCCCATACCAGTCAGCCCCATCAGCAGGCCGCTTAAAATTCCCATAATTGTAACCATGCCGAATTTTTTAACTCTGGTCAAGAACAGCATGAACGGGATGCCGGTAATCAAAGACCACAATGCTCCGAGGATCGGCAAAAAGATAGGTACAAAGCCGACGGGAATGGCGACACAGCAGCCAATCACAAAGTAGAGAACGGTGAAAAGGCCGAGGTTAATCAGGTCTTTTGCTTGTAACTTGTTACTCATAACGAATACCTCCATTCATTTGCTGGTTAGCGTTTTCTAACCTCTCTATAAGATACCATAGTTAGCAGTAGCTCTCTACAACCAATCATCTTTTTGGCTCCAAACAGCAACGAGTTTTTTTATTGACTGACTTCGCTTACAATTCTATAATATGATTAAAATCAAGGGCAATGAGCCAGACAAATCGACAGGAGTTAAAAATGAAGATTGATGATATTATTAGAAAATGTATTGAAATTCCCGGCGTTTCAATAAAACGTAGCGAGTTCAACGCAGAACTACTTATGAAAACTAAGGAAGGAAAAGGGTCTATGACGTTTTTTCAACTTTTCCCCGGACTTACTATTGCGTATATTTTTATAAATTCTCCGACGTGGGCAGCTCCAAATTTGGGTGAAGATAGTTTCATTAAAAAAGGGCCTTTGCTCCTAAACTATTGCGTGACTGGCCGTTGCGAGATTATCTTGAATAACGGAAACTTTGTATATGTGAAAGATGGAGATATTTCTCTCACGGAGTGTTTTGCCCAAAAGCAATATGTCTATCCTCGCCGTATCTATGAGGGAATGGAGCTTTTTGTTGATACTAATACACTGGCAACAGAGAGTACATGGATACAAAAAGAGTTTGGCATAGACATTCCTAAAATCATTGAACTTTTTTGCCCAAACGATAACACTTATATCTCAGCAGTTACTCCTGAAGTTGAAGAAATATTGATTAAGCTCTGGGAACTTTTTGATATTGTGCCTCCGTTTTCGATTTCTCAAATGAAGATCTATGTTCTGGCTCTATTTTCATTACTACAAAATCTTAACAATATCCCCCCATCGCAAGCCTGCACATTTTTTACTGAAACACAGGTAGATATAGCAAAACGTGTTGAAAAAATTATCACTTCCGATTTGCGGCAACATCATCCTGCATGGGAATTGGCAGCTCAGTTTTCTGTCAGCGAAACCAGCTTAAAAAACTATTTTCGTGGCGTTTTTGGTCAAAATATTTCCATCTATCTAGGGGAAGTCCGAATGAAAAAAGCTGCAGAGTTACTGACTTCTACAAGATTGTCCGTTGCAGAAATAGCAGAGTTGGTCGGCTATATGAATCAAAGCAAATTTGCATCAGTTTTCAAAAAACAATTCGGCCTATCGCCATTGGAATACCGGCGGTCAAAGAATTTGGAAAACCGATAAGAACAAAGCCGGGATTTGCCACTTGTCAGCAAAATCCCGGCCTTTCTTATGCCTAAAATCTCATGCAGAAATCAACTCTTGAAAAATTATTTCCTCCGCCTGCGCCTTCAGCGTGTTCATCAACCCCACCCAGCGCATGGGGTCGCGGGCTTTCAGTTCTTCCGTGACACCCGCAGTCTCCATCATGTGAGGCAACATGGTGTCCACGCGCTCCTGCGCTGGCTGCTATGCTGCCTTTGCGCGGTTCTTCTTTTGGTAGCTGACCGATAGTAGAAAAAACACCTTTTTTCATATCCTCAGCCCGGATCAGGGCTTTCTTATCGTCCATTTCCGCTTTTTTCTTCGCCTTGATTTTGTCCTCATACTGTTTCTGTGCGCCGCTGGCTTTCCGCTTCAAATAATTCTGATGAAGCCTGTCCTTGCGTTCTTCTTTTTTCTGCAGTTCTTCCTGTTTCTCCGGGGTTAAAGGAACCGGCTGTAAGGATGGTGGGATATAGCGCCCTAAAAAATTGAAGTAGATTTCAATTTCCTGCGTGGTGTCCTGGCTGCCTTTTCGGGCGCGTTCGTGGACAAGGATTTTCTCTACAAACTCGTTGAGCATGGTGTTTGTCAGAGTGTCAAAATTCTCATACTTATCAATTAGGGCTATAAATTTCTCTGCGGATTTCTGGCTCTGCTCATAGCCGATAACAGCCTTTTCCAGCTCTGCAATTTCAATCTCAAATGCATCCTGCTCTTTGGCATACTGTGCATCAAGCGCCTTATATCGTGCATCCGGCAGCTTGCCGAGGGCGTTGTCCTCATAGATTTTGCAAATCAGTTTTTCCAGTTCTCCGGCTCTCTTTTGGGCAGCAGCCAGACGCCTGCGCTTTTTCGATATATCGGCACTCTGTTGAGCAACCTGCGTCTCCTGAACAGTGTGAATAAATTCCGTCCGGTCATTTCTCGAATATTCAGCGATAGCCCGGAGCGTGTCGGAAACCAATGTCAGGACAGCACTCTCATTGATACGGTGTTGTGTAGGGCATAGTGTCCCACACGGAACTTTGGTATAATTGGAACAGGTATATTGAGAAACCCGCTTGCCATTGTTGGTGCGGTGGACATACATCTTGCCGCCGCAATCGGCACAATAGAGCAAGCCTGTGAGGGGAGCCGCTTCGCCCCAGCCGTTTGGATAACGCCGTACATTGCTGCGGATTTTCTGCGCCAAATCAAAGGTCTGCTGATCGATAATGGCTTCATGGGTATTCTCAAAGATCGTCCATTCGTCCTCAGAAACATAGTGGCTTTTCTTGTCCTTAAAGTGCTTGCGGGTCTTGAAATTGATGGTATGCCCTAAATACTCTCGTTTTTTCAAAATGTTCACGATGGTAGATGATCCCCATCCATAGGGGTCTTTGACCGGCTTTGAACGGTTCACACCCTCGTTGAAGCGGGCAAGGTGTACGACAGGAATTTCAATCCGGTCTGTGGATAATTTGCAGGCGATCTGGTAAGGCCCATATCCCTCCAGCGTGAGGGAGAATATACGGCGTACCACTTCGGCAGCTTCCTCATCTACCAGCCAATGCTCCCGTTTTTCGTCCCATAAGTAGCCGTAAATCACAGTGCCGGTCAGGTGCTTGCCACTCATGCCTTTTGACTTAAACACAGAGCGGATTTTCCGGCTGGTATCACGGGCGTAAAATTCATTCATGATGTTGCGGAACGGGGTAAAATCGTCATCGCCTTTCAGACTGTCCACACCGTCATTGATGGCGATCAGCCGGACGCCGCGCTGCCGCAAAATCTCCATGACCTGACCGACTTCAGATAGTCGCGCCCCAGGCGGCTCATGTCCTTTATGACGATGGCCTCCACCCGTCCGGCCTCGACTTCCTCCATCATTGCCAGAAAACCGGGGCGGTCAAAACGGGTTCCCGATACGCCGTCATCGGTGAAGTGAGTGGGGTTCGGCAGCCCATTCCGGCGGGCATAGTCCTCTAACATCTTTTTCTGGTTGGAGATGGAATTGCTCTCGCCCTGTAATTCATCATCACGGCTCAAACGCTCATACAGAGGGGTGATTTTCTCGTTTCTCATGGCTGTACCTCCTGAAATGAAATGCTCTAAGTGATTACTTCACTAACCATGACAAAAACCATGATTAAGAAGTCACTTAGAGCATACATCTCCTGCCGCCTGCTTGTAAATGTGATACTGCTTGACGGCAATGCTGTCCGGGTCCCGCATCTCCAGACGGTCAAACAAAATGTCCAGAGGGGACTCGTAGTCCTCGTCCTCTTCTTTTACCTGTGCCGAGCCTAACATCTCCATGATCATGGCGAAGTTCTGTTCTTCCGGCGGAGCTTCGTGGAGCAGATACAGCATCAGTGCCTGAAGCAGTGCGGTTTCGCTCTTCTCCCAGAAGGGATCAGAAGACTGGGAACCTTTGGGTGTGGTGTTTTGTATCAGATTGGAAATAAGACGGAGCACGTCTTTGTCATCGTGGACATACTCGAATGGATTGTAGCAAAAAGATGTGTCGGGATTGATGAGGTCAAAGACACGCACCTCATATCCTTTCTTTTCCAGCAGGCCGCCTGTCTTTCGGAGCAGCTCGGCTTTCGGATCGGTGATGACCATCGAACAGCAGCACTGCATGATGTTTGGCAGGGCAAAGCCTCTGGATTTTCCTGCACCGGAGCCTCCCACTACGAGAATGTTGAGACATCTGCGGTGCTTGTGGGTGTCAAGGCTAATGCGGAAGTTCTGTGTCAGCAGGATGTTCTGGGAGTACGGCTTCTGGCTATATTTCTTACAGATCTGCCGGGCACCGCCCCATCTGGCAGAGCCATGTTCTTCCCCTCTGCGGTAGTTCTTCTGACTGGAATAAAAATGCCGATCCCGGCTGCGTAAAGTAACGTGCAGACCAGCATCGACTTGATGGTATATTCCGTATAATGAAACTGGAAGGGATGGTTCAGCTTTTCTGTGAGAACCTTCATCAGCTCGAAAAGATTCCTGCCCGGCTGGATGGCATCCGCAAGCAGGATCGCTGCCCACCAGATGACAGGCAGTCCGGCAAGCCAGATCACCCAGTCTGACTTCCGGCTGTTTGTTACCGGGATGGCTGCTGTTTTGGCCTCTCTGCTCTCGGCAGATCCGTGATGTGGAAGCTGTCCACTCCCGGAACGAGGGCAAGGCTGCTTCCATTCTCCCAGTTTACGTGGATCTGCCCTGCATCGTCTACCATATCCACCTTACCTTTTAAGCCGGGTGGCATGTGGCTCTCCCCCTCCATGCTGTTAAGCGTGACCTCGGTTCCCGGCGGATATCTTCTCCGCATGGCTTCTATTCTTTCTTGTGTCATATTTCTGTATATTTGTACCACATCCTTTCTTCATCTTCCCCTTCCACGGTATGGGCGGTATCTGGATTTCATGATCTTTAAGAGGACGCTATCGATCCCATCGGAATAGCGTCCGTTTTTCAGGTATGTGTCCCGGAGCTGGTTTAAGGCTTCCACGGATTTGCTGTGTTCGGCTTCTGTCAGGTAGAGCTTTCCCTCTTCCTGCTCTGCCAGCTTCAGAACCAGATCCCGTGTGGTATCCACCGGAAGCCCCTGTTCTTTTTCCTGCCGGAACACTTCCCGGAGTGCATGGATCAGCATGTGGTTCATGATCCGTCCATCTTTACATATCGCATTCTTGTCATAGGCGAGCTCCTTTTTTCCTCTTTTTTCTCAACCACAACATACCACACTTCCTCCCGGAAAGCTACTGCAAAAGAGCCGGAAAAGCCCCTTTTTATCAGCGTTCCGGGGACTTTTTACTCTTGGCAGGTTTCTCCGTTTTTTCCTCCGGGATGGCAAATTCATCGGTCATAAATTCCTGCTCGCTTTTGCCAAGGTTGCGGTCTACCTGCTTGCCAATGGAATAGGCTGCACTCTTTACATCCTGGATAAAGGAGCGGAGTTCTTTCGGATCTTTCTGTCCGAATGCCTGCATCTGGCATACCTTGTCAAAGGAAAAACCGGAGACATCCATGCCGTATTTCTGTGCTGTCACATACGCCGCACAATAGGCCTGTGCCGATACCCCTGCCCTGCTGTAGCTTCCATCGTGATGGTCAAGGGATGCACAGGCCAGCTCCCGGCTGATGGAATGGAACGTTGCATTTTCGCTCATGCCATTTCGAACATAGATCGTCCGCTTATTCGGGATGTACTGTGCCTGTACCTTATCCGGCAGATTGTCTGCGATCTGAATCCGTACCTCGCTGTCAGTCAGCAGTGCTTCCATCAGCTGGTCCATCGGCTTTGGCTCTGCCTCTTCCGGCTGCTTGGTACGGATCTGGCTGATGTCATAGGCTTTCTGGATGGAGTACCCCTGCTGGATGACACCGTCCTTTTCATATTCCTGTCCGACAATGAAGTTGTATCCCTTGCTTCCGGTCTTGACTACCTTGCCTTCTTCCTTCCATTTTTCAAAGGTCTTGACCTGCCGTATCTCCGGATTCTGTGCATAAAGCAGGAACAGGTTGTCTGTCCTCTGCGGCTTGCACTGTCCCATAAAATCAAGGAATCCTTTAAGGAGTCCCCATTCTGGAAGACCTCCTGTGCCTTTCCATCGATCATACCCCAGATTTCTTCCCTCTCCTGCTTTTTCTGTGCGGCATATTCTTCTTTCGATAACCGCTGGGCGGACTGCTCCTGCGAGTCCTGCCCTAAAAATTTTGTCAGGTCCATCTTCTACCTCGCTTTCACCTTTCGTTTATTTCTTGCTTTCTTCTGCGTTTTCCTTGGTCCACGGTTCTTTTCCCGGCTCCGCTTCTGGGATTCCTCTGCTTTCTCCCGTTTGATGTTCTCCAGCTCCCGGCGGACACTGGGACGCTCCTGTTCCCTCAGCCTGCATCAGTCCCTTTCCTGCCCGGTAGAAATATTTCTGCTGTGCAAGGAAGAGCCGGACAGATTCTCTTCCCCCTCTTCCTGCACCGGGATAAATTTTCCGGTTCGGAAACTCCTTTTCGGGATGATTCTGGTTCTTTTCCTCTTCAGAAAAGTCCATGTCACCGACCTGGAATGCTTCGTCCAGATCGCTGATTTCAAACTGCACCTCGCCCTCCGGCATCTGCACAGTTTCCTGTACTGCTTCGGTTTCCGGTGCTTCCATTCCGGCGGTTACCTCATGGACAGCTTCCCCGACTTCGCTCCTTACAAAATCAAGGTTCATCTTATCCATGACACGGTTGACTTTGGCTGCATCATCGGCAAAGACCATGACCTCGCTCATTTCCGGGTTCTTTTTATCCCGGATGATCACATAGAGCAGTCCTCGTTTCCTGCCCTCACTGCAGAATTCACGCAGGCGGTCAGATGGCACAGTGAAGAACTTCAATGGCTTGTTCTCCTTTAACATCCGCACCATTCTGGTCTTGCCCCTCGTTTTCTTCTGGTCTTTTAATACGGCGGCAACAAATACCGCCAGATGCTTTGCCAGCGTACCCGAAAGCCTGAGCCCGTGGTCCACGCCGTCCAAGGAATACCGGACGATCTGGTCCGCCGCATCGCCTCCATAATTCATGTTGTTCACCTGCTTTCTGTTCTCGGTTTTCTGTTTTTCTCCGTCTGTTCTTCTTCCTGTCTCTGGATCTGCTCTGCCAGACGCATCTTTTCTTCCATCTCCTGGGACTGCTGTTCGATCCGGATACAAATGCGGATATCCTTTCGAAGCGGCTTCAGTTCTTCGGTGATCTGACCGATCCTGACACTGTCCGGTTCGCTCCGGTAGAGCCGCTTCCGCTCTTTCGTGAGTGCCTGTACCCTCTCTTCCAACGATGTGCGGTAGGTGAGTAGCTCTTCACGGGTAGTGATCTGATGCTTCTGTAGAAATTCCATCTGCTCGATCCTGGCATCCAGTTTTCGGATGTCTGCCCGGAGCACCGGGGAGATCCTTTTCGGCTTCTGCTTTAGGGCACCCATCTGGTACAGATAGGAATAGTACAGGGCCTGTATCCCTTTTAACTTCTTTTTCGGGGATCTGGAATCTCCTTCTTTTCCAGCAGGTATCCTGCTCTTGGGCTGCAAGATCCACTGCCGGATGCTCTCTTCCGAGTAATGCTTCCCAAGGCTCCGCAGACGGATATACCGTTCCATCCCCGGTGCTTTTAATGCAATGTACTTCCGGTTCAGCTTCCACTGGTATCCCCTCTGCTTCATCTGTTCCAGAAACTGTTTCCATGTGAAGCTCTCTGCCACAGCATCCCGGATGTCCAGACGGATCGAGGTTCTCCAGGTCGGCTTTCCGTCCTGTTCTGCCATCCACTGTGCATAGGATTTCCCTTTGCCGTTTTTCGGTTCGATGACAGATAAGCCGTATTTCAGACATAAGGCATCCGAAGCTTTCCTTACATCCTCATAGTAACTCCTGATGTTGCTGTGGTACTTTTTCCCATCTTCCATGCTCACGGAATTAAACACGATGTGGTTGTGGTAATGCTCCGTATTCAGATGGGTGGTGATGACTGCTTCGTATTTTCCCTGAAGGAGCCTTTCTGCCATTTCCATGCCGATCTGGTGAGCAAGCTCCGGGGTGACTTCCCCTTTGACAAAGCTCTGCACCAGATGGTACCCCTGTACTCCGTCCATCTTGTGGTATCGTTTCTTCGTAGCTACCATATCTTGATAGGCAGTCTCACAGACGCAGCCGATGGCATCCTCAAAAACGGAACGCTCCGTCTTGTCCCGATTCATGGCGTAATCGATGGCTTCTTCCAGAGAGCCGGCACTCTGCCCTTTCTTGGTGGTCTTATCCTTGTTTCGGATGTACGTGATGGAATTGTCCAGACGGCTGACCGGGATGATACTGGTGTATGCCATCGGCTACCATTCCTCTTTGACCAGTCTCCATGTCTCTTTCGTCATGCGGAGCATTTCCCGGATACTCTCTTCCCCGGCCATCCCACAGCCGTTGGTACATGGGCAAGCTGGTTGGCGTTGTTGCACAGACCGGATATTTTCCGCAAAAGCTCCGTATGATGCTCACAGGGTCTTGCCCGGACTTCGCCGCCCATGACAAGGGAACGTATGTATTCCTCACGGGACAGGCCGCTTTTTTCTACCTGCTCTTCCAGAAAACGCAGCTCCTTTGTATTTAGGCGGACTGGTATCACATGGTTTCTTTTTCTCATCTCTTCACCTGCTTTCCAACGGGTTATTAATCGTTTCCTTACATTTCACGGTTTTTCCAGATCAGGAATCCTGTCAGCACGCCAATGGCTACGGCTGCAGCAATGATCTTTTTCTTCATATAGGCCTCACCCCCTTTCCGGTACCTGGCACAGCTCCATCGGGGCGAACATGATCCCTCTCTTTTCCATCTCTTTTGCGAATTCCAGGAGGTTCCATTTTTTCCCATCAATCATAGCAGAATCGGCATCCAGATAGTGGCAGGTGGATACGTTCCGCTCTCCATTTGGGGCATTCTGCACAAGGCTTTCCCCGTCTGCCAGACGGAACAGTTCCTCTCCCTGGCTGTTTACAAAACAGATGCACACGCCGTGGTCAATGATCTCCTTTGGTTTCATCCGGCACCGCTCCAGTGCCTCATCCTCACGCTTTCCAGCTATGAAAAGACACATTGCAAAAACGCCCATTACTCCTCCGGTCATTGTGCCAAATATAAATCCCAACATTTTTTCGTTCTCCTTTCGTCTGTTTACGGCTCGGTATGGGGGATTGGGGTTCTCCCCAAAGTGCGTTGGATATCCAAACGCTATGCTTGCAAAACCAGTCGCATTTTGCTTCGTCCCCTCTGAACCTGTTATTTCTCTGAATCACTCGTTTTCCTTGATTTTGCTTAACCCATCCAGTGTGGTACAGATGATATGGAGCCTGTCAGCCATGCTGATCTCCGTGTTCATCGTCCCGGTGGTCTCTTTTCCGCAGACGACCACCATCCTGCACCGCCTTAATATCTGGTGGGACATTCTCCGCATGGCCTGCATATCCTCTGCATCCCCGTCATCAAGGAATGGGGAAAAGCTGTACTGCGGGCAGATCGGCACATATCCCAGTTCGTAGATCTTCCGGCAGTACCGCTGTACTTTGGTCTTTCCTTCTTCTGCAGAACAGCAGACATAAGCAAGTGCCTGTTCCAATACGACCATCTCCTTTCCTGGCCGGACAGGTTTCCTCTGCCCGGCGTTTTTCCAAAAAGAAACACCCACAAAGCATTCCGCTCTGTGGATGTCTTGTGGACATCTGGATTCTTTTCTTCTCTTTTTCAGATGTCTGGCAGACATCCGGTTACTGTGGTTCTTTATTCTCTGCTCCTGCCCCGCTTCCAGTGCGATACGGACACGGTCGCTTCCCAGCTTATAATATGCATCCGTCACTTCGATGCCGACCGCCTGATAGCCTGATTCTGCCGCCGCAAGGATGGTAGTACCAGCTCCGGCGAACGGATCTAAGATCAGGCCGCCCGGCTCGCAGATCTGGATGACATCCTTCATCAGCTGGAGCGGCTTCTCTGTCACATGGATGCGGTTCTGTGGATTTCCATAACGGAACACACCCGGAAGGCAGGACACCGGGCGGTTGATCGGCATCGGGCCGTTGCTTCCCCACACGATATACTCTGCCTGCTGGCGGAACCTGCCTTTCTGCGGACGGGAGTTCCCCTTGTCCCAGACGGCTGTTCCTCTCCAGATCCAGCCTGCCCATTGGAGGGCATCAGTGATGGACGGTACTGTCTCCAGTCAATAAAGAGGCAGATCGGAGCCCCTCTCTTGCAGGCTTTCCGCACATCGTAAAGCCATTCTGCCATCCAGTGGGTCCAGGAACGCTGGTCCTTGTTATCCCCATCAAAGTCCGGAAGGGCATTCTCTGCTTTCATGCTGCTGTACTTCTGGTTGGTGGTGCGGTTGCGTTCATTTTGCTTGGTTCCCCCGGAGCATAGGGCGGATCGGTCACGACTGCATCAAAGATTCCCGGCTGGAATCCTTTTACCAGCTTTAAGGTATCCCCATGCAGGATACGCCAGTTCTCCCCTCCGGCAGACTCATCCGGCAGGCAGTCCGGTTTTAAAAGATCTTCAAGTTTCAGGGTATTTCCCATAGGCATCATCCTTCCTCTTGCTTATTTCCCAGATTTCTCCGGAAGTGCTTCTATCTATGGAACTGCTCATCGGCAGGTATCCTCTTTTTTCGGTGTTTCTTTTCTCTGTGTTCTGGCTGTTCACGGTGATCCGACAGTTCGGTTTCCACATATTCACTGATGATTCCCAGTGCTTCATAATAATTGCCACTCTTGTGGACACGGTCTGCCATCTCGTTGGCCTGTTCGGACATCCCGGCACGTCTGAGCAATCTTGAGGCATCGCAAGAATCGAGAAATATTTCCGTCATGCCCTAAGAGCTTCAGCTTCGGATGGGACGGCTTTGGTTCCGGCTGCTTTTCCTGCATCTCGTTTTCCGGTGCTTTCACCTGTACCTGGAAATCCGATCCGGCACCGACATAGAAATGTAAGTATAATTCACCGCCGTCTACTTTGATCTCCCGTTGTTCCAGACTTTCTCCCCAGCCATCGCTGTACTGGCCTCTCAGATACTGCCCCACCACACGGTATTCCTCTGGTGTCAGATTCTCCCGGAGTGTCAGGTTTGCACAGCCATATAAAACACCATCCTGTTCTTTTACCGCCATTGTAATGCGTTCCACTTTTTCCTTAATGTCCTTGTTTCGTTCAAAATAATCAATCAAGTTGCATGGCTGGTTGTCAGGCATACCGAGCCGGTTGATCTCGTCAACCTTTTCTGCTATAGCTGGCTGATACTGCACCAGGTCAGGTCCTTCCAATGGTTCCGCATCATCCAGATCCACAATGTCTGAATAGTCAGAGATAAACTCTGCCATCAGAGGGGACAGCATTTCCACTTCTATTTTTTCTTTGATAGACATCACCTCACTTCCTTGCTCTGCCGTTTCTCCGGTGTCCGGGCAGCCATCTTTGCCATGTCCGCCCAGTCTGCCCCTTCGATCTCTGGCAGGTTCTCGATGATCCGATAGCTTCCCTCCATAGGCTTTTCGGATATGTTCACACGCCCACGTCCGGCAAAGTCATTGTCGGTACACACTTCGATCTCGGTGATCTCCGGGTGTTGGGATAGAAAATGTTCCAGTGCCTGCGGCTTTTCATACTCCGCTGGCTCTGTCCTTCTTTTGGTGCACTGATCCCGCCAAGCTCCAGACGGTACTTATCCCGACTTCCCTGTTCCAGTGTCATGTGAGCCAGCACATCCACACAGGCTTCATAAACGGCAACCCGTCTGCATCCTGTTTGTGCCGGAACACAAAAAGCGTATGCCTTTTCGCTTCCGGCCTGTTCCATCTTAAAAGACTTCCGCTGGCATCGTAAATCCCACGCAGGAAAGCATACCTTGCCACCTGATTTTCGTCCCGACCTACGAACACAGTGTTGTGGTAAGGCAGGCTTTCATATAAGATTCCCAGATGAACACACCGCTGTAAGACCTCTCCGCTGATTCCACGCTCTTTCAGGTATCGGAACACCCTGCGGCAGTCCGGGCTGGCCGGCGGCAGGACAAACGGCTTCTTGGTTTTTTCTCCACAGGCGGAGGGATGTAGGTGAGATACTCATCTTTCAGCATCTGCACCGCCTCCAGAAACGAACAGCCATCTACATGAATCAGGAAATTTAGGGCACTGGTGCCCCCAATATCTCTGGATTTCCAGTGCCACTGCTGGTGAGTTCGTTGATCTTGAAGCTGTCATGATCTGTCAGCTCCCATTCATTCCTGGCAGAAGATTTTTTCAGGCGGTTCGGCTGGTATTTCTTCAGGTACTCAATGGCGGTGATCTCCCTTGCCCGTTTGATCTCTTCTTCCGGAATCCACGGCATTACATCACGGTGTCCCGGAGCTGCTCTACCTTATCTATTTTCTCCCACGGGAATTCCTTTCTTCCAAAATGCCCGAACACGGCACTCTGTCGGTAGATCGGCCGCTTCAGGTGCAGGGTGTCACAGATCTGGCTTGGGGTAAGCCCGAACACCAGGGGGATTGCTGCGGCGAGGCAGTCATCCGCACAGATCTTTCCGGTTCCAAAGGTATCTACCTGTACCATGACTGGCTGGGCAACCCCGATAGCATAGGCAAGGGATACCTGGCATCGGCTGGCAAGCCCGGCAGCCACCATGTTTTTGGCAATATAACGTGCCATGTATGCCCCGGAACGGTCAACTTTGGAACAGTCCTTCCCGGAGAATGCACCACCGCCATGCGGAACCAGACCGCCGTAGGTATCCACCATCAGCTTTCTTCCGGTCAGTCCGGTGTCTGCATCCAGACCTCCGCACACAAATCTGCCCGATGGATTGATCAGGATTTTGGTATCCTCATCTGGCGGCAGCATTCGAAGCCGGGCGCAACACTTTCTCCCGGATCTCATGCTCCAGTTTCCGAAGGGATTTTTCTTTTTCATGCTGGCAGGACACAATGACGGTATCCAGACGGACTGGCCTGTCATCTTCATATTCCACTGTGACCTGTGCTTTTCCGTCCGGCAGGATTCCCATGATATAACCGCTTCTGCGGCTTGCAGACAGTTCCCTCACGATGCGGTTCGCCAGAACCACTGGCATCGGCATAAGCTGCGGCGTCTCATCGCAGGCATATCCAACCATGATGCCTGATCCCCGGCACCACTGGCAAGTCCGCTCTGAACAGAAACAGTCCCTACCCTGCGTTCTCTGGATTGCTCCACCGCCCCGGCAATGTCAGGACTCTGCTTGTGGATGAGTGCATCCATATGGATTCCTTCTGCTTCATAGTCTGCGCTCTCCAGCTCCTTTTGATGATTTCAAACACCTGTGGCTCATATCGGCTGGTGATCTCTCCTGCACGATGATATTACCTTTGGTTGCCAGCACCTCGCAAGCCACCCTGGAATTTTCGTCCTCTTTCAGACACGCATCCAGAATGCTGTCTGCGATCAGGTCGCAGAGCTTATCCGGATGTCCTTCTGTTACGGATTCTGCTGTATAAAATCGTTTCATAATCGTTACCATCCTTTCCAACGTAACAAAAAAGGCAGGAAGCATTCTTTTTACGGAACACTTCCTGCCTTGCAATTATTTTTTCTTTATAAAGGACTCCCCGGATATACCGGGGAGCTCCAGAAGCTATACCTTTCGGTCATACGGCTTCGTTGAAATTTTATATAGTACCCACTGTATCTTGATTGCTCAAGCATGGGACTTAATCATAGTATTTCCTTTTGTTCTTTTATTATATGCAACCACCTATCAAAAGTCAACTATAAATTATAGGCTCTTCGGAATTTTCCCTTGACAAGTGCAAAATCTTCCGCTGTCAGTTCTCCAATGCAGCCTCTTGAAACGTCCAGCCTTGATTTACTGACTGCCCGGATTTCTTCACATTGAACCATACTGTCTTTGTCTAAAAAATCGTATGTATGCATTTGTGCGGGTACCGTTCTGCCTGGAACAACCATTTTAGCTTCATCCTGTGTAGAGGAATATAGCAGAAACCAGGAATCCTGTGCTGGAAGATTATTTGAATTTACTTTTCCTTTTGCATCTGTAATGCAGACAACTACTATTTTTTCCGAAGTGTTGATTTTGTTATTGGACATGACCAGAACCGGACGCATCTTGTTTTTTTCTGTTCCGATGTTATATCCCATATCACAAAACCAGATTTGTCCATGCAGAATCTGACGGCGTTTGTTGGAATTAAATTTTGATATTCGGTTATACTCTACCTTATTCTTCTGCCATGCAGCAATGTTATAATATTCTTGTGCTTCTGGAATCATATCTATCTCCTTTGAATGAATATCCCCATTATATTCCTTTTCGGACACTGCTTCAACAACATTTTGATAAAATATTTCACTGGATTTCCACTTTCTTCTCCGCTACAACTTATTAGCTTGTCTCACATTCTGCACTTTTTGGGATCGTTCA
>ENA-OQCS01000993-OQCS01000993.1-human-gut-metagenome-genome-assembly--contig:-NODE-993-length-15262-cov-3.961678_pt1 | contig 15262 bp, 23 predicted proteins | sample MGYA00242757_ERZ504575 | MGnify/ENA primary metagenome ERZ504575 (study PRJEB26092, sample SAMD00036297) | human gut metagenome | host: Homo sapiens | study: EMG produced TPA metagenomics assembly of...
GCTATGGCAGATATGGATGGGTTCAGAGAAGCGAATAATTTCGGCTTCGGACAAACTTCCCAATTCGACAATTTTCATGTAAAAGGTGCGTCTAACTACTCTTGGGGTATGAAAGACCGCCTCTCTCGTATCTTCAACCCGAAAACAGGCCGTGCGTCATGTTGGCATTCGACCACGGGTTTATCATGGGTCCGACTTCAGGTTTGGAACGTATCGACCTGAATATCGTTCCCCTCGTACAATATGCCGACTGTATCATGTGTACGCGCGGTATCTTGCAGACTTCCATTCCCGCCAACATCAACAAGCCCGTCTGCCTTCGTTCGGATGCCGGTTCTACGATCCTGACGGAATTGAACCGTAACGTCTTGATTGATATCGAAGATGCGATCCGTTACAATGCTTCCGCTATGGCAGTCATGTTCTCTGCCGGCGACGGCGAACAGGAAGCCATCACGGCAGCCAACCTGGTGGAAGCTGTCGATATGGGGAACCGCTATGGCATCCCCGTCATGGGTGTGACGCTGTCGGCAAACAGATGGCACGCGACTCCCGTTACTTCGCACTCGCATCGCGCGTATGCGCCGAGAACGGTGCTTCTATCGTGAAGACTTACTACTGCGACGGTTTTGAAAAGGTAGCTGCCGCCTGTCCGGTTCCCGTTGTGATCGCCGGAGGTAAGAAACTGCCTGAAAAGGAAGCACTCGAACTCTGCTACAACGCCGTTAACGACGGTGCTGCCGGTGTCGATATGGGACGTAACGTCTTCCAGAGCGAAAACCCTGCCGCCATGATTCAGGCCGTACACGCTGTCGTACACGAAGGCTTGACACCGGAACAAGGTTTCGAAATGTTCAAGGATTTACAATAATGTGCTAATGGGTCAATATGCCAATGCACCAATGGGATGAATGTTCCATTTGGAGTATTTCACCGGCATATTGGCACATTTGCAAATTGATAAATTATTAGTTATGCATAAATTATTTACTTATCTCTGTTCCGCATTGTTGCTGGTAACCGCTACATCCTGCGAGAAGAAGACAGAAAAATTGCTGTTGGGTGGTTCCGGCTGGAACAAGATCGTGATCATCGATAAGAACACCAAGCAGGTAGAGTGGGAGCATCCCCTCGAAAAAGGCTGGGAATGCAACTCCGCTGTAGCCACTCCCGACGGGAATATCCTCTTTGCCTATGCCAGAGGTGCGAAGCTGATCGACCGCAACCATCAGGAGATCTGGAATATTGCTGCTCCCGATACCTGTGAGATGCAGACTGCCCGCGTGTTGCCCGACGGTAACTATCTTTTGGGTTGGGTAGGCCATCCGGCTGTCATCATGGAGGTGAGCCCGAAGGGAGAAATCCTGTCGCGTACCGAATATGAGACAGGCATCGAACATCCGCATGCCCAGTTCCGCCAGCTGAACAAGAATGCCCGCGGTAACTACCTGATGCCCCTCTTTGCCACTTCCGACGTGCGCGAGATCTCTCCGCGAGGCGAAGTCGTGAAGATCACCCGTCTCGAAGGAACGCCTTTCACGACATTGGCATTGGCTAACGGGAACCATTGGGTTGCCTGTGGTGACGGTCACTCCCTGATGGAAGTGAACCTCGACAACGGCGAAGTAGCCCGCCGTTACGGTGAGAACGATATCAAAGGAGCCCGCCTGTTCTTCGTTGCCGGCTTGCTTCCTGCAAAGGATGGCGGCCTGTACGTCTGCAACTGGCAGGGACATGACAAGAATGCCGTAGAGGCCAACAGCCCCCAGGTATTCGAAATCAATGATAAAGGTGAAGTGATCTGGAATCTGAACGATAACGAAAGGTTCGGTATGATTTCTACGATTAGCACGATCGAATAGGTCACTGGTTTCATCACGTTTTTTCAGGCACGGATTTCTTTGAAATTCGTGCTGAATCATATCTGCCTATATCTTTCCCTTCCTGTGTCTCTTTGAAAAGAATAGTGACGCTCTCTATCCATGCAGATTCCCATAACAATAAAATGACTAAAAAAACGTACGTTTCTTTTAGTCATTTTGATGGGGCAAATATACTTAAAATATTTGAAATTCACACATCTTCGTTTATTTTTTATTTTCCTGTCTGCCAAATATATCGAGTCTTTTGCACGCTATTTTCCGAAAGCCAACAGTTAACAATCTTTCGTAAATGGAATGACTAAAAGAAACGTACGTTTCTTTTAGTCATTTTGTAGACACTTAATCTTCATATGTCCAGACTGTTATGTCTTTTTCTGCTTTGGGACTGACGAGCTTTTGTGTGGAATGTATTGTTTGTTAAGTTGTTGTAAATCATATTGTTTCAAAAATAGGTTAACAGAGTGAAAAAATATATCCCGTTCTTTTGCCCGTTCTATCGGAAAGAGAAGGATAGACAATCTACTTATTTAGAAACAGTATAATTTTAGTATAAAATCGATATGATTTTGATAATGCTTGATATTCAATAAATATTATATATGATAAGATGTGCTATACCGCTTTCTAATCTATATATTATTTGATTTTTTTAGTTAGAGCAAAATAGAATTAATCCTTGATAATCATTGGATATTTATAATGATGTCAAACTATTGATTATTAGGTATATAAAAAAATAAAAGGTTTGAATTCAAATAAATTCATTATATTTGTTGTAATCTGAAGTATCTTATTTGATTATCAACGCTTTGTAGAAAACTCGCATGAGAACGGGCAACGGATAAGAAAATTCCAAGCTGTTTAGAATCACTATATTCCTCATGCTTTCAAATAACTCTTTTTTCTTGATGCAAAGGTAGCATTTTTTCGTGATTGCCGGTAATTTTCGGGCATAAAATATCACGGTCATTTCAAGAAACATATACAGCGGACATGACAGCCATACCGTAGCCGAATCCCCGTAACTCACAGGCAAAGGTAACCCGTGTCCTGTTCGTACAAGCAAGGTCAAGCCCTCCGGGTGTCGTGGAAAAATCATCCTCGCCCGGAGGCTTGCGGTATTTTTCCCGCCAACCTTGCATGTACGGGACACGACCTTTTATGGCCTGTAGTTACGGGAACTCCGGCCCCGAAAAGCCGGATCACTAAAAATAAATTGTTATGTCACAGCAGGTAACAAAAGAAAAGTACAGTATCGAAACACTCAGAGAGCGGAATGTTTCATACGACCACCAGCATTGGCTGACACAGAAAGATGTGGATATGGCCAACAGTTATGTTGAACTCATTGAGCGGACACGCTCCGAAATTACACCTCAAATTGGAGACAGGCTGGTATATGTAACCGAACACGGGGATTATTACGGAAACGCCCTTATTGACAGCAGGAGTGCAAAAGAAGGATATCTTTCCGTATGCGAACAGCCGTATGTGCCTTTCGTGTGGGACGAGGACGGCAATATCCGTCTGAGTGTCAGCGGAGGCGCATTCCATTCCGTGAATCCGGAGGAACTGAAATTCCTGAAATGGACGGAAGGGGTGTTCAAGGACTGGGGGCATTGCGGTGCTTGCGCCAACGGTTCGGTGTCATTTCTGGCTAAGGTACCGTTATGGTTTTATGCCGAACCCAATCCCAGGTATGGAGATTTCACGACCGAGACCTACCGGAAGTTCTACCTACACAAAAGAGGAATCGGAAAACGGCAATCTCTATCAAGGCTTTGACATCGCTTTTCGGGACGAAGCCGAGTTCCGGCAGTTCCTGAAGGACTACGAAGGAACGGTGTTCAAGGGAAATTGGGATAATCAAATCGTGTTATGGTGTTTCCGTCGGGAATATGTGTTCCTGCCATCCGCCGAATGGGAGAAGGTTGATGCCCCTGCCGAAGAACGGAGGCTCAACTTCCATCCCGAGCAGGTCAAGATAGTCAAGGACATGGAAAAGCACATCACTTATTTCTACCGGATTAAACCGGATAATTTTTAACATTTAACCCTAACAGATATGCAAACGACAACAGCACCCAAGGCCGGCAACGCTCCCGACCTGCTTCAAGGCATTCTGAGCGTACAAGTGAGAAACGAGGACAAGATTACGGAACAGGACCGTGTCTATTGCCAGACGCAGCAAAACCTGCTTTACAAGACACTCGACCAGATTGACCGCTGGTACGCCGTCTTCAAGGAAGAAGCCGAACAATACCAAGCCGAACGTAAGTCCCATTACGAAGAAAACGGCAAGGTTCCATGCGTGATTTCTACACTTACCATAACGACAGGGAAGACTATTCACACAACGAGTTCAAACCGTTTGATCTGATTAACGATCTGGTAGATAAGAACCGAAACGCCAACGCGAATTTTGCGAACCGCATCATTTCTTATTTCAACAGGACTTACAAAGTGTCGGTTCCTGAGTATAAAATAGACGAAAAAACCCTTCCGATGGGCTTCCGTCCTGTTTATGACACATATGTAGATGTAGTCATCGAACACTTGGGCGGCAAGAGTTTCCGGGAAACGGCCGTGGAAGAACTGCTCGCACGCCTGAACAAAGTTGTCAGACCGGCATACTGGAGCAAAGTCAAGACGGAGTTGAAGAAGGACAAGATAATCTTTCCCGAAATCATCCGTTTCGACGATTTTTCCATGCAATACAACCAAAGGAACAGAATCTCCTACAACTACGGCGGAGAACTGGAAACCCTGTGTGCCGGCATTGCCTACGGTGCGGATGACATACTGAATGGAAATTCAAAGATGATTATCCGTTTTGATGACAACGACATTTCTGTCACAGACTGGTACGACCTTACGACCACCAATGCCGAGCAAATCCGATTCTACAAGAACGGACGTATCGATGTCCGGTTCAAGGACAGTGCGGCAGCCGAAAGTTGTTTCAAGCGTCTGCATCTGGATGAAATCACCCTAAGAGAAAACTGACCATGATAAGATTTACACAGCACCCCGTAAGGCAATCCTTGCGGGGTGTTTTCATTTTTAACGATAAACAGATAAAGTCATGTATGCCATCATCCCCCAACAGATACCGCAAGGTATGCGTGCCGAAGTCAACGAGAAGATACTTTTCGCCATAGACTCCGGCAAGGACCTCATTCCGGCGGAGAGCATCTACAACTGCTATACCGGTATCGGAGGGCTGCACAACCTCAAACAGTCCGACTTTGCCAACTACCATGAGTATGCCCAGGCGAAGAAGGAGTTCGAGATGGGACAGTTCTTCACCCCGCATGAAATATGCCGGGACATGGTGGATATGCTGTGTCCTGTCTCATCCGAAATGGTTCTTGACATGTGTTGCGGTATGGGCAATTTCTTCAACCATCTGCCAACCGCATAATGCCTACGGCTTCGACATAGACGGCAAGGCCGTGTCTGTCGCACGATACCTCTACCCGGAAGCCCATATCGAGAAATGCGACATCCGGCAATACTATCCGGAACAACGTTTCGATGTTATCATCGGCAATCCTCCTTTTAACTTGAAGTTCGACTACAAACTGTCGCAGGAATACTATATGGACAAGGCTTACGATGTGCTTAATCCGGCAGGAATCCTGATGGTCATCGTGCCATGCTCTTTCATGCAGAGCGAGTTCTGGGAGAAGACACGGATAACCGGTATAAACGGCAATTTCTCATTTGTCGGTCAGACGAAGTTGGCCCCGTCAGCCTTTGCCGCAGTCGGAGTCCATGACTTCAATACGAAAATCATGGTATTTCTCCGTAAATCGGGCCACATCAAGATGCAGGCTTACAACGCGGAGGAATTCATAACGGCGGACGAGCTGAAAAAGCGCATCGGCGAGGCAAGGGCGATGAAACACCGGTTGCGTTTCGACCTGATGCGCGAAACCAACCGGATCGACAAGGAAGAACTTGAGCTGTTCGAGTACAAACTTGCCAAGTACCTGTACGAGCTGAAGGCGCACGCCAAGTTGAACAAACATATAGACAAGGCGGAAGCGTTGGTCACGAAGTTCCGTAACCAGAAACCGCCTGAGAACGCCACGCGGGAGCAGGTGGAGCAATGGGAGAAGAACAAGCTGACCCCGAAGAAAGTGCTTGCCGTCATCCGCAGGTACATCACCTCGCAAAATACCGTACCTCGCAAGGAAGTGGCATTGGTGAAGACCTCATACGGCTTCAAACTGAAACAATATGCTCCGCGACTCCTTGACAAAGTTCCGCACAAGGCGGCGAGTATCAACGACCTCGTGCTGGAGCGTGCCGAACTGCCCATACCGGAAGTGCCGACAGAAAAGAACATGCATCAAATCCGTGCGGCGGAGAAACTGATACGACGCAAACGGAGAGAGTACGAAATGCAGAACCGGCAGTTCCCGGAAATGGAGGAAGATGACAGGCTGAAAGAATACCTGGACCGGTGTGCATTCATCAACAAGGACGGCGAGACCTGCGAGTTTACCACGCTCCAGAAACACGACCTGAACCTCGTCTTGCAGAAACGCCACGCGTTGCTGAACTGGCAGCAAGGCTCGGGCAAGACAGCCGCCGTGTACCATCGTGCCAAATACCTGCTCAAATTCCGCAAAGTACGGAATGTCATCATACTGCTCCTGCCATCGCCACCAATATGACATGGATACCCTTCCTCTCGATAAACAGGGAACAGTTCCGGGTGGCAAGGAAGAATGCCGACCTGGAAACTGTGCCGGAAGGCGTGTTCCTCGTCCTATCCACCTCCATGCTCGGCAAGCTGAAACGGGGCATGGCAAGGTTTGTCAAACGCAGTTCAAGAAAACTGTGCCTTGTTTTCGACGAGTCGGACGAGATAACCAACCCGTCGTCACAACGTACAAGGCATATCCTCGGTCTCTTCCGCCGCCTCAAATACAAGATACTCGACACCGGTACGACCACACGCAACAACATCGCCGAACTGTACAGCCAGTTTGAATTGTTGTATAACAATTCCATAAACATGGTCTGTTGGAGCAGTCGAGTGTACCACGAGAGCAGGGACAAGGAGATAGAGGAAGATAACAATCCGCACTATGGTGAGCCGTTCCCCGCTTTCAGGGGCATGTGCTTTTCCGTGCCTGCCACTGTCCGGGGAAATCCACCGTGTTCGGCATTGAGAAACAGAACCAGGATGTCTATAACAAGGAGGAGCTGGCCGGCCTTATCGGGAAGACCGTCATTACACGCAAGTTCAGGGACTTTGCAGGAGAGAAATACAAGATACGGACACATACCGTCAGCCCGTCCGACGGCGAGCGTGAGGTTTACCGTGTCATCATCGAGGAGTTCTGCCGCATCTGCGAACTGTATTACAACAGCACGGGGGATGCAAAGAAGGATGCCGGACTCCGGCTTATGCGCCAGATCAAGCTGCTCATCAAGGCCTGCTCCGTCCCACACCTGATAGAGGGCTATTCCGGAGACGGGATTCCGAACAAGACAAGGTACATCGAAAGGCTGGTACGGAAGATACCCGGCAAAGTGGCTGTCGGCTGCACGTCCATAGCCGCATTCGACCTTTACGAGAGCCGTCTCCGCGAATGTTTTCCTGACCGTCCCGTATTTGTGGTCAAGGGCGACGTGGCGTTCAAGAAACGGCAAAGCATCGTGACGGAGTTCGATTCCACCATCAACGGCATACTGGTATGCACGCAGCAGAGCCTGAGCAGTTCGGTGAACATACCCACTTGCAACGACGTGATACTTGAATCCCTGCAATGGAACATCCCGAAGATGGAGCAGTTCTACTTCCGTTTCATCCGTCTCGACTCCAAAGAGCTGAAGGACGTGCATTATGTCACCTACAAGGACTCCGTGGAGCAGAACCTGATGGCGCTGGTGCTTACCAAAGAGCGGCTGAACGAGTTCATCAAGACGGGCGAAGTAAAGGAACAGTCGGAAATCTTCGAGGAGTTCGACGTCACCATGTCCGTCATCGAGAGCCTGCTGGTCAGGGAACGGGACAGCGAAGGCAAGATACACATCAGCTGGGGAAGCCAGCGCATCATGAACTGAAAAATGGAAAAACAAATGAGAAACCGCAGATTCCATTCCACAGGCAAAGGTAGCCCGCCCCCTTACCGGCAGGGCAAGGTCATGCCGCAAGCGGTTTTCGGGAAATCATCCTCGCCGGAGGCTCCGGTATTTCCGAAACCCTGCACTGCGGGGTGCGGACCTTTTGGAGCCTGTGGAATGAAATCCCCGGTTCCGAATCATAAACTATAATGAAGAATATCATGGACTTGAATCAGGCAGAAGTGGCAGTGACCACGCAGCATCTCATAGACATGGGGCAGGAAAAAGACAACCTGCTGCAAATGTCCGACTTCGGCGACATGGGGGAATTCCTGTGCACCTGCTCCGAACTGTTCCCCGAAGAGGAAACTCCGGAATACAGGTACACGAAATGGGAGGAAATCCCGGACCTGCTCATCAACCGGGAATGGCTGTGTCCCAACTTCTTCGAGATAAGGGAGGCGATGGAACAGCTGGAGGAACCCGACAAGGATTGCTTCTTCGACTGGTGTGACCGTTACGGGCATGACATCAGTACGGAAGACCCGCACCTGCTGGTGGCGCACTATATCGAACTTTATGGAAATGCGGCCTATATCGACGATGAGCCTTGCCCGGACAGCGGGGATGACAGCCTGCTGTACTGTCCGGGCATATCAAGCAACTATTTCGACACGGGTATTCCCCGCTTCGAGGTATTCGATGACAATTACGATTAAAGCATATAAACATATACAAGATGGAAATCAACTTCAAAGGACCGGTAATGCCGGTTGACCCCTATTCGCAAATGGCGTTTGTGGAGATACTGAACATTCTCCTGACGGCAGGGCACATCGTGGATGTGAACAGGTTCCTGATAAACAGGAATGCAAACCCGCGATTCGGCTCGTTGTCAGGATATTTCAGATGGTCATTCTCCGACAACCACTTTACCTGTGGCAACGGGTGGAATACAACTCGCCGCTCTGCTTCAGCCGGCGCATATTCAGCATCCATTTCGGGATGCTGGCAAGCCGTGACAGGAAAAGAGACAATACGGTAATGAACTAAAAACATATCAATATGAGTCACCAGGTAATTACAAGAATGGCATACAATGCCAAAACCAAGCAGATAGAAACTTGGCAGCATTCCAACAACGTGTGGCCGACAACAGACCATTTTTATGCATTGGATGTGAAAACAGACGAACAGATGTTTGAATTCATAACATTGATAGCAAACGGATTGTGGCAAGGGCGCAAATGGCGTAAAGCATTCAAGACACTTTTTGAAGAATATCCGGAATTGGTCAGGTCCTCATACGAGCACGAGCTTAGAGGCCAACCTTGGAAGGCATACTGTGCCATTTGCAAAAAATATGAGGAACTTGCCCAAAGCAAATGCAATGAAATAGTTGCGCGATTCAGGCAACTTACCGGGATTGTCTGACCCAAACAGATGCAAAATATATGGAAGAGATAAAGATTTCAAACAGACAAATCGCGCTGATGGCTTTCGACCGGTTGCGCAAGGAAGACAAGACAGATTCCGCATTGAAACTCGCACGGTGTATGCTGCATGGCACAAGCATATCTCTTGGCATAGGTGATATCGACTGGGAGATAGACAGGGCAATACAGCAGTGCGGAGGAGTGCCAAGAACAGGATACAGATACACGGCTTATTTCCACTTCAACCGGAATACGGAAATGGCAAAGGAAATATATGACAAGATCGTGAAGGAACTGTATGGTTAGGAAACAACACGGAGGCGGCTTGAAGGCCGCTTCCGTCATTTATAACGGTATGTACGGGAAAAGGAATCCTGCCGTACACAGGTAACAGAAATGGATGAACAGAAAACATTGACATTGGATTTCATCAAATCCCTGATGGAACCGGCCTATACACTAATATGGACGGACTACAATGACAATCTTGACAACCATTGCGGACTGATTCAAAAATGCCTTGACAGCAAGAGCCGCGAACATTTGTGGGAAAAGGCAGACGAGTGTACAGCGATGCCGAATGGGAAGCTGTCCGTGAGATTATTGCGAAACTGAAAGAGGAATGTGCCGTATTCCATGACTTTGACGGGGAAGCGGTCGATGACTTCTTCGATGAATACGAAGATGAAATCCGTGACGAGATTTACAGCCGCAACGATTCGGACGTGGTGAAGGAATTGGTAAGGCACACGGACGACATTCCTATCCGTGTGGAGATGCTTTCCAACTATGACTGCATCAACTCCAACTGGTTTGAATCGCAAGGCGGTTACAGGTACGAGGAATCCTACTTCGGGGACATGGTGGACAGCCTGAACCTCAATCCGGCGAGAGTAAAGAAAATCCTGACAGAGCACGGCTACAGGGCTTACGGGCGTTTCCCGAACCGTAAGAACCGGAACGGCAAGGAGCAGGTTTCCTACGAACAATTCTACGAGGAACTTATCAATTCCTGCTGCGGGGCGAACCTGCTGACTTACATCGGCAGGGTAAGCCTGAAAGAGCTGTATGAAGCCGACTTTTCATTGAAAGAGGTCATTATCCCCAAAGGCAACTGTTGCGGACTTTTCAGTTCGACGTATGGTGGTGGAAGCCTGCTTGAAATGGAACTGAAACGGGACGTAAAGCTGAAATTGGAAGTCAAGGACTATCATGGTTTCCGCTTCCGGCTGGATGACGAACGTTCCAAATATGACTGTTCGGTCCGGCATGTATATGGGGTGGACGACTCCTTTTTCGGAGATGCGGTTCGCATTGTATCCTGATAAAATCAACTAATCAACAATCAAATCATAGAAGATTATGGAAAAATACGATGTAAAAGTAAGGTACATCTTCGAGGGTACTTATACAGTGGTGGCGGAAGACCGTGAAGAAGCGGAAAGCATGGTGGCGGAAGACTGCGGTCTGGTATTGGGCGGCAACATCCACACAACGCGGGATGACGATGAAGTGACGGACTGGAAGTTCGGTTGTCATCCGGACTTCCAGGTTCTCTCCGTAAGGCAGCGAGGCGGGAAATCCCCCATGTCGGTATTCGGAGACAGGATCGAAGAACTGCGAAAAGACATCATCGAAGCGATACGGCAGTTGCTCCATGACCATGCCATGAATGCGATACGGTTTCCGGAAGAGGATTATGATCCGGTCTGGGTGACTATGTTTGGCAAGAACGGAGCCCCTACGAATGCAGGGTGACAGGACTCCGGGTAACGGACTGCAGCCTGACCGTCCTTGCCGAAGAGAAAGAAAGCGGTGATGAAGTGGAATGTTACAGCCCGTTCGAACTCGGAGCCAGTAACATCGACTGGCTTTCCGGAATGTATGAGGCTGTATGGCAGCAACTGGAAGAGAGCAAAGTAGAACCACAAACTGAAGAACAATGAAATATCAAGCGGAAAATGCAGTCTCCAGCTTCTTCTACTATATGTGGAACGCCTGGAGCAAGGAAGAATGCAAGGCCGTATTTGGAGATATGTACCGGCACTTCTGGGATAAATGGTCCGCATTGGCGGACAAGTCCATATTCGGTGCGGCGGAACGGTTCTTTGCCGAGTTATCGGAAAACAACCAGAAACTACTCGTGGAACGTGCCGTTGCACTCTATGACGGCAGGGCTTTCAGAAAAGAGCCGGACGATTCCGACATCCTTGTCTGTAAAGAATGCGGTTCACGGCAGTTGGAAATCCAAGCATGGATAAACGCCAATACGGATGAACGTATCAGATATGTGCATGATGACAATAACGGGCTGTGGTGCGATGGGAATGGTGCGAAGAATGTGGCGTTCAGGTCTTTTTCTGTACTAAGGCGGAGTTCACACAAAAGATGCAGGGTTGGTGGAAGTCGTGCGGTTTTGAAACAAAGGAACAAATCACAGGGTTGAAAGTCTGTGACTCTCCGCCTTCAGAAAATACGCAGACATTCATTGATGCGGCAGACCAATGGTGGAACAGCCGGGACTACGAACATAAACGGGAAATTTACAACAGGTATAATTCTAAAAACGAATAATATGCAGATTAACATCATTGAACAGATTAGCAACTCATGCAGTTGCAGCCATATGGAAGCGCAGGAATACTTGGATTCTGAAATCCGGTACCTGCGCGAGTTGCAAGAGGCGGACGACCTGAGGGAAGATGACATCGAAATGGCGTGCAGCAACCTCGGGCTTGACCTTGACAACCAGGAATATTTTATCAACCGCCTCGCAGGGGCATAAATACCTATAGCTATGGCTTATTTTCATAACATACATTCATTGGCGGACCTGAAGAAGGAATACCGCCGTCTGGCATTGCAGCACCACCCGGACAAGGGTGGTGACACTGCCATCATGCAACAGGTGAACACCGAGTTTGAAAGGCTCTTTAAAGTCTGGAAAGACAAACCGGATGTCTCTGCCGCATCAACCGGGTATGAACATGACTATTCGGGTGCCACGGCAAAGGAATATACCGAGTACGTGTATAATGAATACCGTTGGAAAGGTCACAACTACAAAGGGCAACATGCCCCTGAAATCGTAGAACTTGTGAGAACCTGGCTAAAGGAAACCTATCCGAGATATAAGTTCTCCGTCAGACGGGAGAACTACAATTCCATTTACATCAAACTAATGAGTGCGGACTTTGAGGCGTTCACCAGGGAATCCGGCAAAGTGCAGGATCATATCAACCACTACAACATAGAGCGGAACCCCGATCTTACAGACCGTGCCAAGGAGGTGATGCTGAATGTCTGTGACTTTGTCATGTCATACAACTTCGATGACAGCGATGCGATGACGGATTATTTCCATACCAATTTCTACCTGACATTGGCTATAGGGAGTTACCGGAAGCCTTACAAGGTGGAACTGCCGAAACTTGACTGCAAGGGAAAGGACAAGCCGGAAGTGTTCAAGCATCCCGAAGGTCCGGCACACAAGGCCATCAGGCAGGCGTTGGGCACAGCCCGTTTCGATTTCATCGAACACAGGAGGCATTCCGGCGAAATGATACTCGGAGAAGACCATTACGGCTCACACGGAGAGCATTATTTCTGGCCGAAGGATTATTCAAGCGCGAAACTGGCTCAGAAACGGATCGACAAATTGGAGAAAGCCGGTATTCGGTGCAAGCTTACCGGATATAACGGCGGTTACATTCGTTTTATCGGCTACACTCCCGAAGCAGAAGCGTTACTGGAGAAGGAACGACAGGAATACATCACCGCCCATCGGCAATGGCAAACCAAACAGACAGTAATCAATTAAACTTATCAATATGGAACCGAACAATTTGAACGAATGGTGGGGCGGACAGCCCGACGGACTGAAACAGGCATTCTCTCTTTTTCCCGATGGACGGTGGAAAGAGGCGGACCTGTATTTGCGAATCAATATCCGTAATTACTGCCTCCTGAAAAAGGAGGCTGCTTCCCGAAGACAAGGACCGCTCGATGCTCAACGAAATTGTCTGTGAGCTGGCCGATACGGAGCTGTGCCGTGCAAATGGAAAGACACTCGAAGACATGTGCGATACGGACGGGGCTTTTCTGGAAGAGTACCAGGAACTGTTCAACCGGATATACGATGAACTGGAAATGAGAATTACGGATTATATGAACGGACAATCAAAAAAAATGTAACAATGAAAGCAAAAGTGTTCAAGTACAAGTCTGACGGGAATACCGTCGTGGCTTCTTATATGGAACTGGAGCCGTATGCGAAGAATGTATATCTCTCCCTGTCGAGAAAGAACGAATACGGGAATGAAGACGATGACTGTTTCCATGTGGTCTGCCGGATTGAAAACGTTTATTTTTCCAGCGGGCAGTATTCACGCCGGTTTCTCAAGGGAGAAGGTTGCAGAGAGGAAGCCGCCACCTATTGCAGGAACTGGATTGCGGATAGCTTCAAAGTGCGGAAAGAGGAGCCTTCGTCAATTTGATCTCCGTCCGCGTGTTCGAGGCTCTCGGACTTGACACCACTTCCCTGGTGCAAGCCCGTGAGGAGTATAAAAGAATACAGGAGCAGAAACGCAGGGAGCAGAAGGAGAAAGAGGCGAAAGAGCGCAGAGTGCAGGAAGAGCAACATCAGTGGCTGCTCAATGAACAGAAACGGAAATTCCTGGACGGGGAACGGATTACGGGAGAAATGTTCCTTGAAATCACCGGAAGGGACGGTTTTGACATCCATATCAGAACCAAAGGGACATTCAACAGGCATGTGAGGGGCATTGACAGGAACGGCACCGTCAGTTTCCGGAAATCAAGGCTGCCGGACTCCGGACTTTACCGGATGCCATAAGGCCGTGTCCGCCTATCTGGCGTTCATTACAGAAAAAGAGGGCAAATAATTAAATCCGGGGCGGTAAAGGTCTGCTCCATGCAGCTGTTACCGCTACCGGCTTCCGGCCTCACAATTCACGGTTCAGCGCCATTGCCAGCGGAAACATCAACCGGTTATAGGCTTTAAGCTTTTGCAAATTCAGCACATATCCGGCATAGGGATTGGTCAGATCGGTATAGAAGAATACATCGGTAAATCCTGCGTGTTCCTCCACGACTTCACCCTCCAACGGAATCTCCTCCACATTGAACCGCTCCAGAGGCAGTTCTTCCAGACGGGTCTGTTCCGCATTTCCCAACACATTGAGGTTACGGTTAAACAGCACGAATCCTTCTTCCTGTAATCCACACGCATACCGTACGGACGCTCCACAAGGAAAGCATCCGCCGCTTTCTTTATATAGTTTTCCATAAAACTGAAATTAGAATTGCAAAAATACATCTTTTGTCCGGCAATGGCGAACAAATCAGGAAGAGAATCGCCACAGACCATGCAAAGCACACTACCGTGTATTTTATTTCCCACCCTGCAAAGGTAGTCCCGTGTCCGGTGTACCCTGTCAAGGTCAGGCCCCTTGCGGGGTTGCTGAAAGAAAATCATCCTCGCCTGACGGCTGCGGTATTTTCTTTCGCCAAACCTTGCGGGTACTGCCACGGGACAGTCAGGCAGGTGAGAAATAAAAATACCGGCTCCCGGAGCCGGACATGTTTAACAGATAAAATACAATGAATCATGAAAATCCTGAATCAAGAACATTTCGAGAATGTTAAGCGTTATGCCGAATCCATCGGTGACACCTCACTCCAGAAATGCCTGGAACGGTTGAAGAGCTGGGAGGAAAATCCTGACTGTCCCAGCGAAATTTCACTCTACTATGACCATGCCCCGTACTCGTTCGGCTTCACCCAATGCTATCCCGATGGAAGGACGGGCATCGTGGGCGGCCTGCTCTATCACGGAAT
>ENA-OQCS01000994-OQCS01000994.1-human-gut-metagenome-genome-assembly--contig:-NODE-994-length-15260-cov-1.721404_pt1 | contig 15260 bp, 21 predicted proteins | sample MGYA00242757_ERZ504575 | MGnify/ENA primary metagenome ERZ504575 (study PRJEB26092, sample SAMD00036297) | human gut metagenome | host: Homo sapiens | study: EMG produced TPA metagenomics assembly of...
TGCTTGTGGGTTTTGTTGATGAAATAATATATGCTTGGGATATTTGACGAAGCAATACAAATAGGACAATCTATAGTAGCCGAACATCCATTAATGACAACTCGTTTTACATCAAATCAAAACAAACCTAAAACCAATTTAATGCATGATCTGCACAGTGTTGAAGCAAAAATGGATATATCAAATACCGAGGGTTGATGTATATTGTATCATACCCTAATGCTCAAGGATCTAGTAAGACTCAATTGATGAGAAATACAATTCCACGTGTAGTTGGAGTTACGACCCCAGACGGAATGTCTGGAATTGTTTATACTGATAATGTGGAATCTCAATATGAAATAAATAAAACGTATGGAAGAGGTATTGGTAGAGCCCGTTGTACTAATTATTATCAGTACACAATATGGACGGAAAAGGAGAAAAACGATTTAAGAGGTGTTTATAATCGTGATAGTTGGATAAGTCCATCTGATTTGTATTATAATGATCCGACGTTAAAAACAAGTGGAAACATTTATTATGGTACACATTTGGTGAAAAACCCAGCAATGTCTGTAGAAGATTCTATTCGAGCTTGGTATCAATGGCCTCATTATAAACTATATGTACCTGATCCACTTTCTTCGAGTTGGTATTGGGGAGGTGAAACTCCTATGTATATTTATCGCTCGGCGGAAGTTTATCTATTGATGGCAGAAGCTTATTATTGGAAAGAACAACCAGCTAAAGTTGCAGAGATGTTGAATGTCGTACGTAATCGAGCTGGAGCAGAATCTTTGACCGCTTCAGATATTAATATCGGTTCAATTTTAGATGAACGGGCGCGTGAGCTGTATTATGAAGAAAATAGGCACGTAGAAATTACTCGTATAGCTTTTACTTATGCTCGTACTGGTAGAAATTGTGAATATTTTGGAAGAAGTTATAGTCTTGATAATATATCGGGACCCGGAGGTGCTGGTTCTAATATTAAACAAGAGGGAATCAATTTTTGGTATGATTGGGTAAATGCTAAGAATAATTTTTATAATAAAGGCATCAAGCATCGTTGGGCTGAATATAAAATCAGTGTCCATCATCTGTTATGGCCTGTTCCTGCATCAGCTATTAATGCGAATACGAAAGGGGTTATAAATCAGAATATCGGTTATCCTGGTGCAGAGAAAAATGTAGAGCCACTGAAAGTTGGTCAATTATAACAAATGGATGTTTTATTAAAAATAGAATGAATCATGAGATCATTTTCTTATATATTATTTCTTTCTTTGATTTGTAATTTTGCTTATGGTCAAGCGATCATAAAAGGAATAAATTATGATGAAAGTAAAGTCCCTGATTTTGTGCTGCCGGATCCTCTTATTTGTAATGACGGACAGCAAGTAACCACTGCGGATGAATGGGAAAAGGTAAGAAGACCGGAAATTTTAGAGATATTTATGTCTAAGGTCTATGGACGGACACCGACTGATAAAATCGATGTGTCTTATACCTTATTGGCTTGTGATCCTAAAGCAATGGATGGTAAAGCAACTTGTAAACAAATATTGTTCACTTTTACAAATGGGAAGAAAACAATAGATGCAATTCTATTATTATATATTCCTAACCATGTACAAGGAAGAGTACCTGTGTTTGTTGGATATAATTTTATGGGGAATCAAACGACAACATTAGAACCATCGATTTACTATTCTCCAGGATTAAGGTTTGTACATGGCAAAGATAGTCCCGTATGGACAAGAGGAGCGCAGAAAAACCGTTGGTGTTATGATAAAATATTAGAACGTGGATATGCTGTAGCGACTATGTGTTATCATGATATCTATCCGGATCGAGCAGAGTTGAGAGATTATAGTGTAGCTTCTCTTTTCCCTGATTATATATCAGGATCCAAAAATCATGATGAGTGGGAAGCAATTGGAGTTTGGGCTTGGGGATCAAGTCGTATTGTTGATATTTGGAACGTGAGGGAAGAATAGATATAGAGTAAATTGCAATAATGGGACATTCCAGACAGGGGAAAGCTGCGCTTTGGTCTGGAGCTCAGGATTCACGTTTCAAAGTGGTCATATCGAATGATTCTGGTTGTGGAGGAGCTGCCTTGTCAAAAAGAGTTTATGGGGAAAATATTGCTCGCATAACAACTGTTCTTTCTCATTGGTTTTGCCCTGCATTTAGTCAATATGCAGGTAATGAAGAAAATTTGCCTTTTGACCAGCATGAGATGCTGGCTTTAATAGCACCACGCCACCTTTATGTAGCGAGTGCGGAAGGCGATCTTTGGGCTGATCCTAAAGGTGAATATTTATCTGCATATTATACCAATAAAGTTTATGAATTATACAAAATGAAAGGGTTGGACTCACCAGTTCCTCCGGCTGTTCATCAACCAATTATGAATGATGTAGGTTATCATATACGGGCAGGTAAACATGATGTGACAGATTATGATTGGGAGCGCTTTATGGATTTCTGTGATTTACATTTTAAGTAAATTGGATTTCCTGTAAAGATTAAAAAATAGAAATATTGGATTTTGGTTTCTGAAGGAATATTTATTCATTATTCAACATAGCTTTTCAAAAACTGATATACCTCTAAGAAACAGCACAGCGTAGGAGGCTAAGCTAGTATCTTAGAGGTATTTTCTATATAAGAATATTTGAATCTATGAATGTTGATTTAGAAACAACCATCATACCATCATGTTTCTTGTGTGAAGGTTGAATATCAAGATATACAGCTATGATAGTTCTCATTTCAACTATCATGCAACTATCATAAATCAGCTGTTTAACCATCATTTTGGTCGTTTTTATCGGAAATAGATGTACTTTGGAAGTGTTAAAACAGAATGTTTTTGAGAATGTATAAGCCTTTTTTGCCGGAATAAGGTACTTTGGAAAGCAAAAGACGTTAGTTCTTTTCCTCAAAATACGCGTATCAGGTCCATTTACACCCCCATCTGAGCGGTCTTGAGACCTGGGTCTGCAGGGGGGTGACACCCGGATCTCGACAAAAATATATAGCTATATTGCTGATAATAAGCTATATGTTGTGTGTGAAAAAGCTATTATATCTATGATAGTATGATAGTTAAAAAACATCCATCATGCCTGCTATCATTCTATGTAGAGATTGATATTCATTATATAAAAGGCAAAGCATGATGGTATGACAGTTGTTTTCGCAATCGAAATTCATCTCTTTGCAGAGATATGTACCTCCTTCATGTGAATCGGATTTGTAGATTTTTATAAAACCTCTACCACCCTCTCCAGTGCCATCCCGTGCGATCCCTTTATCAGCACATGATATCCTTCCAAGGGATTTTTGCGCAAGGCTTCGATCAGCTCCTCTGTTGTGGCATAGGTGGTGAAGTCTTTTCCGGCGGCTTTTTGGAAATGTTCGCCGCACAGAAATACTTTATCGTAATTACCTTCCTTGATCCGGGCTACGACTTCGGTATGGAGTTCGTCGCTTGTAGGACCTAATTCGCGCATGTCACCTAAGATGAGAGCTTTGGGCGAGACAGGCATTGTGGCGAAATTGTCTAAAGCGACTTTCATGCTGCTCGGATTTGCGTTGTAGGCATCGATGATCAGTTCGTTATTTTCAGTCTTTTTCAGTTGTGAACGGTTGTTAGTCGGCTCGTAAGCGGTAATGGCACGGCTGATGCGTTCTGCCGGAATCTTGAAGAAACGGCCAACAGCAACGGCAACTAAGGCATTGTCCAGATTGTAGCTGCCGATCAGATGGGTTTCCACTGTGTGGATTTTGCCCTGTTGTCTCCATTCGAAAGTCAGGTAGGGATTGCAGCTGACTACACATCCCCAGGCAAAAGCCGTTTCATCGGAACCGTATGTGACCTGTTCGATTCCATTGGCGATCTCTTTCAGATATTTATTATCCTGATTGATGAATATCTTACCTTTCGTGCGGCGCATATAGTCGTATAATTCACCCTTTGTTTTGATCACACCTTCGAATGAGCCGAAACCTTCCAGATGGGCACGCCCGACATTGGTGATAATCCCGTAGTTTGGCTGTGCTATGTCGACCAACTCTTTGATATCGCCCGGATGGCTGGCTCCCATTTCGATCACGGCCATTTCGTGGTCGTGCGTCAGGCGGAGCAAGGTGAGAGGTACGCCGATATGGTTGTTCAGGTTGCCTTCGGTGTAGAGAAGGTTGTATTTGGTAGACAGGACGGAAGCCAGCAGTTCCTTGGTCGTTGTCTTTCCGTTTGTTCCGGTGATACCGATAATCGGACAGCCGATCACTTTACGGTGGCGGTGCGCTAATTGCTGCAAGGTCGTCAGCACGTTGTCCACAAGGATTGTGCGTTCTCCTATAAAATAATCCGGATTGTCGATTACCGCATACACGCAACCGGATGCCAGCGCCTTTTCTGCATATTGGTTACCATCGAATTTATCCCCTTTCAAGGCAAAGAAAATCGAACCGCGAGGGCAGTTTCGGCTGTCGGTTGTCACTTTCGGATTGTGTATAAACAATTCATATAGTTCAGGAATAGTCATAGTCTTTTTCCCTTTATAATTTCTATGAGAGTTATTTTGCGCAAATGTAGTGATTTAATGTATTTACCTTTATCTTTGTCGGAAAGAAAAATAAGAATGTTACATAAAACGCTCAATATTAGAGGAACGCTTACCTCACTCGATACTCCGCTGGTGATGGGGATTCTGAATGTCACTCCCGACTCTTTTTATGCCGATAGTAGGAAGCAGACGGAAGTTGCAATTGAGGAACGCATACAGGCAATTTTATCCGAGGGAGGACAGATCATCGATCTCGGAGGTTATTCTTCCCGCCCCGATGCCGCAGAGGTCTCACCGGAAGAGGAGATGAAACGTCTGGCTTTTGCCTTGAAAATACTGAATACGCATTATCCGGATGTGACCCTGTCTGTCGATACATTCCGGGCGGATGTGGCACGTCGTTGCGTCGAAGAATACGGCGTCGCGATAATCAACGATATTTCGGGAGGAGAGTTGGATGCTGGAATGTTTGAGACGGTCGCCCGTTTGCATGTACCTTATATAATGATGCATATGCGTGGAACTCCTCAGACGATGCAGCAACATACCGATTATGCAGATATAATGGAGGAGATTATGCTCTATTTTGCCCGGAAGTCCGACAGCTCCGTTTGTTGGGAGTGAACGATATTATATTGGATCCCGGTTTCGGTTTCAGTAAGACGGTAGACCAGAATTATACGTTAATGGGACATCTGCGTGAGTTTAAGGATTTCGGTTTACCTTTGCTCGTCGGTGTTTCCCGCAAGAGCATGATTTATAAATATCTGGGTGGAACACCAGCCGACAGCCTGAATGGAACGACAGTCCTGAACACGATCGCTTTGTTGAATGGGACGGATATCCTTCGTGTCCACGACGTAAAAGCCGCAGTAGAAGCAGTCAAACTCGTTTCGAAAACTTTCAATTTTCAACTTTCAACTTTCAACTGTTAATATTATGTGGATGAATTTCGGAATAAAAGACCTGATTGATGTTTTATTGGTAGCCTTCTTTTTGTACCAGACATATAAGCTGATGAAGAATTCCGGAACTCTGGCTATCTTTAGTGGAGTAGTGTCGTTTATTATTGTCTGGATTCTGGTTTCCCAAGTGTTGGAGATGCGTTTGATGGGAGCGATACTCGACAAGTTTATCAGTGTCGGTTTCCTTGTGCTGGTGATTTTGTTTCAGGATGAGATACGTCGTTTTCTGGTGGCGCTCGGTTCGCACAGGGGATGGAAGTTCCTGGGAAAAATATTTTCGAAGAAGAACCATGACAAGGAGAACGAAGGGAAGTTTATTGCACCGGTTGTCCTGGCCTGCATGAATATGGCGAAGAAAAAGACGGGAGCACTGATATGCATCCAGCAGGATGTCGATCTGACCGTTTATGAGCATACCGGTGAAATGTTCAACGCTGATGCCAATGCCCGCCTGATCGAAAATATATTCTTCAAAAACAGTCCTTTGCATGATGCGCCATGATCATTGCGGACAACCGTATCAAGGCTGCCGGCTGTATTCTTCCGGTTGCCCAAAACGCTAATTTGCCGAAAGATATGGGATTACGCCATCGTTCCGGTTGGGAATGTCGCTCGAAACGGATGCACTGGTAATCATCGTTTCGGAAGAGCGCGGGAAGATATCGGTCGCCCATAATGGTAAAATAGAAGTGAACGTTACGGCAGAGGATTTGCAACAAATCCTGTCAGGGGAGAAGGAAGTAACAAATTATTGTTAAATGTTCTGAAACTGATAGGTCTGCATGTAAATCTTTTACTGATTTTGCAAACTCTATATTGCATTTTGCCTACTTTTGTACCCGATTATTGTGATATCTAACTAACAATATAATAAAAACAGATCTTCCGCTATGGACTTAATGCAAGAGATTATTGCACGCGCTAAAGCAAACAAACAGCGTATCGTTCTTCCTGAAGGAACAGAAGAAAGAACATTGAAAGCTGCCGACCGTTTAGTGGCCGACGAAGTTGCAGACATTATCCTGATTGGCAACCCCGCTGAAATCAACAGTCTGGCTGCTCAGTACGGGTTGAACCACATCGGACAAACTACTATTATCGATCCGAAGAATCACGAAAAGAAAGCCGCTTACGCAGACCTGCTTTTCCAGCTGCGCCAGAAAAAGGGTATGACTCCCGAAAAGGCTGCCGTTTTAGTAGAAGATCCTTTGTTTCTTGCCTGCCTGATGATTAAATCCGGCGATGCCGACGGTGAAATCGCTGGTGCACAGAACACGACCGGCAATGTGTTGCGTCCCGCTTTGCAGATTATCAAGACTGCTCCGGGTATGAGTTGCGTTTCAGGTGCGTTCTTGATGTTTACAAAGACTCCCCAGTATGGTAAGAAGGCATTTGGTATTTGCCGACTGTGCCGTAATGCCGAATCCGACAGCACCAGATTGGCAAGTATCGCTATTGCTACAGCTGCTACAGCCCGCGATATCGTAGGAATGGAACCGCGTGTCGCCATGCTGAGCTTCTCTACGAAAGGCAGTGCCTCTCACGAGATGGTCGACAAGGTTGTCGAAGCTACCCGTCTGGCAAAAGAAATGGCTCCCGACCTGAAGGTTGACGGAGAATTGCAGGCCGATGCCGCTTTGGTTGAAAAGGTCGCTTCATTGAAGGCTCCGGGCAGCGATGTTGCCGGACAGGCTAACGTTTTGGTATTCCCGACTCTGGAAGTGGGCAATATCGCTTATAAGCTGGTTCAGCGTTTAGGAGGTGCAGAAGCTGTAGGTCCTATCCTGCAGGGTATGGCTGCTCCGGTTAACGACCTGTCTCGCGGTTGCTCTGTTGACGATATCTATAAGATGGTTGCGATTGCATGTAACCAGTCGATAGGTTTGAAAGCGAATAAATAATTTGATTTATAATTATGATTTATGTGACGATGATAAATCATAATTCATAAATTCCTAAAATCCCAACTCATAAATCATTAAATCATGAAAGTATTAGTATTAAACTGCGGTAGTAGTTCTATTAAATATAAATTGTTCGATATGACATCCGGTGAAGTAATGGCACAGGGTGGTATCGAAAAGATCGGTCTGCCCGGTGCATTCCTGAAACTGACCGACAAAGACGGTAAGAAAGTTGTTTTGGAAAAAGAAATACCCGGCCACAAGGAAGGTATCGAATTTATCCTGAGTATTCTGACTGACAAGACATACGGCTGCATCAAGGAATATAACGAAATCGACGCTGTCGGCCACCGTGTGGTACATGGAGGTGAAAAGTTCGCTTCCAGCGTGAAGATCGACCGGGATGTGATCAACAAGGTAATCGAATGTTCGGATCTGGCTCCGTTGCATAACCCGGCTAACCTGAAGGGGATCGATGCTATGGAAGCGTTGATTCCGGGTATTCCCCAGGTAGCAGTATTCGATACGGCTTTCCACCAGACAATGCCGGCTAAGGCTTATATGTACGGTTTGCCTTACGAGATGTATACGAAATACGGTGTGCGCCGTTACGGTTTCCATGGAACAAGCCACCGCTATGTTTCCCGTCGCGCTTGCGAAATCCTGGGCGTTCCTTATGAAGAACAGAAGATCATTACGGCTCATGTAGCAACGGTGGTTCCATCGCTGCCGTAGATCATGGCAAATGTGTTGATACTTCTATGGGGCTGACTCCGGTTGAAGGTCTGCTGATGGGTACTCGTTGCGGTGACGTAGACGCCGGTGCTCTTTCCTTTATCATGGAAAAAGAAGGATTGGATGGTCATGGTTTATCAGACTTGATCAACAAGAAGAGTGGGGTTGCCGGCTTGGTCGGTGGTTCCTCCGATATGCGTGATTTGGAAGCAGCCGTAGAGGCAGGCGATGAACGTGCTACTATGGTTTTGGATGTTTACAACTACCGCATCAAGAAATATATCGGTGCTTACGCTGCTGCCATGGGTGGTTGCGATATCTTGGTTTGGACCGGTGGTGTCGGTGAAAACCAGTGGGCGACACGTCGTGTCGTTTGTGAAAACATGGAATACATGGGCATGAAGATTGACGTTGAAAAGAATGAAGGTATGCGTGGTGAAGAAATGGTCATCAGTACACCGGACAGCAAGGTTACGATCATTGTGGTTCCGACAGACGAAGAATATATGATCGCTGCCGATACAATGGATATATTAGGTAAATAATAATTATTCTAATCCTCACAGCTTACAAAACATTAGGATTAGTGTTTAGACTGCCCCGACACCGGTTGGGGCGGTCTTTTTTTTATAAAATGAAACGGTCAAAATCTTTACAATAAACAAGGAATGGACCGGATATGTTGTATTCTGAAAATCTGCTGGAAGGGAATCGCTCTATTTGTTCTTTCGTAGCATCCCATAAGTTAAGGCCAGATGAAAATGTGGCAAGAAATGTAAGGTTTTCTGCGAATTTTTCTAATGGATCATTTTCTGTAGAAATATCTGTAACAATTATATATTGTTTAGGTAGTGATTTGAATAGATGGGGATCGCTTATATTCGCCTTACTAACCAGTATATCCAGGATGCTTAAACTATCTTGTAGCTTTTTTTCAAGTTTATATTTTGTGATTTGTTCTTTAATATCTTTCTGGGAAATATCATGCAGGTGATATTCTAAATATTTTTTCCAACCTTTTATTTCAATAAAAAGAAGTTCTTCATTCTTATAAATAGCATCAACTGAGGCGAGTGGTTCTTGTCCTTTACAGTGTAAATCCTTTATATGATCAAAGTCGATGATTACAGTCTGGCTTCTGTGAGAACAAGATATGTTTGCCTTACAGGGATTATGCAATTGACAGATAGTTGACGTCTGTAGCCAACCAAGTGAATTGATGTAGTCTAATAATTGTTCTATCATTCAGATTCATAATATGATTTAATGGTTCTGAAAGTTTTTTGAAAATCATATTTAAATTAGTAGTTACATCCTCTACGGTTGATAGATCTGATGTTTCATCATTTTCAGTCAGGTAGTATTTGACTAATTCCTCAATTTGTTCTTGATGTGCAAAATAACGAATCCCCTGTATAAAATAGGGGCTATGTGAACTGACCATAACAGGAATCCCTTCTTTTACCATCTTGACAATTAATTGGGCACAATCTATTTGCCATTTTGGATGAAGGTGGTTTTCTGGTTCGTCAATGATTAACATTTTTCCAGGATTAATTTCGTCTGCATCTAACAGCAATTGGATAATTCCAAAAGTTTTGATTCCTGAGGCAACATTCATGGTTTGTAGTTTTAGTTTCGTCCCATTTTTGTTGTTGAAAATAGAAATCTCTTAATGTTTTATCATATTTGAATTCTCCGCCTATAATACGGGAAATGTCCCATTCTTTGGTGAATAAAGAGGGAGTCGGATATTTGCTTACTTCCAATTTATTCATTAAGTCTTTGATATGAAAAGGAATGACGGGGGCAAAACGATATTCGTTACGTCCGCTGATAACATCAAACAAACTACGGCTTTTTGATAATAGATCGTTTAGTTGCAGATATAAAGGTGTTTCCAAAAAAGTCGCATCTCCTATTGGTAGATAGAAACTTTCATCTTTAAAAGAAGTGACAACCTGATTGTCTTGAATCGTAAAAAGACATTGTCCTGTCTCATCGGACAATATGACAGATGACTCTTCCGCCCCTTCTGTACAAATGTTCTGAATAAATTCGGAATCAATGGCTCTTTGGAATGCATCGTTCATTAATGTCGTTCCGTTGTTTGATTTAAGAAGGTATTATGTATCTCTAATAAATAGTCAAGAGCTTTCTCTTTTCCTATGTCTGAAATTCGGAGTTGTTGTATGATTGAATATTTCTGTTGTATGAATTTATCAAATTCAAGCCGGATAATAGGATTATCCATATCTTTATGAAAGGCTGGATACTGTTCATAAAGCGAGGCGGGATAAATTCTTCTCTCCCTTTTTCTTTTTCTCTCGTGGCTATAGAATATCCGATGCGAGTATATCTGTATATTCTATCAATACATTCTCGAACGATACGGGTTTTGTACTCAAAAGAATCTCCTTCACTGCTTGATAAAGCTTTGATTGCACAGAACAAAGCTTTACCTACCGTACTTTTACCGGAATCGTTGATTCCGGTAATGACTGTTAAGCCGCCGACTTCAATTGAAGCATGCTTGATTTTGTTTATATTGGAGAGTTCAATTTGCATCGTCTTTTTTATTATGGTATGTACAAATGTAACGATAAATATTAGTAAAAACTAATTCTCTTCTTACTCTGTTTCGAACTGCTCCATATACAGCGTTTTCCCGTCCCAGACGATATAGGAGAAATATTGCATCCAGTCACCTGCAATCAGCAACCGTGCGGTCCGCGAAAGCATCAGGTCGAGCATGATATGGCGGTGTCCGAAGATAAAGAAGTTGATATCCGGGTGTGTCTTGAGGTATTCTTTTGCAAAGAGGGCCATATACTCGTGGTCTTCGCCCTGGTATTCGGCTGCTTCCCTTGTCTTATGTTTTTTAATCCGCTTTTACGACTGCTGAGCGACCAGCCGAGAGCGAAGCCGAACGTCCAGCGGGGATGGATGCCCGCATACAGCCATTGGCAGAATTTATTACGGAAAAGGGTGCGAAGGAAACGGAATGCCTTGCTTCTATAGTCTACCTCGTCGCCATGTCCGAGGAAGAACCGTTTGCCTAAAAGGTCTACAGTGAGCACATCCCGGTGGATGATCGCACCAATCTCCTTCGGAAGATAGTCGAACATCCAGATGTCGTGATTGCCGATAAATATATGGATTTCCACTCCATTATCGGATAGTTCCGCCAGTTTGCCGAGGAAACGGACGAAACCTTTCGGTACGACGTATTTATACTCGTACAATAGTCGAACATATCCCCCAGGAAATAAATAGCCATCGCCTCGTCTTTGATGCTGTCCAGCCAGCGTACCAGTCTCTTTTCGACGGCAAGCGGGTCTTTATGGAAGCGGGCACCAGATGGGCGTCCGATGCAAAATATATTTCTTTCGAAGGGAATCCATGTCTCTATAAAAACCTAATTCAAGTTTGGCCTCTTCGGACATCATGTCCTTATCCCATTCAGGTTCGAACACGAGGTTTACTTCCACGTTGTTCACGTCGTCGACAGATCGATCTTCATCCGGACATCTTCCAGAATGAAATCGGCGGCAGGACAGTTGGGGGCGGTGAGGGTCATGTCGATGCGAACGTTCTTCTCATCGTCTACCTCTATGTTATAGATCAGGCCAAGATCGTAGACGTTAACCGGGATTTCCGGGTCGTATACGGTTTTAAGCATGGCGACAATCGCTTCTTCTGTTTGGAGGAATTCGTTGTTCATATTTCTTTAATTTGAATACAAACGTACGAATTAATTGACAATTGACAATTGACAATTGACAATTAATAACAGGAAAGGGTGGCTTCTGCTTCGTAACCCATAGCTTTACGATGGCTAATGCATAGAGTTACCCTTCGTAAAGCATAGCTTTATCTCACAGGGTTCCTTCGTCCGAATAACTGTAGTAGCTGCCGTCGGCCAGGACAATATGGTCTAACAGTTGTATTTCGAGTAAGCGGGCTGCGTCCCGAAGGTGTTGTGTCAGCAGGTCGTCCTGCCGGCTGGGGCGGGGATTGCCCGAAGGGTGGTTATGACAGAGGATGATGCCTGCCGCAAGGGCATTGATCGCGGCTTTCAGAATGATGCGCAGGTCGGCTGATGTCTCGCTTATCCCGCCTTGGCTAATCTTGACCTTTTCGATCACCAGGGAAGAACGGTTCGTGAGTGCGATCCATAATTCTTCGTGGGGAAGATCGCAGAGCAGGGGATAGAAAATCCGGTAAACATCGCTGCTGGAGTGGATAACGGGACGTTGAACCGGATCGCTGTTGCCACGTCGTTTCCCAAGTTCGAGGGCTGCATTGATTGTGATAGCTTTGACTTTGCCAATGCCTTTAAACTTAAACATCAGTCTTTGACGGATAATTTGCCTAAAGCATTCAGGTTATTATTGACGGAATTTAAAATACGTTGTGACAGTTGGACGGCAGTTTCCCGGCTGTTGCCGGAGCCGATCAGAATGGCCAGTAATTCGGCATCGCTGAGGGAAGCAATACCTTTCAATAACATTTTTTCGCGTGGGCGGTCTTCTTCTGCCCATTCTTTTATTTTCATAGCAAGAAAGTTTTGGATGATTTTAGATTTATGATTTATGATTTATCTTGTCAACGTATAAATCATAAATCATAAATCATATATTTTACCGGATACGTCCTACGTAAGAGCCGTCCTGTGTATTGATTTCGATGATTTCACCTTCTTCAATGAACAACGGAACGCGTACTTCAGCACCTGATTCTACTGTTGCAGGTTTCAAAGTGTTGGTTGCTGTATCGCCTTTGATACCCGGTTCCGTATAAGTTACTTTCAACTGTACTTTTACAGGCATATCTGCGAACAGAACAGTTTCTGTTGAAGCGTCTGAAACGACTTCCACAATCTGGCCTTCGATCATGAAGTCCACACCGTTGATCAGGTTTTTGTCGATGATGATATCGTCGAAAGTTTCCTGATTCATGAAATGATAGTGTTCGCCTTCCTGATATGTATATTGGTACGGGCGACGTTCTACGCGTACGTCTTCCAGTTTTTCACCGATGTTGAAACGACGTTCGATCTGACCGCCTTTTACAACGTCTTTCAGGGTTGTACGCATAATCGTGTTACCTTTTCCCGGTTTTACATGAAGAAAATCGACGCAGAAATAGAGTTTACCGTCCAAACGGATACATGTTCCTTTCTTGATGTCCTGTGAATTAATCATACTAATGTTCTTTATATTATATTGTTAATTTATCTCGTGATGGATTTCGGGTGCAAAAGTAGTGTTTTCCTCTTAAAGTAACAATAAACTTCTGTAATTTTATTTGGAAATAGGTTGCAAATCAGTTTGATATGCAGAGGGGGTATAAGGGCTAAATACGATCCCGGATCAAGTCCGGGATAACGGGAAGTTAAAAAAGCGAGATAATAAAGCTGATAACCGGAACGAGGATAGCGTCATGATCCCCATCAGGCCGATGGCAAGTCCGCTCAAAGCTCCTTCCACCGCACCGATCTGAATCGCAACGGAAGTACCTACCCCGTGCAAGAGCGCCCAATGCCAACCCTTTGGCTATGCGGCTTTCGATGCCTAACACTTTCATCACGAACGGCCCGACAATACTGCCGAATATTCCGACCGCCACTACGATGACGGCTGTCAGAGAAGGAATGCCGCCTGACTTCTCGGCAATGCCCATCGCAATCGGTGTCGTGACCGACTTGGGTTCGAGCGTGGCGACCAACGCGGCATCTGCTCCCATCAGTTCGCGATCGCTATAACCGCTGACAATCCGACAATCGCTCCGACAAAGACGGACGTCAGGATCGAAATCACATTTCCTTTCAGGTATTGGATCTGCTCATACAATACATATCCTAACGCCACGACCGACGGCCCCAACAAGGAAATGGATCAGGTGGCTGCCTTTCTGAAACGATTCGTATTCGATATCCATCGTTTTCAAGACAACGATAATAACAAATATGGAGGTAATAAGCGGATGCAGCAGGCTGATACGCGTCTTTCTGTACAAAGCCAAAGAAGCCAGATAAGTACCGATTACCAGAGTCAGTGAAAATACTTCCGATTGTGCCAGGTTATTCATTTTCGTCCGTTTCCTTTCCTAATTTTTGCTGGATGAGTGCTACGCTGGCAATTACGGGTATGGTGCTGACAACGGAGGCTGTTACGATCACAACCCAATACTGGGAAATGATACCGAGCGAATTCATTAATCCCACACCCGCCGGCAGGAAAAACAACCCCATGTTTTCGGTCAGAAGCGTGGAGAGCTTCTTCACTTTGTTCGGCTTGACGACTTTGAATGCCAGTGCCAGGAATAACAGCACCATTCCAATTACGCTACCTGGGATAAACCCGTCGATAAAATAACTGATAAACTCTCCTGTAAAATAGAAGAAGAGGATGTAAAATGCTTCTATTAGCATATTCTTACTGTCTTTTAGATAACCGCTGCAAAGATAACATCTTTGTAAGAAATATGTTCTACAACATATAATTTAATTTCGATTTTAACAAAAGCATTATGGATGGCTCAAGGTAACCGCATCAAAATTTTCCAAGGGCGTGATCCGCACACAAAGTTTTCTGCAAATCCTCTATCACTCTATCACAACGAAGGTTGTAGCTATTCATATTCAAGCGTCAGAGGCAGTGATACAGGACGTTTTCCTCTATCACTCCTCTATCACTTCTGAAATATGGAGCTTTTGATATATGATTAAGAATCAGTGTGCTATCCTCTTTTTGTTTTTGAAAGAGCATATAAAAGAGTCGAATAAACAAATGTAAAAACGAATGTGGCAGGTAGTAAATCGACGAAATACGGTTCTTCATTCCACAAAAGCCCTCTCTTTTTTTAGTAAAGACAAGTACATAATTCCGTAAACACCCCCATGTTACCATCCTTCACACCCGGATGTATCGCCCCTCTACACCTGGGTGTAAGAGGGGGCAACATGGGGGTGTCCGGCAACTAAAGTGCCGTGCTGAACAATAAAAACACTCGGTTTTCCTATTTTACAGCCGTTTTGCATAAAATAATCGAGTGATTTGCAGGGATGGGAGACAGGGGATTGTCAG
>ENA-OQCS01000995-OQCS01000995.1-human-gut-metagenome-genome-assembly--contig:-NODE-995-length-15253-cov-3.123099_pt1 | contig 15253 bp, 23 predicted proteins | sample MGYA00242757_ERZ504575 | MGnify/ENA primary metagenome ERZ504575 (study PRJEB26092, sample SAMD00036297) | human gut metagenome | host: Homo sapiens | study: EMG produced TPA metagenomics assembly of...
AATGCATAGTTACCATTAATAACTGCAACATCTACATCTGGTAAGTTGTTTGGTAAATTGGCTGCTTCTAATTCTTCAATTTTATAATTATGTGGATTTGCTGTAATACTTGATGCTGTATAAAGTGTATCATCGTTTAATTCAATTAAGTTATTTTTTAGCAAGTAAAGCAAGTGCTCTTGATTCATTTGAACCATCGTTTGGTACAGCAATTGTAGCTCCATCTTTTAAATCATCTAATGATTTTAAGTTTTCTGAATAGAGAGCCATTGCTTCATAATGAATACCGGCCACGGCTTTTAAATGTAATTTTCTTTCTTTATTTTGTTCTTTTAAATACGCTAATGTTTGGAAATAGTTAGCATCTAAATCTCCATCTTCTAATGAAGTATTAGGTGTTACATAATCTGTAAATTCAGTCACTTCTAATGTATAACCTTCTTTTTCTAACTCATCTTTAACGACATCATTTAAAATCTCTGCATGCGGTATAGCTGTTGCTCCTATTTTAATTGTTTTATCATCGTTTGATGATCCATTAGCACATCCTGCAATTGATAATGCAAATGCTGCTGATAATAATAATTTTAATCCCTTTTTCATTTTTCTTTTCCCCTTTTTCTTTTATTACAATACAACAAACAAAAACTCGTCCTTTATACAAAGGACGAGTTACCTCGCGTTACCACCTTAATTTAAAATAACCTCACGATTATTTCCTCATCGAGTACCATCATACTCTATCACTTAACGGGTGAATCCGTCATAGCCTAACCAAGATCTTGGGTCGGTATGCAACTCCAAGGCCATTTTCGTTTATCTTCCATGTTTCTTTTCCACCAACCAAGAACTCTCTAGGCATTTTCGATAAATTACTTTCCTTTTCAATGTCTTTTTGTATTGTTGGTACCATAGTATACCTCTATGAATTAGATGTCAATAGTTTTTATTCATTTTCATCTTTTTCTACATAATTTACATCAATAACATCGTCACTCCCATTACGGTAAGCTTGACCTGATTGATAAGCAGCTTTTTTCTCTGCGATTTCTTTTTTCAATTCTTTCATTATATTCTTTTCAATTGTTTTTCATATAAGTATCTTCTAATAAAAGAATAAATCACAAGAATAGCAATAATGATCCATGTAATAGGACTGAATAATAAATTTAATAATAAACTTAAAACTAAAATAACAACTGCAATAACTAAAATAATTTGATAAATTGGCATTTTTTTACTCCTATTTAGAAAAATTAAATAATTCCTTCACTTCTACTTTCAAACCATCCGCTAATTTTGAAATAGCTTTTAAAGAAATATTTCTCGTACCTCTTTCAACATCTGAAATATAATTTTAGATAACCCTGAACGAAATGAAAGTTCTTCTTGAGAGATATGTGCTCTCACTCTTAATTCTTTAATTCGTAAACCAAATAAAATGTGAATATCTTTATTCATTTTGCATTTGCATTAATTGTGCTGCTTGTTCACTTAATTTTTTAAAACGATGATGCAATCCCGATTTACTAATCGTCAGACCTGTTTCATCTTGATAAGCATTACACAATTCATTTAATGTATAATCTGGATATTTTTTACGAATCAAAGCAACAGTTCTTGTTTTTTCATCAAGCATATCAAGTCCCATAAACATCTCAATAATACTGATATCTTCTAATTGTTTATTAGAAGAAGCCATTGATTTGACCTCATTAGCAATATCACAGTTATTCCATCTGTTTACAGTATTTGACATACTTCGATCAATACGAGTACTTTCAAAGTTCATCACCGATTGGCTCGCACCAATGGCTCTTAAAAAGTCTCCTATCTTCTCTGCCGATTTTAAATATATAACATATTTGTTTCTTCTTTTTGTCATTTTGGCATTTAAATGAAAATAATTCATTAATTCTTGAATAAATAACGCATATTCTTCTTCATCAACAGATAACTCTAAATGATAATTCGATGTTTCTGGGTTATTGACAGATCCTCCAGATAAAAAGATACCCGCTAAAAATGCTCTTTTACAACATTCTTTTTGAATTATTTTTTTATCAGGAAGTGTATGGAAACCTAATCCATTCATTAAACCTAAATCATCTAAGATTTCTCTTGCTTTTGAGACTTTAAGAATATAGACATTATTTTTTTGTAATTTCATTTTTCTAGAAACAAGAAACTCTATATGAGGATGATACACTTCTTTTAACATTTTATGAACTTTAGATGCTATTTTTGCATTTTCTGTTCTTATTGTAAGTAATAAACCTTGATTTGATAAAGAAAGTGTTCCATTGACTTTAATAATTGCTGATAAAATAGCTTTTTGACAACAAATATCAAAATCATTAAAAACAACTTCCTCTTTAACTTGTCTAGCAAATGATACTTTCATTAATGAACAGCATCCCTATGTAGACGATGAACATGATACTTTTGACTATAGTGATCTGCAAAATAATTTGTTAAGCTCACTGAACGATGTTGTCCACCAGTACATCCAATACCAATGACAACATGCGTCTTTCCTTCTTTATCATATTCTTCTAATAAATAATCTAATAAATCTGTCATTTTTTGAATAAAGACTTGGGTTTCAGGTTTATCTATTACATAATCATAAACTTCTTTATCGTTTCCAGTAAGATTTCTAAGTTCCTCTATATAGAAAGGATTTGGTAAAAACGCACATCAAAAAGTAAATCTGCATCTTTAGGTATACCATGTTTATATCCAAAGGATACAAAACTTATTCTAAATGGATCTATAGATTGGTGATTAAATTGGTTTTCTAATAACTGTTGGAACTTATTTCCTTTTAGATTTGTTGTATCAATAACCATATTTGCTTCTTTAGAAATAGGTCTTGCTAATTTTCTTTCATATCCAATAGCTTCTACAAGTGTAGAGGCTTTATTAGAAATCAAAATAGGATGTGTTCTCCTTGTTTCTTTATATCTTTTTAAAATAATATTATCATCACAGTCCAAAAAATAACCGACACATTTAGCCAATCTACATTATTTAAAAAACGAATGGCTTTTGGCGCATCAGCTAAACTTACTGCCATTGCTATTCTTTGATAATTCGTATTATCCTTTAAAAATTCTGAAAATGCTCCTAATAAAGCAATTGGATAATTATCAATACAACAATAAGCCATATTTTCAAAAGCGGCCATCGCTGTTGTTTTTCCAGCACCTGACATACCTGTAACAATGACAATCTCAATTTTATCCATAATACCTCTCCTTTCTATTTTTCGTATCTATTCTATCAAAATTCATCTATAAATAAAAGCCAGATGTAACCATCTGAACTTTTATTTTAATGAAGCAATGTATTGTCCAGCAATAGCACCATCATTTGTAGCCGTAACAACTTGTCTTAATTGTTTATTTCTTACATCTCCTGCTACAAAGATTCCTTTAACAGCTGTTTCCATATTTTCATTTGCATCTATATACCTGCTGAATTGACAATTCCTAATGATTTTGCACATTGTGTCATAGGATCCAAACCAATAAATGGGAAAATACCATTGACCAATTAATTCTTCTTTTTCACCTGTCTCACTATTTTCTAAAACAAGACCTTTTACTTTGTTATCTTCTTCTAAAATCTCAGCTGGTTTTCTTTTAAAATGAACTTCAATATTTTCACTTTTTAATAAACGGTCTTGAATAATTTTATCAGCTCTAAAAACATCTCGTCTTACAATTAAATGTACTTTTTTACATAATGTTGCAAGATACATTGCTTCTTCAAGCGCTGAATTTCCACCACCGATAACAGCAACTTCTTGATTTTTAAAGAAAGGACCATCACAGACAGCACAATAAGAAATTCCACGTCCAACAAGTTCATTTTCTTTTTCAAGATTCATTTGTCTTTCTTTTGTACCTGTCGCAATTAAAACATATTTTGTTTGATATGTTTGTTTAGCAGTGACAACTTCTTTGTAATCTCCGTAATCTTTAATATCTAAAACTTCACCATATTCCATTTTTGCTCCAAAACTCAAGGCACTTTCATACATTGTAAAAGCAATTTCTGGGCCTGGTGTTGGTTTAAGTCCAGGATAGTTTTCAATTTGGGCAGTAACATTTAATTTACCACCTGGAGCTGCACTATCAAATATTAAAACATCTAATCCCGCACGACTCGCATATAAACAAGCACTTAACCCCGCAGGTCCAGCACCAATAATTATTAAATCTAACATTTTTCTTTCTCCTTTATATAATTTATAAATTCTTGATAATCATTAATTAACAAATCTGGATGTTCTTTTTCTATAAGAGCATATCCTTTAGGTGACCATTTCACTCCTACTGTTTTAATTCCTGCATTTTTACCCGCTTGAATATCAGTTACATTATCACCTACATAATAACCTTCTTGACAATTTAATTTTTTTAATGCACATAATATTCCTTCAGGATCAGGTTTTGAATGTTTCACATCATTTTCTCCAATGATGACATCAAAATATGGTGTTATATTAAATAAATCCAATCCTAATATAGCTGCTTCTTTATATTTTGTTGTAACTACAGCTAGAGGAAAGTCTTGTGCTTTTAAATATTTTAACATTTCTTCAACATATGGATAAATTGTGACATAATCTTCATGATGTGCATGATTATATTCTCGATAATATTGAATTAATTCATCCACTTGATCTTCTTCTACATATCGACTAAAGGTATTTTTTAAAGAAGGCCCTAGAAATGAAAGCAGTTCTTCTTCACTTAAAGTATAACCTGGTTTATATTTTTTAAATGTGTGTATAAATGATTTTTTTATTAATAAATTTGTATTTAAGAGTGTTCCATCTAAATCAAAAATAATTGCTTTTTTCATACTTTTCTCCTTAATGTAAATTATTATATCTATTTTACAAAAAAGATAGTCTTATGCGCTATCTTTCCTCCAATACATCTTGTCCTTTAAAATGACAATAAATAAATCCTATTAAACCAACAATAACAAATACAATAGAAACAAGTTGTGCTGTTTTAATCCAAAAACATATAAACTATCTGTTCTAAATGCTTCTATGAAAAAACGAATAACTCCATACCAAATAAAATAAGTAAAAAACTGAATTCCTTGTTTTTGTTGGTACTTTCTAATAATAAAGAAAATAATTAAAAAACCAATCACACATCCTAAGGATTCATATAAAAATGTAGGTTGATAATATTGACCATGAATATACATTTTATCAATGATAAACTGTGGTAAATGAAGTGCTTTTAAGAAACTTAAATCAACTGCACTTCCATAAGCTTCTTGATTAAAGAAGTTTCCCCATCTCCCACATGCTTGGGCAATAAGGACACCTGGCATGATGGCATCCCCCGCAACAAGAAATGAAATATTTCTTTTTTTAAAGAAGAAATAACTATAAATAAGTCCTGTGATAACTCCTCCTTGAATAGCAAGTCCTCCATGATTGATCATAATGATTTCCATCGGATTATTGGCATACAATTCATTCCACATAAAAATCACATACCAAATTCTAGCACCAATGATTCCTACAAATAATAAACCAAAAACATAATCAGAAAGTATTTCTTTTGAATAACCTAATTTTTTAAAATGATATTGCCCTAAAAATAAGCAATTGCTGCACCTGTCAATATACAAACTGCATACCATTGTATAGAAAGTGGTCCAATTTCTATAAAGGTATTAAAACTTGGGAAGAATCTCATTGTTCTTGTTTATTATGATCAATATTTTTAAGAATACGTTCAACAAATTCTTTACTTGAATCAATACCTACGTCACGTAAACGCATATTCATAACTGCCGCTTCAATAATAACCGACATACTACGACCACTTGATACAGGAACAACTATTTTAGGAATTTTAATTCCTAAAACATCTTCTGAAATATCATTTTCTTCAACCCCTACACGTGTATATTCACGTGATGTACCCAACGTTCTAGCTGAATCACCAAATCAACATCATTTCTATCTAAAATAGCAGAAATACCAAACATCTTAGAAACATCAATAACCCCAATTCCTCTAATTTCTAATAAATTAGCAAGAACAGCAGGTGCTTTACCAACGATTTTTTGTCCTATACGATAAAGTTCTACAGCATCATCAGCAACTAATAAATGGCCTCTTTTAACAAGTTCTAAAGCAATTTCTGATTTACCGATTCCATATCCCCTTTAATAATGACACCTTTACCATGAATATTTAGAAAAACACCATGCATTAATGTTTCTCTTGCAAGTTTTTCTTCTAAGGTATTCATAAGTTCACTTGATACAACACCTGTAATCATTTCTGTTTGAAAAATTGGAAAGTTTCTTTCATCAGCAATATTTTTTAATACGTCAGGACAAGCATGTCCTTTACAAATTACAATACAAGGTACTTCTTCATTAATTAAACACGGAAAGATTTCTTTTTGTCTTTCTTCTGTCATCTCAGCGATAAAAGCCATTTCTTTATCACCAAAGACAATAATTCTTCTAAAGTCACTATGTTTAAAGAATCCTGCTAATTCAAAACCTGGTCGATTGATTTCACCAGTTAAAATAACTCTTTTTAAAGATTCTTCATTTCCTGTAACTTGTTGATAATTTTTATTATTCCCTAATAATTTTTCTACTGTAATTGATTTCATCTTTTTTCTCCTTAAAGCATTGATTTCAAGAACTGACCTGTATAACTTTTTTCACACTTTGCTACTTTTTCTGGAGTACCTGTAACAACAATTGTTCCTCCTCCAGCTCCACCTTCAGGTCCTAAATCAATGATATGATCTGCTACTTTAATAACATCTAAATTATGTTCAATAACAATAATTGTATCTCCTTGATCAACAATACGTTGTAAAACATCGATAAGTCTTGCAACATCATGACTGTGTAATCCAGTTGTTGGTTCATCAAGAATATAAACAGTTTTCCCTGTTGACTTCTTTTGTAATTCACTTGCAAGTTTAACTCTTTGAGCTTCTCCACCAGAAAGAGTTGTTGCACTTTGACCAAGTTTAATATAACCAAGACCAACATCATAAAGTGTTTGGATCTTATTTCTAATTTTTGGTAAATTATCAAAGAAATCTACCGCTTCTTCTACTGTCATTTCTAAAACATCATAAATATTTTTATCTTTATAAGTCACTTGTAAAGTTTCTTCATTATATCGTTTACCTTCACATTGTTCGCAAGGAACGTAGACATCTGGTAAAAAGTGCATTGAAATTTTCTTTAGTCCATCACCTTGACACGCTTCACAACGACCACCTTTAACGTTAAATGAGAATCTTCCTTTATCATAACCTCTCATTTTCGCTTCATTTGTTTGTGCAAATAAATCACGAATATCATCGAAGACACCTGTATAAGTTACTGGATTTGAACGTGGTGTTCTTCCAATTGGATCTTGTGAAACTTCTATGACTTTATCAATATTTTCAATTCCTAAGATTTCTTTATGTAAACCTGGTCTCTCTTTTGATTGATAAACATATCTCATTAATGATTTTCCTAAAATATCATTCACTAATGTTGATTTACCACTTCCTGATACTCCTGTAACGACATTGAATTTACCAAGAGGAAATTTAACATTAATATTCTTTAAATTGTGTTCCTTAGCCCCTTTGACTTCAATAAATAAGCCATTCCCTTTACGTCGTTTTTGAGGAACTTCAATCTTTCTATTTCCAGATAAATATTGTCCTGTAATAGAATCTTTACAATTCATAACTTCTTCTGGTGTTCCTGCACAAATGACTTTTCCACCATGAACACCAGCTCCTGGACCAATATCAACAATAAAATCTGAAGCTTTCATTGTATCTTCATCATGTTCAACAACGAGAACGCTATTTCCTAAATCTCTAATATCTTGTAAAGATTTAATAAGCTTTTCATTATCTCTTTGATGTAAACCAATAGATGGTTCATCTAAAACATATAACACTCCCGTAAGACGTGTTCCAATTTGAGTTGCTAGACGGATACGTTGAGCTTCTCCACCAGATAATCCTCCTGCACGTCTAGCAAGTGTTAAGTAACCAAGACCAACATTATTTAAGAATGTAAGACGATCATTGATTTCTTTAACAACTAATCGAGCAATATTCATTTCATAGTCTGTTAATTTTATATTTTGAATAAAATGTAAAGCATCCTCAATTGATTGTTCTGTAAATTCAGCAATATTTAAACCACCGACTCTTACAGAAAGAACTTGATCATTAAGTCTTCTTCCCTTACATGTAAGACAAGTATGTTCTGACATAAAGGATGCATACCATTCTTTTGACCATTTTGAAGTTGTTTCTTCATATCTTCTTGCAATTAATGTTCTCACACCTTCAATAAATTTTGTTGTACGTGAGACATTTCCACTATCTGATACGATTTCATAACTAATAGGTTCTCTCGAACCATCAAGAATATAACTTAATTCTTGTTTTGTAAAATCTTTTAATGGTTTATCTAAATCTATTTTATATTTCTTACAAAGAACTAAAAATCTTTGCCATTCAATACGATTTGTTCCTACTGCTGTTTTAAAATAACGAAGTCCACCTTCATTAATTGATTTACTCCAATCTGGAATCAATAAATCATCATCCACTTCATTTTTAATCCCTAATCCACGACAATCCGGACAAGCTCCTAATGGATTATTAAATGAAAATAAACGTGGTTCTAATTTAGGAACAGAAAAACCACAAATTGGACAAGCAAGATGTTCACTAAAAAGTTCTTCTGTTTTTTGTTGTTAAGTTTTGAACAATGACTTCTCCACCCGTTAGTTTCAAACCGACTTCTAAAGAATCTACTAAACGACTACGATAACCTTCTTTTTGATAATACGATCAATAACGACATCAATATCATGTTTTTTATTTTATCAAGTTCGATTTCTTCATCCAACATGTAATTTTGTCCATCAAACAACCACACGTAAATAACCATCTTTTAATAAGTCCGCAAAATAATCTTTAAAAGTTCCTTTTCTTTCTTTTAACAACTCTTGCGACAACCATTAAACGATCGCCATCAGCGTATTGATCAATCGTATCTGCCATTTGTTTAATTGTTTGACTTTCAATAACAACATCATGTTTAGGACAATAAGCTTTTCCTACACGTGCATATAACAATCTTAAATAATCATAGATTTCTGTAACTGTTCCTACAGTTGAACGTGGATTGTTAGAAGTTGTTTTTGATCAATTGCAATAGCAGGTGATAAACCTTCAATCGCATCAACATCTGGTTTTTCCATATTGCCTAAAAACTGTCTTGCATAAGCACTTAGTGATTCTACATATCTTCTTTGTCCTTCAGCATAAATTGTATCAAAAGCTAAAGATGTTTTCCCTGAACCAGAAAGACCTGTCATAATAACAAGTTTATTTTTAGGAATATCGATATTAATGTTTTTTAAATTATTTTCTCTTGCTCCTCGAATAATTAATTTATCTTCCATCTTTTCTTCCTTTCAATAATTGAATAATACTTCTTTGTCATGCCCTCTCATTTGTAAATCATAGGCCCAATCAAGTAATTCTTTGAAATCTTGATTAGGTTTAAATCCTAATTCTATTAAGAGTTTACCATCCACAAAAGGTTTTAATGCATGATTTCCACATCTTGAAACCTTTTCTTCAACATAAGTATCTAATGTTGAAATTGTTTCTGGACGATTTGCAAGTCGTCCTAACTTATCACATTTCGACATACATACTAAATCGTTTAAAGGAAAAATTCCTTCTATTCCTTTTAATAATTTATAGTAACTATAATCTTTGCTTTGATCTCTTACCATATTCATCAAATGCATATGATAATAGATCATTGTACGAATATATTTTTTCATTTTTTTATTTGTAAAAAAAAAATGACTAAAATATTGATTAAAAACTTTTACACCACTTTCATTATGCCCTGGTGCTTTTCCTTCAGGAGTTGTTACTAATGGTTTTCCTATATCATGAAGTAAAGCACTCCACATGAAAGCAAGTGGCCAACTTGTTTTATCTTTACATAAAGCAGCTAAGTCAACAACTAATAAAGTATGATTCATCACATTTCCTTCAGGATGAAAATCTAATCTTTGAGGACATGTTGCTAATGTTTCTAAAGGACGAATAAGAGCATTGAGTTCTAATAAGAATTTTAAACCCATTGATGGATGTGAAGACATCAATAACTTATTATATTCTTGTTGAATTCGTTCTAAAGATAAATATTGTAAAACTCCTTCATTGACCATTTTTTGACAAATCTCTTTTGTTTTTAAATCCACTTGAAATTCAAAACGAGCCATAAATTGAGCTAATCTTAATACTCTTAAAGGATCTTCATAAAATGTTTTTTCATCAACCATTTTTAAACATTTATTTTTAATATCTTCTTGTCCTTGATAATAATCTATCAGCTTTTCATTTTGATAATCATACATCATTGCATTGATTGTAAAATCTCTTCTACGACATGCTATTTTCATATCTAAATTTTTATGAACTTCTACCTCAAATTCTCGATGTGTTTGTCCTTTTTTTCTTTCAATACGAGGTAAAGCAAAATCAAAATTTGGTAAACAATCCAATTTTAAAATACCAAAACTTTTACCTACCTCGTTTACTTTTCCATATTGAGATAAAATATCAATAATCTCATCTATTTCTAGATCATAGATTTCTACATCTACATCATGGTAATCTACCTTTTGATACATCACCATATCTCTAACAATACCACCTACAAGATAAACTCGACCCTTTTTAGATAAAGAATCTAAAACACTTTTTTCTAAATGATTAAACTCAAACTTCACCTTGCAACTCCAACATCATATCTCTAAGTTCCATTGCTCTTTCAAAATCAAGTGCTTTAGCTGCTTCTTTCATTTGTTTTTCAAGTTCTTTAATAAGTGTTTCTTTATCTTTCTTCTTCGCTTTCTTACCTTTTTTAACAAGAGAAATGGCTTCATCCACATTTTCTTGTCCATGGATAGCTTCTCTAATTTCCTTTTTGATTGTTTGAGGAATAATACCATGTTCCTTATTATATTTTTCTTGTATTTCACGACTCTTGCTGTTTCATCAATGGCCTTTTGCATAGAATCAGTAATTTTATCACCATACATAATAACTTTACCATGACTATTTCTAGCAGCACGTCCAATAGTTTGAATCAATGATCTTTCCGATCTTAAAAAACCTTCCTTATCAGCATCTAAAATACAAACAAGAGAAACTTCTGGTAAGTCTAATCCTTCTCTTAACAAGTTGATACCCACTAAAACATCATATTTTCCAAGACGTAGATCTCTTAAAATTTCTGTTCTTTCTAATGTTTTAGTATCACTATGCAAATAAGCAACTTTTAATCCAAGTTCTACAAGATAAGCACTGAGTCTTCTGCCATTCTTTTAGTAAGTGTGGTAATCAATACACGTTCATTTTTTTCAATACGTTGATGAATTTCATCAATAATATCATCTACTTGACCATCAATAGGTCTTACTTCTATGATTGGATCTAATAGCCCTGTTGGTCTAATAATTTGTTCAACAACTTGATGATGAACCTTATCTAGTTCATAATCACCTGGCGTTGCAGAAACAAAGATAGCTTGATGAATCAAATCTTCAAACTCTTCAAAAACGAGTGGTCTATTATCCAAAGCACTTGGAAGTCTAAAACCATATTCTACTAATGTTTCTTTACGAGAACGATCCCCATTATACATTCCTCTAATTTGTGGAAGCATAACATGACTTTCATCTACGACAAGTAAAAAATCTTTAGGAAAATAATCAATCAATGTATAAGTCTTTGACCTGCTTTTCGTCCATCGATATGTCGTGAATAATTTTCAATTCCTGGACACATTCCCACTTCTCTTAACATTTCCACGTCATGTCTCGTTCTTTGATCAAGACGTTCATACTCTAATAGCTTTGTTTCATCTTTAAAATACTGTAATCGTTCTTCTAATTCCTTAGAAATCGTATCACAAGCTTTTAACATTTGTTCCTTTTTCGTTACATATCCATAAGCAGGATAAATAGTATACGTATTATAAGAACCTAAAATATGTCCTGTAAGGGGATCTACTTCACAAATACGTTCTACTGTATCTCCAAATAATTCAATACGAATCAAATAACTTTCACTATGTCCTGGAACAATTTCAATAACATCACCACGAACCCTAAAAGTTCCTTTAGTTTGTTCAATATCATTTCTTTGATATTGACGATCGACTAAAAATGTCAATAATTCTCTACGATCAATATCTTGATCAACACGTAATGAGAAAATCATTTCTTTATACTGTTCAGGATTTCCAAGTCCATAAATAGAAGCAACAGAAGCAACAACAATGACATCTTCTCTTTCAATAAGTGAATTCATTGCTGCTGAACGCAACATTTCAATTTCATAATTTGTTTTTGCATTTATCAATATAGAGATCTCTACCTGGAATATAAGCTTCTGGTTGATAAAAATCGAAGTTTGAAATAAAGTACTCTACTCTATTTTCAGGAAAAAATTCTTTTAACTCTGAATATAATTGTCCTGCTAATGTTTTATTATGTGCTAAAACCAACGCTGGTTTATTATATTCTTTGATAACATTAGCAACAGTAAATGTTTTCCCTGTTCCAGTTCCCCCAAGTAAGACTTGTTCCTTTTTACCTGCTTTTAAACCATCTACAAGTTCTTGAATAGCTTGAACTTGATCTCCCATTGGTTGAAAAGGAGAAACGAGTTTAAACTGAGACATAGTTTCACCACCTTATTTTATGATTTTCATTAACTGATCATACTGTTTATCATTTTCATGATTATTGATATAAATCATCATTCTTGCAACCAGCATTTGTTTATCACTTTGACTATACTCTCCATCTACATTTAAATGATTATCTGTTTCAAATTGTTGTAATGCTGCTTGTGTATTAACTGAAAAATAACCATCTTCTCGATCAACAGAATATCCTAAAATATTGAGCATCTTTTGCATAGATTTAATACGTGTATTTACACAATCAACTTTTAAGGTTTCTTTTACGTCTTTTGTTGTAATTCCTGATAATGAAACATTATCAACTTCTTCATCAGGTGTTAGACCTTTTCCATTAATACATGTTCCATTAGGAATCATCCATTTAGCATACGTATACTTTAAAACTGATCCATCAGAAAGCGTTTTTTGAGTTTGTGCACTTCCTTTTCCATAAGTTGTTTTTCCAATAAGTTGATATCCTTTTTCACTTTGTAAAGCTCCTGCTGTTAATTCAGAAGCACTTGCTGTATTTTCATTTACAAGAATATAACCATTTTCAAATTCATATTTTTTATCTGATTCTGCATAATATTTTTTTGCTGCACTATTTTTTTCTTTCATTTGATAAATTACTTCATCTGAAGTAAAGAATAAATCTAAAATATCTGTAGCAGCTGTTAAATAGCCTCCACCATTATCTCTTAAATCAATAACTAATGTTTGAATATTTTTCTTTTTAAACATTTCTAAGGCTGTTTCTACTTGCTTAGCAGTATCTGTTCCAAAAGTTGATAATTCAATATATCCAAAAGATACATTTCCTTGTTTTCTTATTTCATAAAAAGCAGAAGTATCTAATGCGCCTCTTGTAACTGTCACATCACTTGTTTTTTGATTACTTAAAATCGTTAATGTAACTTCTGTTCCATCTTCACCTCGCACATAGTCTCTTACTTGATCAGTACTTGCTTGTGCTAATTCATTTCCATCCGCTTTCGTGATAATATCGCCAACTTTAAGCCTGCTTTACTTGCTGGTGAATCACTATATACTTAGTAATCATGGCCCCTTGTTCTACCATAGAAAAACCTACACCGATGCCTTGATAATTTCCAGCAACTGTTTGATTAAATTCAACAGCTTCTTTGCTTGTTAGATAACTTGAATGAGGATCATTTAATCCTGCAACCATTCCTTCAATAGCAGAGGTATTTAAATTTACGTCTTGATCATTCGTATTTACCCAATACTTATCTAAAGTATCATAAACTTCATTAATAATACTGCTATCATTTTTACTTTTAACAATAACATTCTTTTTTGAAACATAACCTGCAAAATACCCAATTGCAAGACAGACAATAATCAAAATAACAATTAAAACTTCTTTGATTGGTCTTTGTTTTGTTTCTTGTTCTACTTCTTTTTTTGGCGGTCTAATAAAATCATCCATCATTTTCACCTCACCATAACATATTATCATATTTTAAAAAGCATTTATATCATTAATCAAAACCTATTTATTAGTTTCTTTTTTAGACACATTATATCGTTTTTTTTCCCATAAGTCACGCTTTTTGCATGAGTCATTTATTATTTTGTCGTATTTTTTTAGTAATTGTTTCCATATAAGATTGAAAAGGTTTTACCTTTTCTTGATGATTTCCAACATATTCTTTAAAACATTCTGCAAAATATTCTTTTTTTGTCTTTTGTTTGAATAATGTTTTATTTTCTTTATAAAGTTTTATAAATTGTTTAGAAGAACTAAAATGATACTTTTCATCAAAATAATGTCCTAATTCATGAATAATTACCCCTTCACTTGTGACATTCTCAAGATGTGGATGAACTAAACGAATAGTTGCAGGAGGAATCATTTCGCCTGAAATGATCAAATTATCTTTTTTATACTATAATTATAAAGCTCAATTTTACCACCTGAATTAAAAAAGATTTCTAAATATTGATCATCATATGAATAAGCATATCCTCCTTGTAGTTCTTCCTTAATATAGCTATCTCCAAATTCATTCATTTCTAACCAACTGTCTTTAAATTCTTTTTCTACATAGACATGTTTTTGAATTTCAATCATTGTTGTTTTAGGTGTACAACCTATTACAAATAATAACAAAACACATAATATTTTTTTCATTTGAACTCCTTTTATTAATATATAAATAAAAGGTATTTCTACCTTTTTATAATAATTGGTAAATCATAATCATGAGTGGCATTGTAATAATACTAAATATAACTCCCATCACATTCATAATACTTGCATATCCTGGATGTTTATTATAAAGCTGTGCAAATTGTGTAATCGTTGCTGCTGGTGGTGCAGATGCAGCTAAAATTGTAATCAACAAAATTTTGTCAGCATCAACTGTTAAACGAGACATACCTGTAAATTTAAAAATAAGAATCATAATTAATG
>ENA-OQCS01000996-OQCS01000996.1-human-gut-metagenome-genome-assembly--contig:-NODE-996-length-15248-cov-1.919053_pt1 | contig 15248 bp, 26 predicted proteins | sample MGYA00242757_ERZ504575 | MGnify/ENA primary metagenome ERZ504575 (study PRJEB26092, sample SAMD00036297) | human gut metagenome | host: Homo sapiens | study: EMG produced TPA metagenomics assembly of...
TAGGAGGTCGTTTCCTACAGCAATGAAGTGAAGCACCATGTTTTAGGCGTTTCGGAAGATAGCTTGGCGCAGTACGGGGCAGTCAGTCGTCCGGTCGTCGAGCAGATGGCGTTAGGAGCGATCCGTGTGTTAGGTTGCGACTGTGCGGTTGCCACTTCCGGCATTGCCGGTCCCGGTGGAGGTACGCCGGAAAAGCCGGTCGGAACTGTCTGGATTGCTGCCGCCTGAAAGACATGGTCGTATCAGAATGCTGTCATTTCGGGACAGAGCGTGAAGATAATATCCGGTTGGCGGCGAATACGGCGTTGAGGATGCTGCAGCAGTTGCTATAAAATAATATGTTTCTCGTTATTTATTGGCCCTTAGCTGTGAAACATCCTGTATAAAACATCCGGTTGTTTTCTCGTGCCGTTTGGTTGGACACTTTGAATTGCGGAAAGGCCTGTTCCAGCCTTAGCACCAATGTGTCGCCTAAAGATGTATATAAACTGTCGGCGGTCGAATTATAGGGAAGACTGCCGAAATAGCAAAGATGATTTTCATTCATAAAGATCGGCGCCTAACCAACCTTTTCGGATACCCCATTCGGTTGAATCGGGGAGGGAAACATAGAGGTCGAGACTGTCCGATTGTACCATCAGGTTCAAAGGGGCGTTTTTGTCGAATGACTTGCGCAGGCGGTCTTGGTCGGGTAGCAGGTAACTTTGCCGGTTTCGTTGGATTTGGGCGACTTCTTCGAGTAGTTTCTTGCTGTAACTTGCCACCCATATGCCCTCGTGTTGATAATAAACCGAAAAACGGTTTCCGGTATCCGGGTAATAGGTAAAAGTGATGCCGTCCCTTTTTGTTTCTGCGGAGCGAACGAGCCGAAAGCCTTTTGCAATGTGTTTTTCTCTATCCGGCCGACGAGGTTGTTTCCCGCTTGTGCATAAAGGATAACTCCCTGTGGATGGAAAGATAGAAGTAACCACGGGATATTCCGGTTGTTTTGGATGATGGAAAGGTAGATATCCGGAATCTTCGAGGCGAAAGCATCCCGTTCCGAGTCTCGGGATAAGATATATTTGGTGAAAGCGGCAGGGCGATTTACACTTAGGATCGCATCCGATGCCGGGGCGACTAAGGTATATAGATCAGTCCGCACCGTATCTTTCTCTTTTTGCATTTTGCCTAAAAAGAACCAGACTGCCACCAGTGTAGCGAGAGCAGCTATAACGAATGTCACTATTTCTCGCTTGTCAGCTTTCATTGTACGTTATGTTTTCTTGGGACTCAGGAAATATTTACACCAAGGTTTGAGACCACATTCTTCGCATTTGGGCTTGCGGGCGATACAGGTGTAACGTCCGTGCAGGATCAACCAGTGGTGGGCGATCGGGATTTGTTCCTCCGGGATATGCTTCACCAACTCCTTTTCCGTTTCCAACGGGGTTTTGCTGTTGTTTGTCAGGCCGATGCGGTTGGCTACGCGGAACACATGTGTGTCGACAGCCATTGCTGGCTTGTTGTAGACGACCGAGGCTATGACGTTTGCGTCTTGCGGCCTACGCGGGCAACTTTTGCAACTCGTCTATATCGGATGGTACGACACCGTCGAAATCGGACATCAGCATCTTCGCCATGCCGACTAAATGTTTTGATTTATTGTTGGGATAAGATACGCTTCGGATATATTCAAAGATCACTTCCGAAGTAGAAGCGGCCATGACTTCGGGGGTCGGAAAATCCCGGAAGAGGGCAGGAGTGATCATATTCACCCGTTTATCCGTACATTGGGCGGACAGGATCACAGCGATAAGCAATTGATATGGGTTGTCGTAATGCAGTTCCGTTTCGGCGACCGGCACATGCTCGTTGAACCAATTCAAGACTCCTTTATATCGTTCCTCTTTGCGCATATATTATTTTATTAGTGACATGAAATTTTTACCAAGAAGCAATCCTAAGAATACGGCTAACAATCCTAACACATTGCTGGCGATCAGGTTTAAAAGTGCCAACTTATATTCGCCTGTTTCATCAGCGACATCGTATCTAGTGCAAACGAAGAGAATGTGGTAAATCCGCCGAACAGCCCGGTGAAGAGAAATACTCTTGCGCCCGCAGATAGATTACAAGTTTCGGCTATACTCCAACAGAAGCCGATGAGGAAAGAGCCGATCACATTGACCGAAGTATCCCGAAAGAAGGAGTGTAGCATCGAACGCTGTACCCACGTGGAAACTCCGTAGCGGAATACGGTGCCGATTGCCCCTCCTGTTATAAGTAGTAAAACCTTTATCATACCATTTACGTTTTTAGTGTGTTTTTCCCCGGGCTGGTTAAGGACCCGGGGAAGATGGTAAATGATTTAGGTTCTCAACTTAATTGGCTGACTCAAACTGTCTCAGAAAACGGACATCGTTTTCGGAGAACATGCGTAAGTCTTTTACTTGGTATTTCAGGTTTGTTATACGCTCAATCCCCATTCCTAAAGCATAACCGGAATATACTTTGCTGTCGATACCACAGTTTTCAAGCACATTCGGGTCTACCATACCGCAACCGAGAATTTCTACCCAACCGGTTCCTTTACAGAACGGGCAGCCTTTTCCACCACAGATATTACAAGAAATATCCATTTCGGCAGAAGGTTCAGTGAACGGGAAATAAGATGGACGCAAGCGAATTTTCGTGTCTGCGCTGAACATTTCTTTGGCGAAGAACAGTAATGCCTGTTTCAAGTCGGCGAAAGAAACGTTTTTGTCCACATACAAGGCTTCTACCTGATGGAAGAAACAGTGTGCGCGATAGGAGATCGCTTCATTACGATATACACGTCCCGGACAGATAATACGGATAGGAGGCTCTTGATTCTCCATGACACGTGTTTGTACGGAAGAAGTGTGTGTACGAAGCAATACGTCCGGATTATGTTGGATAAAGAAGTATCCTGCATGTCGCGGGCAGGGTGGTCTTCTGCAAAGTTCAAAGAAGAGAATACATGCCAGTCGTCTTCGATTTCCGGTCCTTCAGCAATGCTGAATCCTAAGCGTCCGAAGATGTCGCAGATTTCTTTCTTTACGAGTGAAAGCGGATGGCGAGTACCTAATTCAATAGGATAGGATGTACGGGTGAGGTCGATGTCATCATTCGTCGTCTGTACATTCTCAAAGCTGGCTTTCAGCTCATTAATTCTATTTTGGGTTGCCTCTTTCAGCTTGTTGAGGTGCTGGCCGACTTCACGCTTCTGATCTGCCGCTACATTGCGAAAATCATTCATCAGCAAAGATATTTCACCTTTTTGCTGAGATATTTAATGCGTAATGCCTCCAGTTCTTCAGCGTTTGCCGCTTTCAGGTTCTCTACTTCCTTAAGCAGAGCGTTAATCTTATTGATCATTTCTAATCATTTTTATTTTCAACGTGCAAATTTACTCCTTTCTTTGAATACTGCAACCGATTACGGTGGGTTTTTTTGAAAAAGGGAGTCAACTATTCTCTTTTTATCAGAAATTGTAGCTACGCCGATACCTAAAATATCTTTGAACTGAACTTTGGCGCCGCGTTTTTCGCCTTCATCATTAATGGTTTTTACGTCGTTGTCGTATTTGAGCGTGGTGTTGAGTGTAGCATTGAGGTATTTGTTAATTTTCATGTTGATCAGAACATCCCAGTTCATGTCTACGTTACCGAACTGCTTATTATAAGGAATAAAAAAAAGTCCACGTTTATGATCTGGTTCACGTTCTCCATGATTTTTCACAAATGTAAAAAACAGGTAGCATTCGCTTTTGTTTACCCAGACTTCACAGATCAAAGTTATTATCCGTTCATCTTACCTTTTCTTTTGAGCGGCAACCGAGGGAAGAGCTTTCTAAAACGGATCAAATGACTCGTGATGTTGCTGCCCGCAATGATGATTGTCACGGCGAGAATAATTAATAATATCCCGCAACCGATCCTTGGTGTCAAGGTTTCGCCGAACACGGCAACCCCGAAAAATACAGCTGTGACCGGCTCTAGTGCTCCCAGTATGGCTGTCGGTGTCGAACCGATATACTGGACAGCACTAGTTGTACAAAGGAATGAAATGGCGGTAGGGAAGACGGCAAGCGCGATCAGGTTTCCCCAAAGATACCATTTGGCCACAATATAAAGGTCTTTCCCGAATCCGACACGGACAAAGAATAGAGATACGCCGAAAAGCAATATGTAAAAAGTCAGCGGAAGCGTAGCCACGTTTTTTCAGTGTCGATTGGTTCACTCCTATTATGTAGATGGCATAGGAGAGAGCTGAAGCCATGACCAGCAAAACACCGGTGAGACTGAGTGTTGTGCCATCACCGCTTTTATAGAGCAGACCGATACCTGATAGTGCCAGTAAAATGCAAAAGACTGTTTGTAAGGTTAGTTTCTCTTTGAATACAAGTGCCATAATCAATGCGACCATGATCGGATAGACGAAAAGAAGTGTAGAAGCAATCCCGACTTCCATATAATTGTAACTTTGGAACAAAGCTAATGAAGAAAAAGCAACCAATAGCCCCATGACAATCAGTGGAACTGCTGCTTTATGTTCTATTTTGAAACTTCTCCCTCTCCCTTTAATCATCATGCCTAGTATGGGAATTGCGAACAAGTACCTGAAAAAAAAGAACCGAATCAGGATCCATTCCGTCTTTATACAGTGGAAGAGCAAATAGTGGGTTAGTTCCGTAAGTCGCAGCGGCGATCGCTCCCAAAAAATATCCTTTTACCTTTGTATTCATGTCATGTAGAATTTGAGGTGCAAATGTAATAATATATATTGATCTTTTTTGTTCTGTTAAAATCTGCAATTTGTAATTTCCTGCCCTTGTATCTCTCCCTTTTGGAGGCTGGACAGGGAAGGAAGCGAAACTACAGCAGCTTACAATAATCCCTGCAAAAAGTTATTCACATTCGGATACCTATGAGAGGCAAAGGCATTTGCTTAGTCAAATAATAAAATAAATGTTTCCGGGCATTGAAATAAAAAGAGGATAAATATTGGGGGAGGATACCCGGGAACATTCTTTGTATTTAATTTATTTTGACTTTTTTTCCCTGATGGGCTACGGCATCCATTAGTTTTTTGATTTTTTCCGGATCGTCGAGGAAATAATCCTTTACGAAATTCAGATTATCGTCAAACTCAAATATATACGGTACGGCAGTCGGCAGATTGAGATGTATGATTTCGTCGTCCGGAATGTTTTTTAAATATTTGATGATCCCGCGTAGGCTGTTCCCATGAGCGGCAATCAATATCTCATCGGAAGTTTCGAGTGAAGGGATTTTCCTTGTTCCAGATACTTTCCCCGTGGCGGAGCATACTATTTTTTTCATATTCTTCTGTTTTTACATTTATATATATAACAACAGGACGAAGGCGATGGATTAGAGCTGCTTTTTCATTAATCTGTAAAAGTGGTTATATTATCTGTAATCCGTATACAGTCCGGTTATTATTATCCGTCTATTTTTGCAATTGTAAAAGCTTGTCTGGTATTTTATCGAAAAAAGTAGTATATTTGCAGGCAATAATTTAAGAATCAAAAAAATTGTGGGATATGCCTTTGAAGCGTTTCGGAGTCTCGTTGGAGGATAACCTGCTGGAGTCGTTGGATCAGTATGTGAGCGAGAACGGTTTCGCCAACCGTTCGCAGGCGATCCGTTTTCTGGTGGAGAAGAATGTCGCTGAAAAGAAATGGCAATGTAACCATATCGTGGCAGGTACGATCATTCTTATGTATGACCAGGTAAAAAAGGATATTACTTCCCGGATTGCCGATATTCAGCAAAATTATCAGGATGTTATCTTGTCTTCTTCCCAATATTATGTGAACCGGAATTTTTGTCTGCACATTGCAACCGTGATGGGCACAGCTTACCGTCTGACTGAGTTGTCGGACCGGTTGACTACGATAAAGGGGCTTAAGCATGGCAAGTTGGTTATGAGCCGGGCTGATTAGATATATTTTTTACCCGTATGGTGACACGAATTTTGAAAAGTGTAACACGATTAAATAACAATAGAAATTTAATACATAAAAGTGAGATATGAAAAAAGTAATTTTACTTGCTTCCGGGCTTTTGTGCAGTTCGCTGGTCTTTGCAAGCGATCCGGCTGCAATTGATAGTCTGATTAATTTACAGGGGGTTGTGATTTCAGCGAATAAGGTACAAGTGAACCGAAGCAGTGTGCCACTTACTATCTCGGTGATAGACCGGGAGCAGATCGAGGCGAGCAGCGAATCGGCATTGTTGCCGGTACTTTCCCAACATGTCCCCGGATTGTTTGTGACGCAAAAGGGAATTACCGGTTTTGGAGTTTCGGAAGGAGCGGCAGGTACGGTTAACATTCGTGGTGTCGGAAGTGGAAATAAGGTTTTAATGCTGTTCGACGGGCAACCGCAATGGGCTGGAGTGTTCGGACATTCTTTGCCTGATACCTATGTGGCTTCGGATGTAGAGCGAGTGGAAGTGATTCGTGGTCCCGGTTCTTTGCTGTATGGTTCTAACGCGATGGGAGGGGTTGTCAATATCATTACCCGTCATCATAAACAGGAAGGACGGCGTACACAGGCGCGTGTGATGTATGGCTCTTACAATACGCAAAAATATATGGTGAATAATGGTTTTAACGTAGGTAAATTCAGTAGTTTTATCTCGATAAATCACGATCGAACCGATGGGCATCGATCAAATTCGGATTTTAACATCACAAATGGTTTTGCTAATTTAGGATATGCTTTCAATGAGCATTATAAGATGACAGGTGATGTAAGCCTTGCCAAATCGAAGTTTCAAAATCCTGGTAAAACATTTGAGCCTGTTATAGACAATAAAATGAATATTTTGCGTGGAACAGCTTCTATGGCATTGGAAAATAATCAGGGTAAGATGAGCGGGGCCTTGCGCCTGTTCTATAATTGGGGAAACCATAAAATCAATGATGGTTACAATCCAGGAGAAGAGCCTTTGACTTATCTTTTCGTTCTGACGACCACAACGTGGGAGTCCAATTGTATGAATCGTTCCGTTTGTTTAAGGGGAATAACTTTACTGTCGGTGTGGATTATAAAAACTGGGGTGGACATGCTTGGAATGACAATAATGACGGTTCAAAAAAAAGAATTGGTGGATAAAACGGTGAATGAAACAGCCGGATATGCCATCATGCAACAAGAACTTTTTGGCATATTGAGCCTGAATGCCGGTGTCCGCTATGAACACAGTAGCACTTATGGAGGCGAATGGGTTCCGCAGGGAGGAGTTACGGTACGTCCGTTTGAAGGAAATACGATCCGTGCATCTGTCTCTAAAGGATTTCGTAGTCCGAATATCCGCGAAATGTATATGTGGGGAGCGGCCAATGCAGATTTGAAACCGGAGAGTATGGTAAATTATGAAGTTGCTGTCGGACAGTCTTTTTTAGGGGGCGACTTGTATACTGAGCTGACAGCTTTCTTTATCGATGGGAAAGACATGATTTATTCCGTAAGCGTGAATGGGGACGGTAGACCTCCTTATAAGAATTTGAATACAGGAACCTTTACGAATAAAGGTATAGAGTTTGAAGCTCGCTATCAGATTTGCAAGAATTTGAACTTGGATATGAACTATAGTTATCTGCACATGAGCAAACCTATTCCTGGAGCCCCTGGGCATAAGTTCTATGCAGGAGCACCTATATGCCGGGACGTTTCACTTTGAACGTGAATATGCAGTCTGTCTTTGATTTGTATACAGATGCAGAATGCTCTAAGAAAGAGGATTTTACAACTTTGAATGCGAAAGTCGCTTATCGTTTCGGTACACGCGATAAAGGATTGAACCTCTTTGTGAAAGGAGAAAACCTGACGGCAACCCGTTACACTATTAATGATGGTTTTCCGATGCCGAAAGCGATCTTCATGGGTGGGATCGATGTCACTTTCTAAACATTTTGTATACCTTTGCGCCTTGTAACAATTAATAAAAATCATTATGTCAGTTGCAAAAAGGGATTTAGAGGATAATAGAAAGGTGACCACACATCGCCTGATAGAAATGAAACAGCGTGGGGAGAAAATTTCCATGTTGACAGCTTACGATTATTCGATGGCTCAACTGATCGATCAGGCTGGTATGGATGTCATATTGGTAGGCGATTCGGCTTCCAACGTAATGGCTGGTAATGTAACGACACTGCCGATCACGCTTGACCAAATGATCTATCATGGCAAATCGGTCGTGAAAGCGGTGAAACGTGCCTTGGTGGTGGTGGACCTGCCTTTTGGCACGTATCAAGGAAACTCAAAAGAAGCGTTGGCCTCAGCTATCCGTGTGATGAAGGAAACGCATGCGGATTGTATCAAGCTTGAAGGAGGTTCTGAAATTCGGGAATCTATCGAACGTATTCTGTGTGCGGGTATTCCTGTCATGGGACATCTGGGATTGACGCCTCAGTCTATTAATAAGTTCGGGACATATACGGTTCGTGCCCGTGAAGAAGCGGAAGCGAAGAAGCTGATCGCAGATGCTCATCTGTTGGAAGAGATCGGTTGCTTTGCAATCGTATTGGAAAAGATTCCGGCTGCTTTGGCTGCACAGGTCGCTTCCGAACTGACGATTCCGATTATCGGTATCGGTGCCGGCGGAGGAGTAGACGGACAGGTGTTGGTCATGCATGATATGTTAGGTATCAACCAGGGATTTTCTCCCCGTTTCTTGCGCCGTTATGCGAATTTGGCAGAAGATATCACCCGTGCCGTGCAGACTTATATTGAGGATGTGAAGACGCAAGATTTCCCGAACGAGAAGGAACAATATTAATAATGTGTCAGTCCCATCTGTTGATCGGTGCTGCTTCATCGGGGAGCGGGAAAACAACTTTTACACTAGGTTTGCTTCGTGCCTTGAAGAACCGTTCGTTTAAGGTGCAGCCTTTCAAATGCGGACCGGACTATATCGACACTCGTCATCATAGAATGGCTGCCGGTAATCCGTCCGTGAACTTGGATCTCTTTATGATGTCAGAGGCACACGTGCGTGATTTGTATGCCGGCTATACGGAAAAAGCGGATGTGGCGGTAACCGAAGGCGTGATGGGATTGTTTGACGGGTATGACGGTATGAAAGGGAGCTGTGCGGAAATCGCCTGTATGCTGAAAATACCGGTAGTCTGATTGTAAATGCGAAAAGTACGGCATATTCGGTGGCTCCTTTATTGTACGGGTTTAAACAATTCAACAAGCAAGTGCAGATAGTTGGGGCTGTCTTTAATTTTGTTGCTTCCGAAACCATTATTCTTTTTTGAAACAGGCTTGTGAAGATGCCGGAGTCGAGGCATTGGGATATCTTCCCCAAGTGTGCGGATGTGGTGATCCCCAGCCGTCATTTAGGGTTGTCTCTCGATGAAGATTTCTGCTTTGAAGAGTTCGCCGACCGTGTAGCGGAACTTGTCGAAAAGCATGTAAACATCAATCGGTTGCTGGAGTTGACAAAACCGGTTGCGACAGCTGTCGTTCCTATATCCGCAGGTCGTCATATCTATAAACGTGAGCCTTCTTTCCCTATTGCGGTAGCCTGCGATCCTGCATTCAATTTTGTATATGAAGCGAATATTCGCTATCTGCATCATTTAGGGGAAGTTACGTATTTCAGTCCGTTGGCAGACACTTCTTTGCCGGATGCTGGTTTCGTGTACCTTCCCGGAGGTTATCCGGAGTTATATCTTGCTGCTTTATCGGCAAACAGGCAGATGCTTCAATCCATTCGCCGGTATGTTGAGAGTGGAGGAAATTGTTGGCTGAATGTGGAGGCATGATGTATCTATGTGACGAGATACGAGATAAAATGGAGATGTTTATCCGATGGCTGGCGTGTTGCACCAGTCTGCAACAATGGAGAATATGAAGTTACGCCTGGGATATCGTACCTTATTATACAACGAAACTCGTCTGAAAGGGCATGAGTTCCACTATTCCCGTCTGGTGGAACAACAGAATCCGCTTCCGTCCTGCGCTGTCGCTTATACTGCCAAAGGAGTGGAAACGGATACTCCGCTTTATCATTATAAAAATGTTTGGGCAGGATATACGCATTTGTATTGGGCGGATCCGGTCGGAAACGAATGGTTTACCAAATTTGTCATCGATGGCAATACTTGAAGTCTGTATACAAATAAATAAGAAAGATGAAAATATATACGCGTGGAGGAGATAAAGGTCGTACTGGGATTCATGGAGGCGAGCGGGTGGATAAAGATGATATCCGGATCGAGCGAACGGGACACTGGATGAGGTGAATGCTGAAATAGGCATTATCCGTGCATTACTCCCGGCTGAACATGAATGGCAAAGCTTGCTGGGGAAAATACAAATGGAGATGATGGCGGTCATGTCACATGTGGCGACTCCATCAGCTATTCGTGATAAGAATCCGAACAAAATATCCGATGATCTGGTTCTTGTTTGTGAGGAACAGATCGATGCTTTGTCGGCAAAGATGGAGGATAACGGTTATTTTATCCTGCCTGGCGGCTCTTTGGTTTCCGCTCACTTGCAGTTGGCCCGTACGATCGTACGCCGTGCCGAACGCCGTCTGTGGACGTTGAACCGGAAAGATCCGGTTTCACCAGGATCATGCAGTTCGTGAACCGCCTTTCCGATTTGTTTTTTACAATGGCACGCTATGAAATGTTTCGCCAGGGGAATGCGGAGGAACGTTGGCAGTCGTTTTTGTATAAGAGAAAAAAATAGAATAAGACTTGAAGATTCCATAAAGAAGCTGTTCACATTTTTGTGAATACTGAAAGAATACGTTATATTTGTACGCAAATACGAGAACGATATGTTTGTTACATTCGAAGAAGTATATTTGCGTGACCTTTACGAGAAAGGAAAGACTGATAACAAGAATCCTCGTTATCAGCCTGATGTGATAAGGCGTTATCAAAAGTGTATAGATTTTCTTTTGGATGCCAAGAAGGTAGAAGAACTTCTTTTGATAAATTCCTTGAATTATGAGATGCTGAAAGGCGATAAGGCTGGTATTTCATTTGTACGGGTGAATAATAAGTATCGAGTTGAGTTTACCATAAGGGATTCGATAGAAGAACCGATTGTTACCGTATGTAATATAATAGAATTATCAAACCATTATAAATGATTGTAGCTATGATTACACTTCAAGGTATTGATCCTAAAATGATCGCCAATAATTTGACTCCATCCAACCCCATACATCCAGGCGAGTTGATAAAGGATGAGATAGAATATCGAGGTATTTCGCAGCGGAAATTGGCATTGCAAATGGGGGTTTCTCCGACATTGCTGAATGAAATATTGAATGGAAAGCGTTCTGTTTCGACAGAATATGCTCTTTTGTTTGAAGCGGCGCTTGGTATTGATGCAGAAGTTTGGATTCGTCAGCAAGCTCGGTATGACATGCAAATGGCAAAATCTGATACCTCTTTTTTGGAGAGATTGGCCCATATTAGAAAAATAGCGGCAGTATTATAGTAGGCACAGATTAAATTTAAGAATAGATATGATATCCGTAAAAAAATATATCGAGTCCAATAAAGACCGTTTCATCGAAGAGCTTTTCTCTTTGATCCGTATTCCATCGATAAGTGCCAAACATGAACATAAGCCTGATATGGAGGCTTGTGCAAAACGCTGGACAGAACTCTTGCTTGCAGCCGGTGCCGATAAAGCGGTTGTGATGCAGACCGAAGGCAACCCGGTCGTGTATGGGGAAAAGATGGTTTCTCCTGAGGCGCAGACCGTTTTGGTCTATTCGCACTATGACGTAATGCCCGCCGAGCCGTTTGACCAGTGAAGAGTCGCCCGTTCGAACCCGAATCCGGGACGGCCGTATCTGGGCGCGTGGTGCGGATGATGATAAAGGGCAGGCCATGATGCAGGTAAAAGTTTCGAGACTGCCCTGAATCTGGATTTGCTGAAATGTAATGTGAAGTTTATCTTCGAGGGAGAAGAAGAGATCGGTTCGCCGAGCCTCGAAGCCTTCTGCCGTACACATAAAGAATTGTTGAAAGCGGATGTGATCCTGGTTTCCGATACCAGCATGGTCAGTGCCGAAACGCCATCCTGACAACCGGACTTCGTGGGCTTGCCTATTGGGAGATCGAGGTCACGGGTCCTAACCGCGATTTGCATTCCGGGCATTTCGGTGGTGCGGTTGCCAACCCGATCAATGTGTTGTGTAAGCTGATGGCCGATATAACAGATGCTGACGGGCGCATCACAATCCCCGGTTTCTACGATGATGTGGAAGATGTTTCGCCTGCCGAACGCGAGATGATCGCCCAGATTCCATTTGATGAAGCGAAATATAAAGCGGCCATCGGTGTGGATGAGTTGTTCGGTGAAAAAGGATATTCCACGTTGGAACGCAATAGTTGCCGTCCTTCCTTCGATATCTGCGGTATCTGGGGCGGTTATATGGAAGAGGGCAGCAAGACGGTCCTTCCTTCCAAAGCATACGCCAAAGTTTCCTGCCGTCTGGTTCCGCATCAGGATCATGAGAAGATTTCGAAACTGTTTGAAGAGTACATCGCTCGTGTGGCTCCGGCTTATGTCAAGGTAAGAGTGACGCCTAAACATGGTGGACAAGGTTATGTTTGTCCGATCGATCTTCCCGCTTATAAGGCGGCAGAGGAAGCCGTTGCCGTAGCTTTTGGCAAACGTCCGTTGGCCGTGCGCGTGGCGGAAGTATCCCTATTATCTCGACTTTCGAGCAGGTGTTGGGCATCAAGACTGTCCTGATGGGATTCGGCCTCGAACAGAATGCGATTCATTCGCCCAACGAAAGCTGTACGCTTGACTTCTTTTATAAGGGAATCGAGTCGGTAGCCGAATTTTATAAACGATTCAATTGATATGACAAATAATGAAATAGTTGTTCGTGCGCTTGCCAATACAGGCATTACTGCTCTGAACGAGATGCAGCAGGCGGTATTGGATGCCGGGACGACAAAAGACATGGTGCTGCTCAGTCCGACAGGGTCGGGCAAGACGCTAGCTTTCCTTTTGCCTTTGCTGACGACGTTGACGGATGAGGACAAAAAGATACAGGCCGTGATCATCGCTCCTTCCCGTGAGTTGGCTTTGCAGATTGAAACGGTATTCCGTTCGTTGGGAGCCGGATATAAGGTGAATTGTTGCTACGGGGGGCATCCCATCCGTACGGAGAAGAAGAGTCTCGAACATCCGCCGACGGTCCTGATCGGCACGCCGGGGCGTATCGTCGACCATCTGGAACGAGGTAATATCAATCTGGACAGTGTGCGTACGCTGATCTTGATGAGTTTGACAAATCGCTCGAACTGGGCTTCCTTGCTGAAATGAAGGAGATTTTGGCACATCTCCCAGGCGTGCGCCGCCGGGTGCTGACTTCGGCAACGGCAGCAGTCGATATTCCTGCTTTCACCGGGATTACAGCTCCGGTACGATTGTCGTTCTTGAAAGATGTGAAGGAGTCGAAAGGGCTGGCTTTGCGTGTGGTCAAGTCTCCAGTTAAGGACAAGCTGGAAACCTTGTACAAGCTTTTAGGTGAACTGAAAGGTGGTTCTGCTTATCTTCTGCAATTATCGGGAGACGGTAGAACGGGTGAGCAACTATCTGACCGAAATGGGTGTAGATAACGAATACTTCCACGGAGGAATGGAGCAACCGGAACGTGAACGTGCCTTGTCGCATTTCCGTAACGGCAGTGCTACCGTATTTATTTCTACTGATTTGGCCTCTCGCGGTCTTGATATTCCAGAAGTGAAGAATGTGATCCATTATCATCTTTCTGTGAGTGAAGAGGCGTACGTGCATCGTAACGGACGTACGGCTCGTATGAACGCGGAAAGGGGTTGCTTATCTGATCTTGAATGCGGAAGAGACGATTCCTGAATATATCACCCGCGAGCCGGATGAGTTTTCTTGCCGGAAGTGGCAAAGAAGCCCGTCCGTTCCGAGTGGGTGACACTGACGATCAATCGGGGGAAACGGGACAAATTGAGCAAGAAGGATGTGGTCGGCTTCCTCTTTCAGAAAGGTGGACTGGAAAAGGACGATTTAGGCATAGTCGAGATAAAGGAAGTTGCGCTTTCGCAGCTGTCAAGCGGACTAAACTATCCGGTTTGCTGGGGCGTATTCGGAATGAAAAGATAAAGAACATGAAAGCTAAGTTTATATGAGCATATTGATAAAAGGCGCTTTATTGGATGTGCTGTAACTGATGTCTATATAGAGAAAAAGGAGATCAGGCAGGTAGGGACGGATCTTCAGGTACAGGCGGATCAGGTGATAGACGGAAAGGCGTAAGTTGATCCCTGGTTTCGTAAATGCGCATACACATGCCGCTATGACGCTTTTCCGTGGTTTTGGCGATGACATGCCGTTGATGCCTGGCTGGAGCAGAAGATCTGGCCGAATGAAGCGAAATTGACGCGCGAGGATGTTTATTGGGGAACGAAGCTCGCTTGTCTCGAAATGATAAAAAGCGGGACGACAACGTTTTTCGATATGTATCATAAGTTCCGGGCTACGGCCGATGCTGTCGAAGAAATGGGGCTGCGTGCATTGCTTGCCGGCGTCTGTTTCGATCATTTCAAACCAGAATTGGCAGAAAAGAGCAAGCGTGAAAACGAGAAACTTGTTGTCGATGTGGAAAACTATAGCAAGCGCATACGGTATGCGGTCGGTCCCCATGCCATTTATACCGTGTCTGGCGAACTGTTACAGTGGATACATGGTTTTGCTGCCGAGCATTCCGTCCCGATTCATCTGCATTTGGCAGAGACGGAAGGCGAAGTCAGAAACTCAATCAAACAGTTCGGCTTTACTCCTGTACGTTATTTATATAAATTAGGCATATTATCCCCACGTCTGATCATTGCGCACGGTATCTATGTCGATGATGACGAGATTCGTATGCTGGCGGATCACGGAGTGAAAGTAGTGCATAATCCGGCATCTAATATGAAGCTGGCCTCCGGCATTCAATTCAAATTTTGTGAGATGCGAAAGGCCGGTGTTACTGTTGCTTTGGGTACTGACGGTTGTTCTTCTTCCAATAATTTGGATATGATCGAGGCGATGAAACTTGCTTCGCTTTTAGGCAAGGCCTGGCGGAAAGACCCGGAGGCGATTCCAGCTGGTGAAATATTCCAGGCGGCGACGGAAGCCGGTGCTTTGGCTATCGGACTGAAAGCCGGACGGATTGCCGAAGGCTATCTGGCGGATC
>ENA-OQCS01000997-OQCS01000997.1-human-gut-metagenome-genome-assembly--contig:-NODE-997-length-15245-cov-2.522556_pt1 | contig 15245 bp, 29 predicted proteins | sample MGYA00242757_ERZ504575 | MGnify/ENA primary metagenome ERZ504575 (study PRJEB26092, sample SAMD00036297) | human gut metagenome | host: Homo sapiens | study: EMG produced TPA metagenomics assembly of...
CAGAAACACAAAAATCATTGCTGTAGATCACGGCTACGGCAACATGAAAACAGCAAATACCGTCACACCAACCGGAATCAAAGCCTATGAAACAGAACCCATCTTCACCGGGAATATTCTGGAATATAACGGCATTTACTACCGGATTGGCGAAGGACACAAAGAATTTATCCCAGATAAAGCTATGGACGAAGAATATTATCTTCTAACTCTCATGGCGATTGCAAGGGAACTGAATGTCTTTTCCATCCGTGAAGCAGACGTTCATCTGGCTGCCGGGCTTCCTCTGACATGGATCAGAAACCAGAGAGAAGATTTCCGTTCCTATCTGCTCCAGAATCCAGAAGTCCATTACCGATTTAACAGCAAAGAGTATCATCTCCGTTTTGTGGGATGCAGCCTTTACCCGCAGGGATATCCGGCTATCGTAAACCGACTTGGAGATTTCAAGGGGACAAATCTTCTTGCAGATATCGGCAACGGAACCATGAACATTCTGTATATCAATAATAAGAAAGCACAGGAAAGCCGGTGCTGGACAGAAAAGTTTGGCGTAAACCAATGCATGATTGCCGCTAAAAACGCTGTTCTGGACAACTTCGGAGTAAAGATTGAAGAATCTACCGTAGAGCAGATTCTGCGGTTTGGAACCGCTGACATTTCAGCGTCTTATCTGGATTGTATTACTGCTGTTGCCAGACAGTATGTCACAGATATTTTTGCCACGCTCCGCAAATATGAATACAATCCTGGCCTGATGCGCCTGTATGTGGTCGGAGGCGGTGGATGCCTGATCCGTAACTTTGGAGCGTATGACAAATCACGAGTTACCATCCTTGATGATATCTGTGCCACTGCCAAAGGTTATGAATCTCTGGCTTATATGAGCCTGAAAAGGAGGGGATAAGCCATGCAGAACCATATCCGCAACACAAACCTGCGATTTAATCTGGACAAAGACCAGCAGCGGAGAGCCTGGGAATATTTACAGACGATGGACAGACAGAATTTTAAATCTTACAGCCAGGTAATCTCCCTTGCACTGGTCGATTATTTTGACCGCTACTACCGCACTCAGGCTGATCCTATCTGGAAACAAGGGAACGGGAAGAACTTTTTGTGAAACAGATTGTAGAAGCAGTAGAACACAGCCTGAAACAGTCATTGCCGATTTTTCTGTCCGGGCTGACTGCAGGCATGTTGGAAAGGGAATCCCCCATCAGGATGCCCTTTCCAGCTCCTGAAAAAGAACAGCCGGATCGTGATATAGACTGGGATTTTCTTGGAGAATAAACCATTGTGATTGGAGGTGAACACATGACGGACTTTCTGACAGCAGACACAAGCCTGCCATCTTATATGATGTTTCCCCGTTTTCTTCTGGACATGGAAATAAACGAAACTGCCAAAATGCTTTATATGATCCTGCTCGACCGTGCAAGGCTTTCCCAGAAAAATGAGCTGGTCAGATACAAATGGTCATGTGTTCCTCTACTTTACGATTGAAGCACTGGCAGAAGTTCTCCACAAAAGCCAGATGACGGTGAAAACTGCTCTGGCAGTACTGGAAAAACAAGAGCTTATCTTCCGAAAACGGCAGGGACCCGGACACCCTAATCGGATCTATGTAAAAATCCCGAAAGAAACCCTCAGCAATACAGACAGAATTCTTTCCTCAAGACAGACAGAAAACTGTCCTATTGACAGACAGGATTCTTTCCCTGATACAGACAGAAAACTGTCCAGTAATAAGAAAGAGATAAAAAAGAACCATTTAACAATAAGAGGGAGTAAAGAGCCACGCTCACCCTATGGAACATTTCAAAATGTTTTTCTGTCAGAGACGGAGCTGGAAAATATCCGGCAGACAATCCCTGACTGGCAGGACTATATGGAACGCTTATCCGGTTATATGGCTTCTACCGGAAAGCAATACCAAAACCATGCAGCTACCATCATCCGTTGGGCAAGACAGGATCATCCTGTTTCCCGGCAACGAAATTATGAAAGTGAGGAATACGAAACATTATGACAACATTTACAGAAAAACCAACAGCTATCACACCAAACAGAGAGCTTCAGTCTGATGAATATTTTAACGAAACAAATCACCTGATCTACTGTTCCAAATGCAATACGCCAAGACAGTGCAGGCATGAATTACAGGGAAAGGTTCTTATTCCTTCCATCCGCTGTAAGTGCCAGCAGGAGATCTTTGAACAGGAGGAAGCCCAGAGAAAACTTCATGAAAAGCAAATGGAAATAGAGCATCTCAAAACCAGCGGCTTACAGGACAAATCACTTTATGACTACACCTTTGCCAAAGATAACGGCAGCAATCCGGAAATGAAACTTGCACACAATTATGTAAGTAACTGGGAAGAGATGAAAGCAAACGCTTCCGGACTTCTCATCTGGGCGATGTCGGTACTGGAAAATCTTTCTTTGCAGGCTGCATTGCCAATGCCCTTCTGGAAAAAGGCGTCCCGGTACTGATGACCAACTTTTCCCGGATTCTGAATACCCTTACCGGAATGCATTTTGAAGACAGGAATCAGTTCATCCACAGCTTAAACCGCTACAGCCTTCTGATCATTGATGACCTCGGAATTGAACGGAACTCTGACTTTGCACTGGAACAGGTATTCAATGTGATTGACAGCCGTTACCGCAGTAAAAAGCCCCTGATCATAACAACCAATCTCACTTTATCAGAGCTGAATAACGCCGCTGATATCGCACACAAGCGAATTTATGACCGGATTCTGGAGAGATGTGTTCCCATCCGTATCAATAACCGGAATATCCGTCAGGACAATGCAACAGCTAATTTAAAAAAAACGAAAAAAATTCTGTTAGATAATCACACTTCAAACCAGAGTTGAAACAAAGCAGCATCGCACAATAACTATTTTTCACTGACAGTAGTACTACTTTCTTTTCTTATTTATCACCAGAGACATGCCACTGTCAGTTATCTAAAACTATAGTACTAAACCACAAGATTTTAAAACTAAATCGCCCGGATACGGGCATAAAAAGGAGGTGCCAGATATGGCAAATAAAAGAATTATGACACCAGAAGAAAAAGTGCTTTTACAGGCAAAACACAGACTGGAAGAAATCGAAGCAAGAAACCGTAAAAAGGAACGTAATGCCAGAACACGCAGATTGATTCAAGAAGGAGCGATTCTGGAAAGCATTGCTCCACATATTAAAGAAATGGATTTAGATACCCTAAAGCGGGAGCTGATGCTCCGGCTAAGAGGAATGTAAATACACAAGTTCTACTCCCGAGCGCACTTACTCACCACCCGATAAATCGGGCGGTGGTATCCCCTACGGGCTCGTGCGCTCTGCCGAGGGCTATCCGCTGTTGCAGGCAACATCGAAAGGAGGTGCCAGATATGGCAATTTATCATATGCAAGCCAAGGTCGTCAGCCGTGGTTCCGGGCGGTCTGCTGTCGCTGCATCTGCTTATATGAGCTGTAGCCGCATATACAATGATTACGATGGCATCCAGCATGACTACACCCGAAAACATGGACTGATCTATCAGGAAGTAATGCTTCCCCCTATGGCTCCGCCTAAATGGAAAAACCGGGAGCAACTCTGGAATGCTGTAGAAGCTGCTGAAAAAACAAAAGACAGCCGACTGGCAAGAGAATTTGTTGTCGCACTCCCTATTGAGTTGGATAAAGACAGCAATATTTCTCTTCTTCAGAATTTTATTCAAAAGAATTTTGTAGATATGGGAATGTGTGCCGATTTCGCCATTCACGATACAGATGGTCACAATCCCCATGCACACATTCTACTTACTGTCCGTCCATTAAACGAAAACGGAACATGGCAGTATAAAACCGAAAAAGAATATCTATGCATCAAAGATGGAGAGGAAAAGGGATTTACTGCTTCTGAATTTAAGGATGCTCAGAAAGAGGGCTGGGAAAAACAGTATCGTTATAAAGCTGGGAAAAAGAAAGTATATCTGACTCCCTCGGCAGCACAGGAGAAAGGTTATGAACGTATCGACAAACATCCAAAAAGCACCCGGTATGGCAGACAAAACCCGATTTCCGAACAATGGAACAGTGAGGAACAGCTCTGCCTCTGGAGAGCAAACTGGGCAGATGCCGTAAATAAAATGCTTGCCCTTAATCAGATAAATGCCGCCATTGATCACCGCAGTTTTGCAGCTCAGGGAATCACTGAACAGCCAACCATCCACGAAGCTACATTGCCCAGAATATGGAAAAGAAAGGCATGATAGCAGACCGGTGTGAAATCAACCGTCGGGTTCGTGCGGATAACAGAATACTACGGGAATTAAAACACAGATAAAAAAATTGGTTCAAGCTGTCGAAAAATCTATTCCGGTAATTGCAGAAACATTAGAAGCAATCCGCAATCATATGATTTTTACACAATATCATTTACTTCATAATGAAATGCAAAAAGAAGTGATCCATGACTGGATGCAGCATTTTCGTCCTATCCTAAATAAATATGATACCATTAAGAAAAAGCTCAAAGCGAAAGTTACTGAAAAGAAAGAACTAAATGTGCAAAAAAGTAAAACCAGTATTCTAAATCCTTTCCAGCATATAAAGTTAAACCAGCAGCTTACAACCGTAACAGAAGAAATCGAGGAACTGAAATCTGCCAAAGAACAGCTGCTGTTTCAGGCTGAATGCTCCACAGAGAAAGATATGGCGAGCCTTTCCAGAAAATACGACCAGATGGATAAGAATCTGGATATTCTCGATTCTCAGGATATGGCTCTCAAAGAGCAGCTTGAAAAAGATGCTGTCGCTTTCCAAGAGGAAAAACTCCGGCCTAAACCAGAGCAATATACAGAATTACTGGATGCCAGAATCCAGATACGACCTACTTTCCGAGAGAAACTGATTGAGCAGCTCAAAGGTACTTTTGGTGAATATTATGACTATCACTATCGTGATATCGCAACCCATGAAGTGGATGATCTCAATATGGAAGATCCCTATAGCTTCTCTCATCGTACCTGGGAACTTGAATATCAGAGGAAACAGGAATTGCAAAAAAAACATCCTGTTCAATCCAGGCAAAAATCGCACAACACAGAACTATAATGTTTAAACTACTAATATAAAAAATATCCCGTTTTCTCAAAACAGTTATATTGCTTCATCCCAATAATTCACAAACTGCTAACCACCGAGCAAAAGTGAGGCACAAAGTGCGTAAGCATAATTTGATTTCTTTCCGCTTACGCACTCTCTTTTTATCTTGAGCAAAAAATTCCTACTTTGTAAAGCCAACAAATGGGGTTTGGGGGGCTCCCAAGTGCGTTTGGATATCCAACGCTATGCTTGCAAAACCAGTTCCACTAATTTCCCTCGATACTCCCTTCTTCTAAAATCAATGATAATTATAACATTGCCAATTTTGTAAAGTAATAATCAACTTAAAATATAGACGACAAACAATAAAACCATGATACTGTTACAAAAAGCAGTAGCATGGTTTCTTTATATTTCATTATAGATTTTCTCTATCTATCATATTTTCTATTGTTTCTGAGAAACAACACTCTTTCAAATCAATACTTTTGTCCATCTTCACAAGATTTGTATATTTCTCATCTGTATAGTGTTTTGATATTACAGCAAATACTTTATATGTAGGCTGTGCTGTTACATCTCTGATGTCCTTTTTCAGCAATGTGTTCGGTACATTTAATTTCGTATTTTTATCTTTTACGAAGCCAATACAACCACATATATTCCCGGCAGCTTTTTCTGTATATAATTTCGGTCCTCGATCTGTAAATTCTCCTATCATTGTTACGTTTTTCTTAATAAGCATCATACGTTCCAATATATCCAATTTTTGCCCCGTAGAGCCATCTTTTGCAAAAACAAAATCATTTTCTGTTAATCGCTTATCCAGGCATTTCTGGTAAAAATGAATTGCAGAAGCTGTCTCTTTTTTATTCAATCGAACTCCTGTCAAATGTAAAAAATTGTATCTATGGAAAACAACTTCATATCCCTGTACAGATGACAAAATCTTATTACTTTCCTGTAATTGCTTATTCACCTCTTTCGGTAAGCCATATAGGAACAAAACCTTCTGATCCTCAAGATGTTCTTTATATAGTTGTGCCGCTTTTGTCATAATCTGAATTGCACGTCTTTTGTCCATAACTTAATCCTTATCCCATAAAATTTAGAGAAGGGAATGTTCACGCCGCAGCACTAAACATTCCCTTCTCATGGTTGATTTTTCCGTTGTCTGCCAACCTCCAGCACCTTCGTCTGGAAAATATCAGGTTTTTCCGTTGCCTGCCAACCTCCGACACCTTCGTTCGGAAAACGTATCAGATTTTAGGTGTCAACCCACCGCTGATGCACAGCTTTTCTAATTACATTTTACACGAACTATGTGGAAAATGCAATTACAATTTTATCTTATGATGCCCTGCTACATTTTATACACTATTTATCTTACATTTCATTCTTGATAAATTATCTCTTTATCCACAATCTCCCTCGCACATACTTGTATATTGTTCATTCTTCCTATCCATTCCAAGACATTTTCCACCTTTAGCTGTTCTGTAATGCCTTGTGCCTGTTTCATCTGTTCTACAAGTCTTTCAAAGCGTTCCTGTGCCTGTTCTTCTATATCAGCCAAATAACCATTCAGCCTGCCGCTTGTAAGCATATTCAGATATAGCAATCTGCGGTATTCCTTTAAATACCGCAAATGTCTTTGTCCCCATACACCGACAACCCTTTGTTCTTCTTCCTTCGGTAAGGTAAGAGCAGGGATAAGATAATCCCCATGTCTGATATAAGTACCGCCCATCTCTTCAAAAATTGTTTTCTTCATTGTCTGTTCTACCTTTCTTATCGTTCTCTATTCATAGATTTTCTTTACGACCGTTCCAATTTTACAGTAACAATAATTCTTCAATTTTCAGTTCACATTGCCCCTCCCGAAGAAGTATGATAGAATAATTCTATTAAATTGAATCGGAGGTGCCACATGGCTATCAGTTCCAACAATATTCAGGTCTATACTACTTTGTCCAAAGAACTGGTTGCTGAGATTGATAAGGATGCAAAAGCGAACTATCGTACACGTTCCCAGCAGATTAACATGATCCTGACCGAGTATTATAAGACTCAAACAACAACCAAACATGAATCCGAGTAAAACACTGAATTGCCTGAAACACAGGAAATATCAGTGTTTTCTTATGTTTTCCCTTAATTATAAGGTTCATGGGAACCATAGTTATTTCCAAAACTGATATTGATAGCAATCGGCTTCCCCATCTGCACTGCCTGTCGGACAAGATAATCGATCCCTTCCATCAGTTCCGTTGTCCTTGGAAAAGAATTTTCTCGTGCATTTCCCATCTTTACAACCAGAAGTTCACTTTCATACGCAACACCACGGTTCACTCCACCTGATGCTCTCCCATTTCCCGCTGCAATTCCAAGAACTGCAGTACCATGTCCACTGAAATCCCTGGACGGAACAAGGCGCCTGCCTCAGTTTCTTCAAGTGCAAGCGCCTTATTCTATTTCTTCTTTGTATTATTCTTGTTCCTGTCACATAACTTTCTGGTGGATTTCCATTCACACTCTGATCCCATAATCGCAGAATCCGACTGCTGCCGTCCTCGTTCCGGAAATCCGGATGAAAATAGTCCACTCCGGAATCAACAATACCGACCAGAATCCCCTCACCGGTCAGCCCATTTAACTCAGCCTGCACTGGCAGGATACAGCTCGCCTCTCTCCCTTCAAAAGTCTCAAAATAAAGTCTTTTCGGCTTTTCTATAAATTCCACCTGCTCTCTGTCAGAGTATGCATCAAGCTCCGTTTCCGGTAAAGTAACCACAGCATAACCGCCAAGCAGCGGAACTACCTGAATTCCATCACCACCAAATCCTCTTTCCGGTTCACTGTATTTTACGATCACATCCCACAGCCTGGTCGTAGAATCATATCCGACATTCAGATTTTCCGACTTCGCCCGCTCCTGTGGCGTAGCATCCATTGCAAGGTTTAAAAGATTATCAAGTTTCTGATCCGGCATAAATATCTCATTTCCATTCATGCATTTATTTATTGTATGTAAAGCTTTTGACCAAAACCATAAATTTTACAAAGATTTTTCATTACTATGCATTCCTGCTTTACAATCTCTCACTATAATGAAAATAAATCAAAAAACAATTACTTTTCATTAAGAAATGAGGGATTACAATGTATAAAACAATATGGAACTATATCAGCAAACATTCAAAAAAATCTTCTACCGCATCCGTTTTTCTTCCTGTTCTGGTACTCGAATGGACAGTTCTCGGACTTTTTGCCGGTGCTCTGATCTGTCTGTTTCTTCACAATACAACGGCACTTGTCAAAGCGACCATTGTTCTTTGTTCCGGTGGCTATGCAGGTCTGATCTTTGGATTCCTGGGCGCATCTTCTATATCTACAAAGATGCCGCAAGTCTTCCTCATACCGCCACTGGTTTATACAACCATCAGAATACGCACTTAGCCTAATGCCACATCTAATATCATCATTAGCGTAAATCCAACTGCAAAGAAAATCGTTCCAATATTCGAATGTTCCCCGGCAGACATCTCAGGATCAGTTCCTCCACAACAACATAGAGCATGGCTCCCGCCGCAAAGCTCAGAAGATATGGCAATGCCGGACGATCAGTCCTGCTGCAGGATTGTGATCACTGCACCAATCGGTTCCACGATTCCTGATAAAACACCACCAATGAATGCCTTTATTTTTCCCATTCCCTCAGAACGCAGAGGCATGGAAATAATCGCCCCCTCCGGGAAATTCTGGATTGCAATTCCAAGTGACAGTGCAAGTGCCCCCATCAACGTAATCTGCACGTTTCCGGTCAGATAACCAGCATAAACGACACCGACTGCCATTCCTTCCGGGATATTATGAAGTGTAACTGCCAATATAAGCATAGTCGTTTTTTGCAGACGACTCTTCGGTCCTTCCGCCTTATCTGTTTGTTGATGCAGGTGTGGAATAATATGATCCAACAAAAGCAGGAATAGCACCCCTGCCCAGAAGCCAACTGCTGCCGGTACAAAAGAGAGCTTTCCCATTCCTTCTGACTGTTCAAGTGCAGGGATCAGCAGGCTCCACACAGATGCTGCTACCATGACACCCGCAGCAAACCCGGTCAGACAGCGCTGTACCCACTGGTTCAGTCTTTTTTCATAAAAAAGACACAGGCCGCACCGGCTGATGTGCCGATAAACGGAATCAAAATTCCATAAAATACGTTTAAATTCATTCTTCTCCTCCCTTGCGCATTTTATGATTGTCATTCAGACACCCCAATCAAAATGCCCTTCTGTTTACAGTATATGCTATATCCATGAAATAGTTTTTTCATGGTTTAAGTTAGTTTTATTTAACTTATATCCATTATATTCTCTTTTTCCTGATCTGCAATATTTAATTAACCATTTCCTAAATTCTATCTCCCCTAAAAAACAAAATGACCACCTTTTCATTTCTGAAAATTATCATTGACAATTCAATGAAATACCTTTATTATATTAACATATTTATTTGGTATGTTTGTATGATTTTGTTTGATTAAGGAGCGTGATCTTATGAATATCTTATGCTTTGGTGATTCGAATACCTGGGGATATAAGCCAGATAAATCCGGACGTTATGATGAAAATATAAGATGGACCGGACTTTTACAGAAAAAAACTCGGATCTGGATATCACATTATAGAAGAGGGACTTTGCGGCAGAACAACTGTCTTTCAGGATGAGCTGCGTGAGGGCCGCCGCGGACTGGATCTGATTGGAGTCACAGTAGAGATGCATAACCCAATTGACCTCATGATCATCATGCTCGGCACGAATGACTGTAAGACACGCTACAGAGCATCCGCCAGTGTGATCGCAAAAGGACTTGATCAGGTAATCCGAAAAGCACGTCAGAATGCGTCCCGGCATTTTGATCTGCTTGTCATCTCGCCAATCCACCTGGGCGTTGGCGTCGGAGATGCCGATTTTGATCCGGAATTTGATGCAGCTTCTGTAGCGGTTTCCAGAAATCTGGCTAATGAATACCGCAAGATTGCACTCCAAAATCATGCTGCCTTCTTAAACGCATCTGATTTTGCTGCTCCAAGTGTTACTGACCGTGAACATATGGATGAAAAAGGTCATGCCGCACTGGCTGATGCAATTTATAATAAGATCCTTGCCCTGCAAAAAGGACTCTCCCATGTGATATAGAGATAAAAACAGATCCCTGGCTTGCTGCCGGGGATCTGTTCTGCTTTAGAAGGTAATTTTTTTTAATCCTGTTTTACATTAAATGCTTTCATGCCCGGATATACGGCACTTGCGCCAAGTTCTTCTTCAATGCGGAGAAGCTGATTGTATTTTGCCACACGCTCCGAACGACTTGGTGCACCGGTTTTGATCTGGCAGGTATTCAATGCAACTGCAAGATCTGCAATCGTTGTATCTGCGGTTTCTCCTGAACGATGTGAAGAAATTGCTGTATATCCTGCTTTATGTGCCATCTTAATGGCTTCCAATGTCTCAGAAACAGAACCAATCTGGTTCAGCTTGATCAGAATCGCATTTCCCGCTCCAAGCTCAATACCTTTGGCAAGTCTTTCCGTATTTGTTACGAACAGGTCGTCGCAACAAGCTGTACTTTATCTCCCAGTCTTGCAGTAAGTTTCTGCCATCCTTCCCAGTCTTCTTCGTCCAAACCGTCCTCGATGGAAATAATCGGATATTTCTTGCAGAGTTTAGCCCAGTGTTCAATAAGTTCTTCTGCTGTATATTCTGTACCTGCTTTTGGAAGCTTGTAATATCCTTTTCCCTTCTCACTCTTCCATTCAGAAGAAGCTGCATCCATTGCGATCTTAAAATCTTTTCCTGGTTCATATCCAGCTTTCTTCACGGCTTCCAGAATCGTCTCAATTGCCTCTTCATCTGATTTCAGCGCCGGAGCAAATCCACCTTCATCTCCTACGGATGTTGCAAGTCCGCGTTCTTTCAAAATAGAAGCCAACGCATGGAACACTTCTGCGCACCATCTTAAACATTCTTTAAAAGAAGGTGCTCCAACCGGCATGATCATAAATTCCTGAACATCCAGTCCAGATGAAATGCATGGCATCCACCGTTTACGATGTTCATCATTGGTACAGGAAGACGGTTTCCGGATACTCCGCCAAGGAAACGATACAGCGGAATCTCCAGTGCCGTAGCTGCTGCTCTGCAGCATGCAATAGAAACTGCAAGAATTGCGTTGGCACCCAGTTTGGATTTATCTTTTGTTCCATCTGCTGCGATCATTGCCGCATCTACTGCATAAATATCGCTTGCATCCAGACCTTCAATTGCTTCATTAATTACCGTATTGATATTTTCGACTGCTTTCTGTACACCTTTTCCAAGATAGCGTGCTTTATCTCCATCTCTGAGTTCCAGGCTTCAAACTCACCTGTGGATGCTCCACTCGGTGCAGTTCCTCTGCCAACAGTGCCATCCAGAAGATAAACTCTGCCTCTACTGTCGATTTCCTCTGGAATCCAGAATTTCTCTTCCTACAACTTTCTCAATCTCAAGGTACATGACCAATTCCCCTTTCTACTACTTTTCAGCCCGCCTCCGGTCTCTGTACCAGACCACGACTGTTTTATTTACACAAGAGTTTCTTTTATCTAACTCTGTAGTTAGTATAGACTAATTCTGGCTATCATGCAAGGATTTTCATGTTTCCTATTGAAAAGATAAATCAAAAGGATACCAACTTTCCTCTGAAATTGATACCCTTCTTTCATATTTATAATACATATTGCAGAAGCCAACATACTGCCGGAAGTGTAATAATTCCACTGATCGTTGTTATAAATACACCACCCAGAGCGTAATCTCCGTCAAGCCCGGACGCATTCGCCATCATGACAACCGCCGTCATAGTCGGCATCCCAACGATCAATGACGTTGCAAGACGCAGCTCACCTGAAACCGGAAACAGTCCGAGAATCAAAAACAGAAAGACCGGTGCAAGAATCATTTTGAGCAATACAATTCCATACAGAGAAATTTCCCTGAGATATTTTTTTAATGAAATTCCTGCAAAAATTCCTCCTACATAAATCATTGCAAGTGGAGATGCGGTAGATCCTATTTTTGAAAAGGCAGTATCCAGAAGAACCGGAATCCTTATCCCCGCAAACTTCAGTACTATTGCGAGCACAATTGCCACTGTTGCAGGGTTGATCATTTTTTTCAGCTTGAAGCCTCCTTCACCCGTCGGAGATGTCAGCTTCACACCTAGAGTCCACAGCATGAACTGGTCTATAAGCATAAATACTGAAGCATACAAAATTCCATTCCGGAAAAACATTTGAGATCATTGGAAGTCCTATAAACCCGATATTTCCGAACAGCAGCATCGCCCGATAGATTCCGACACGACTTTCCTGCAGTTTAAAAAACTTCACTGCCATTGCTCCTGCTGCATATATACAGATATAAAAACCGACCGCAATCACAAGAATCGGCCACGACTCATACAGTTCTTCTTGTCTGTTCCATCTGTGATATTAATAAAAACCATCAGCGGCAATGCCATTTTAATCACAAATTTTGAAATCGGTTCCAAAGTTTCCCTGTTCAGCACTTTTGTTTTGACCAGAAGCAGGCCTGACAGAATGTAAATAACGAATAATCCAACCTGCTGAAGTATAATATCAAACGTATTCATTCATTTTCCTGCTTTCCTTATTTCTTCCAAGAATCAGAAGAACCGCAAAGGTGATAATTTCTGATGTCAGGAAAGACAGCCACACGCCATTCATTCCCCAAATCATGGAAAGTACGATCGCACATGCTCCAATAGCAACTGCGCCTCGAAGCAAAGAACCGATGATCGCCGGACGTGCATTTGCGGTTGCAGAAAAATATGCAACAAGCATGATATTCACTCCTGCAAACAAAAATCCCAGGAAATATAACCGAAGACCTGTATGTGCATATTCCAGAAGCAGCTTGTTATTTTCGCTGTTAAAAACAGCTATGAAGGATCGGTAAATATCCAGACCAGAGCAATCAGAATGATTTCTACTGCCACTACGCTCTTCAAAGCCCAGCTGAGAAGTTTTTTACATCATCAGCTGCACCTTTACCAAAGCTTTCACTGATCAGCGGCTGCGCTCCCTGTGACATACCGTTCATGATTGCCATCCCTACAAGTGACATATTTGCTACAACACCGTAAGCAGCAACTCCGGTACTTCCGGTAAGTCCGAGAATCAGCATATTGAATATGAACGTGATCACTGCAGAAGAAATTTCGCCTACAAATGCTGACACACCAAGCTGACAGCAGGAAATCAGATGTCTGAGAGACAATCTTTCCATTTGAAACCAATATTGCATTTTTTGCTCAGATAATGAGTAGAACATACCAGCATAGTCACTACCGGACAAAAAGCGGTTGCAAGTGCTGCACCGGAAAATCCAAGTCCCATAGGGAACATAAAAATATAGTCAAACACAATATTAAAAGCACTTCCAGTCAGTGAACCTGCCATTACCGTTGAAGTTGCATTATCATTTCTTGCAAAGGCAGTTACCGAATAATTACACATAAAAAATGGTGCAAAGATGAGAACGATCCGCAGATAAGTTTTCCCAGCTCAACCAGACCTGCATCTGCTCCAAGAAGCGCCAGAAATTTATCCGGGGTCAAAATACCGATCAGTATAAATGGAACACTGCACACCAGGCTCCAGCTTATTGACTGTGTGAAGTAATGATCTGCATCTTCACCCTTGGCTTTGCTGATCCCATATCTTGTCGCAGATCCTATTCCGATCATCGAGCCTATCGCGAACATGATTCCAAACACCGGCAGAATCAGATTAAGAGCCGCCAGACCGTTCGCTCCTGAATTAAATGATATAAAAAAAGTATCCGCAAGAATATAGACGGACTGCCCGATCATGGCAGCTACACTCTGGCATATGTATTTTGAAAATCTTTTTAGCATTTTTTGACTCTTCTCCTTCTGATAACTATCCTTTGCATTATAGTAAAAATCCCCAAAAGACAATGTCTCCTGGAGAACTTTTTACTCACTTTTTAATTTAGATTTTATTTAACAGTTACTTTGCATTTAACTGTCTTGCTTCCGGATTTTACTGTGATCACAGCTGTACCTTAATTGTCATAATCTGTTTCGCTTTTGTATCGTCAATGAATTTGTTACTGTTCATTCCGTTCTCAACTATCGTTTCCTACCCAGTTCCCAGAATGCCACAGCACTTGCAGCTGCCACATTAAGAGAATCCACACCATGAGCCATGGGAATCTTAACCGTATAATCACAGTCCGCAATAGTCTCGGATGCCAGGCCGTCTCCTTCTGTACCAAGAACAATCGCAAGTTTTTCCTGTGCAAGAAGTTCCGGATCATCAATGCTGTAGGAATCATCACGAAGTGCCATCGCCACGGTCTTAAATCCAGATTTTGTATTTTCTTCATACCTTCTTCCGGCCAGGATGTTTTTTTCTCAAAATATGTCCACGGAATCTGGAAAACAGTTCCCATACTTACGCGGGCCGCTCTTCGATAGAGTGGATTGCTGCATCCTCCTGTCAAAAGAACAGCGTCCATATGAAGTGCTGCCGCACTGCGGAAAATCGCCCCTATGTTGGTCGGATTCACAATATTTTCCAGTATAGCAACACGTCTGGAGTTCTTACAGATTTCTTCTACAGAAGGCAGTGTTCGGCGTTTCATGGCGCAGAGCATCCCTCTTGCCAGTGCATAACCGGTCATTTTGACAAGTGTTTCATATTCTGCTGTGTATACCGGGATTTCCGGATAACGCGCAAGGATATCTCCTGCCTCTCCATCCAGATCTTTATGTTCAACCAGAAAAGAAAGCGGTTCGTACCCCGCTTTCAATGCACGCTCGATCACCTTTGGGCTCTCTGCAATAAAAGTCCTGGATTTGGCTCATTATATCTAAGAAGCTGCACCTCGGATGTTCTCGCATAAACATCCAGTTCCAGTGCAGTAATGTCGTTGATTTCAATAATATTTTTCATACAATTTATTTCCTGTATTCCTCTATCTTACAGCTGTGTTCTTTTGTCTTTTTGTCATAATTAATTCCAACCAGCAAAAGTTTTCCATGA
>ENA-OQCS01000998-OQCS01000998.1-human-gut-metagenome-genome-assembly--contig:-NODE-998-length-15242-cov-6.140589_pt1 | contig 15242 bp, 17 predicted proteins | sample MGYA00242757_ERZ504575 | MGnify/ENA primary metagenome ERZ504575 (study PRJEB26092, sample SAMD00036297) | human gut metagenome | host: Homo sapiens | study: EMG produced TPA metagenomics assembly of...
TGTCAGGATCATTATATACACATATCACAAGAAGTAAGAGGAAGAAAGATTATTATGAAAAGTACATTTGTCACCCTGGATAAACTTCAGGAAATCACCGCGCAGTTTCCTACACCTTTCCATCTTTATGATGAAAAAGGTATCCGCGAGAATGCAAAGGCAGTGAAAGAAGCATTTGCATGGAATAAGGGCTTCAAAGAATTCTTTGCTGTGAAGGCAACTCCAAATCCATTTCTGATCCAGATCCTTCAGGAGTATGGCTGTGGCTGTGACTGTTCTTCCATGACAGAGCTGATGATGTCCAAAGCAATCGGATGCAAAGAGGGAGATATCATGTTTTCTTCCAATGATACACCGGAAGAAGAATTCAAATATGCAAATGAAATCGGCGGGATCATCAATCTTGATGATATCACACATATCGAGAGCGTAGAAAGAGCCGTAGGATATATTCCGAAGGTGATCAGCTGTCGTTATAATCCGGGCGGAGTGTTTAAGATCAGCAACGATATTATGGACAACCCCGGAGATGCCAAATATGGTATGACAACAGAGCAGATTTTTGAAGCATTCAAGATCCTGAAGGAAAAAGGTGCCGAGGAATTCGGTATCCATGCATTCCTTGCAAGCAATACTGTGACAAATGAGTATTATCCGATGCTGGCGAAAGAGATGTTTGAAATGGCAGTGAAACTTCAGAAGGAGACAGGCGCTCATGTGAAGTTTATCAACCTTTCCGGTGGTGTTGGAATCGCTTACAAACCAGATCAGACTCCGAATGATATCAGAGAGATCGGTGAGGGTGTCCGCAAAGTATACGAAGAAGTACTTGTTCCGGCCGGGATGGGTGATGTTGCAATCTATACAGAGATGGGACGTTTCATGATGGGACCGTATGGCTGCCTGGTAACTAAGGCAATCCATGAGAAGCATACTCATAAAGAATATATTGGTGTGGATGCGTGTGCTGTAAACCTGATGCGTCCGGCAATGTATGGCGCATACCATCACATCACTGTTATGGGAAAAGAAGACCAGCCATGTGATCATATGTATGATGTGACAGGTTCTCTCTGCGAAAACAATGATAAGTTTGCAATTGACCGCTATCTTCCGAAGGTTGATATGGGAGATCTTCTTGTGATCCATGATACAGGAGCTCATGGTTTTGCCATGGGATATAACTACAATGGTAAACTGAAATCTTCTGAGATCCTTCTCCATGAAGATGGAAGTTTCGAGATGATCCGCCGTGCCGAGACACCGAAGGATTATTTCGCAACATTTGACTGCTTCCCGATTTATGAGAAATTACTGGAAGATATGGAATAATGCTGTGATTATTCTGTAATTTACTATCTTGTGGTATTGCCGGGGCAGATATGACATAAAAACACACAAAAAGAAAGGTACTGATCTGTGCATGATGCTGGAAGGTTAGTGCCTTTCGTTTTGCATGGAGAAACAGTGATTTCAGAAGAATGTACTGTAAAAATTTTGTCTGTTCGGAGGTAGACATATGATTAAATATGAATATGAAACAGGAATGTGTAAACAGCTGCATTACAATGGTCTGTGGAGTGTACAATATGAGGGTGTTCCCGGACATTTTAAAAAAAGTAAAGATGGTCTGTCCCTGCATCAGAGACGAATGTGATCAGAATTGTGAAGTGTTTAAGAACATACCGGAAATAAAAGCAGCAGATCAGGAATGGCATATGAGAGATGAGAGATAGAATAATGGGAGATAAGAAAAAAGAATACAGAGACAAAAGAACAGGCATGCAGACTGTAAGGTCTGCCATATTTGCTATTGTGCTTATAATTACAGGTTTTATCAGTATAATATATGTGGCAGATAATACTTATGCAGCAGACGAATATCGAGTGCATAAATCTGAGGTGGTTGTAAAGACCGGTGCCACTTATACAGTAAAGATCCTGAATCATGATACAAAAGTGAGTCCAAAGAAGTTTAAATGGACCAGCAGTAACTCAAAATGTGCAAAGGTTATAAATGGCAGGATATATGGTTTAAAGCCCGGACAGGCAACGATCACAGCACAGATGAGTGGACTGAAAGTAAACTGCGAGGTTTTTGTCTGTAATAAAACGGAAACAGTTCTTTTTAAGAAATACAAAAAACAGGTGAAAGTAACAGCAGGAAAGACAGTTATTCTGGAGCCGCAGAAGTATGGAAAAAGGCTGACTTATACTTCTTCTGATAAAACGGTGGCAACTGTATCAAAGAAAGGAAAAGTTACTGCAAAAAAGGCGGGAAATGTCAAAATCACCAGTGTTTCTTATGGTACTGACAGATATGTATCAGAGATAGAAGTGATCGTCCTGCCGGCAGCGTCAGAAACTCCGGAAATTACGCCTACACTGACGCCGGATGAACCAGCACCATCTGTGACCCCGGAGCCGACGGTAACGGTCACGCCAACTCCGAAAATCACACCTGCACCGGAAGATGAAGAAAAGTTCCGGAAACCCCTGGATGGAGTTACTCATTATATTTTGCACAGAGGTGAACAGACAGCAGCACCTGAGAATTCCATGCCTGCCTTTGAGACGGCAGGACGCAATGGGGCGGAGTTTGTGGAGACAGATGTGAGAGAGACCGCAGATGGAGTTCTGGTTGTCTCTCATGATGATTCTTTGTTGCGGATGTGCGGGGAGGACAGGTTTATTTCAGAGATGACTTATGAGGAGATAAAGCAGTATCCGATTATAAATGGAAGAAATGCTTCGCAGTATCCGGATAATCTTATTCCTACACTGGAACAGTATATTGCATGCTGCAATAAGTACTCTGTGACGCCGGTGATTGAAATAAAGTCAATCCGTACGGAAGAAGCCATGAATTGTTCATGCAGCTTCTGACTGAATCACAGAAAGAGCCGGTACTCATCTGTTTTCGCATAGAAACACTTGGTAAACTGCGTGAGATGGGATTTACAGGAAAAATGCAGTGGATCCGTACAGTGCGCATGAATGCTTCTATGATACAGCAGTGTAAGAAATATGATCTGGACATAAGTGCAGAGTATAAAAATATCAGTATGAATGATATCAACAATGCTCATCAGAATGGAATCCGCATATCCGTATGGCTTTGCCGGAATGAAGATATGGTAGACATTTTCAGGAAAATGGGTGCGGATTATATCACGTATGAGAAGTGGAATACAGATGAAGTAAAAATACGACAGGATTAGCAGAAAATCAAGGTAGACATTTAGCAGAAAAATAAGTAAAATACAAGATGTAGATATAAATTGTAAGCAGAACAGTAACAGTTCACTATTGCTATAAGAAAGGACTGAACAGTTGTATATATTTTATATACTGCTGAAAAAGAGGAGGAGAGAGTAATGAAAAAAATAGCAGCTATGGTGCTGGCAGGTGTTCTGGCAGCAGTTCCGGTCAGTACGACCGGTGCAGCGGAATTTCAGGATGGAGCAGATACACAGAATTTCATCTTGGCAGCCGGAGAGGAAACTTCAACAGACACAGATGAAAGCAAAGGGATAAGTGCAAATGACAGTGTCGTTGAAGGACTTGACAAACCTCTGGTTTTCTATCCCAACACTTACTATAAATTTAATGTGACCGGTGCCGGAACGCAGAATACGAATCCTGTTGAGGGAGATGTCAGATGGACACCATTATACTGGAGTCTTTCTCTCAAACCGCAGGAAAGCGATATTCACAGGAAATGGGAAATCGGTTCTGCAAAGGGTATTTATACAAAGGTGGAACGTGCATACAATATATATATCTTTTTCCAGAGAGAAGAATATACAGGAGGTATATGGGAGAAAAACGATATTGTACAACCTGTGAGATATCAGTTCAATGCAGCTCCGTTAACTGAACAGGGTGGAAGCTATAAGTACCTGATAGGCGGAATTGGATATAAGATTTTAAATGAAAGAGAAGTAAGCGTTACAGGTCTTGCTGCGGAATATAATGTGATACAGATTCCGGCTACAGTTGTGATCAATGATAAAGTTTATAAAGTAACTACAATTGACAAGAATGCCTTCAGCGGGAACAAAGAAATTACAGATGTTATTTTTGGAAATAATGTAACAACGATTGGAAAATATGCGTTTAGCCAGTGCCCGAATCTGCGGAACATAAGATTTGGCAGCAGAGTAAAAAGAATTGGCAGCAACGCATTTGCACAGTGTACAAAACTGCGAAATTTTATACTTCCTGCCAGTGTCAGACATATAGATGCCAGAGCTTTTTACCAGTGCCCGGCGGTCAAAGTGATCAGGGTCAACAGTACAGCACTGAACTATGTTGGAAAAAAAGCTTTTGCGGTCAACAAAACCGTAACTATCAGACTTCCTGAGAAGCTGTTTGCCAGATATCAGAAACTGATCAAGGCAAGCAATGTGTATTCTAAAACGAGGTTTGTGAAATATTAAAAAAACTCAAAAATGCCCTTGCCATTTCGACAAAAACGTGATATGATAATACTCGTTTCAATGCCGGCATGTCGGAATGGCAGACGAGGCAGACTCAAAATCTGTTGTGGGCAACCACGTGTGGGTTCAAGTCCCACTGCCGCATTAAAAAGTAAGCGAAGCCTTTGTTTGTGAAGGTTTTCGCTTTTTTTTTATTTGCCGTATTGAACAGTTCAGATAATTCTAAAATCTTTATGAAATTTATCTCGCTTTTCTTGAAAAAGAGATGAATAAGTGATATGGTACATCATAACAAAACGAAATGGAGGAAAAGCCAATGAACCTTGATAATAAAAAGCCTGGCAGAAAACCGCTTTATGTATATTATATCATTGCGGCAGTTATTATCATTCTTCTGAATGTGCTGTTACTTCCTGCAATTGAGGGACGAAAGGTACAGACGACTGATTACAGTACTTTCCTGACAGGAGTAGAGAAGGATTACGTTAAGACAGTAGAAATTCAGGATGATTATATTTATTATGTAGCAGAGAGTGACGGACAGGAGGGTTATTTCAGAACTGTCAAGATGAATGATCCTGACCTTGTAGACCGTTTGCATGATGCAAATGTCAAGTTCGGTGCAGCAGCACCACAGCAGACATCTATCTGGATCAGTCTGATCGCAGGATATGTACTGCCGATTGCCATCTTTATCCTTCTTGGAAGGTGGCTCAGCAAGAAGATGATGAGTTCCATGGGCGGAGGTCCCGGTGGGGCAATGTCATTTGGAAAGAGTAATGCGAAAGTATATGTGAAATCATCTACGGGAATCAAATTCTCAGATGTAGCGGGAGAGGATGAAGCCAAGGATCTTCTGACAGAAATCGTAGATTATCTTCATAACCCGCAGAAATACAGAGAAATCGGTGCATCTATGCCGAAAGGAGCCCTTCTTGTAGGCCTCCGGGTACAGGTAAAACACTTCTTGCAAAAGCGGTAGCCGGTGAAGCGGAAGTTCCGTTCTTCTCAATTTCCGGTTCTGAATTCGTGGAAATGTTTGTTGGTATGGGCGCTGCCAAGGTGCGTGATCTTTTCAAACAGGCGAATGAGAAAGCTCCATGTATTGTGTTTATCGATGAGATCGACACAATTGGCAAGAAACGTGATGGTGCCGGATTTACAGGCGGCAATGATGAGCGCGAGCAGACTCTGAACCAGCTGCTTACAGAGATGGATGGTTTTGACGGCTCCAAAGGTGTTGTGATCCTTGCGGCAACCAACAGACCGGATTCCCTTGATCCCGCACTTCTTCGTCCCGGACGTTTGACAGACGTATTCCTGTTGAACTTCCGGATTTAAAAGGACGTGAGGAAATCCTTAAAGTCCATGCAAAGAAGATTAAGATCGCAGATTCCGTACGTTTTGATGAGATTGCGAAAGCTGCAGCCGGAGCTTCCGGTGCAGAACTTGCAAATATTGTCAATGAAGCAGACTTCGTGCAGTACGTGACGGCAGAAAATTTGCCACCCAGGCAGATTTTGAGGAGAGTATCGAGGTAGTTATCGCAGGATATCAGAAGAAGAACAGGGTTCTTTCCAATAAAGAAAAACTGATAGTTGCTTATCATGAAATCGGACATGCGCTGGTTGCAGCAAAGCAGACCGAATCTGCACCGGTCCACAAGATCACTATTATTCCGCGTACATCAGGAGCACTCGGATATACCATGCAGGTGGATGACGGAGATCATTATCTGATGACAAAGGAAGAACTTGCAAATAAGATAGCGACCTTTACAGGCGGTCGTGCCGCTGAGGAACTGATCTTCCACTCTATTACAACCGGAGCATCCAATGATATCGAACAGGCGACTAAGCTTGCAAGAGCAATGATCTCCAGATATGGTATGAGTGAAGACTTCGATATGGTTGCCATGGAGAATGTGACAAATCAGTATCTGGGCGGAGACTCCAGCTTAAGCTGTTCTTTTGAGACACAGACTCTTCTGGATAAGAAGGTTGTGGAGCTTGTCAGGATGGAACACCAGAAAGCACTGAAAATCCTTCAGGACAATATCGGAAAGCTCCATGAACTTGCAAAATATCTGTATGAGCATGAAACAATTACAGGTGAGGAATTTATGAAGATCCTGAATGCACCTGTACAGGTTCCCACTGTAGTGGCAGAATCTGAAAGTAATACAAAGTCTGAGAACAATGCAGAATCCGAAAACAGTACAGAAGCTGATGCAGATACATCTTCCGGGAAAGTGAATTTGCAGAAGTGATATTTTCTCAAGATATACAAGCCAAAAGTCCATTGCCGCAGGCAATCCGGAAATTTGGTTATGTCACTGAAAACTGAGTGAACAGCAATGAAAGCAGCAGAGGCGATTTGAGCTTCTGCTGCTTTTCCTTGTTGCCAATTAACTCCGGTTCGGTTATAATTCGTAATAGTGAACGCAGCATCCTGGATGTTTTTGGAAGAAAGAAGGGAATGAAGATGGATTGCCGAACTGCAGAAGGAATGGTGAGTAGTTATATTAAACATGATCTTCCATTAAATGAACTGGAAGAGTTTCTCGATCATGTACAGAATTGTTCTTCCTGTTATGATGAACTGGAAACATATTTTATTGTACATGAAGTAACACAGCAGCTTGATGATGACAGCAGCGATTCGGTCTGGATTTCAAAAAACTGCTGGAACAGGATATCCGGAAATCCAGAAGATATATCCGCAAGAAGAAAGCCAGTTGGCTGATGTTTGGAGTAAGTATATGCCTTCTGATCGCTACGATTGCGGCAATATTGATTTTTGTAATGATGGAGACAAATTACATTCTATAAAAACACTGGAGGATTTTATGAGCGAAAAAATATTACTGATTGACGGACACAGTATTCTGAACAGAGCTTTTTATGGTCTGCCGGATCTTACAAATTCAGAAGGAAAACACACAGGGGCAGTATATGGTTTCCTGAATATCCTTTTTCGGACGATCGAGGAAGAGAAGCCTCAGTATCTGACAGTGGCATTTGACCTGAAGGCACCGACTTTCCGCCATAAGATGTTTGAAGCATACAAGGGAACACGTAAACCCATGCCTGAAGAACTGAGAGAGCAGGTACCGCTGATCAAAGAGATGCTTACTGCAATGGGTGTGAATGTTGTGACAAAAGAAGGCTACGAAGCGGATGATATACTGGGAACTCTGGCCAGAAAAAGCGAAGCGGCAGGAATGGATGCGACAATCCTTTCCGGTGACAGAGATCTGCTTCAGCTTGCGACAGATAAGGTTATGATCCGTTTGCCAAAGACTGTAAGGGGCAAGACCACCATAGAGGATTATCATGCACAGCAGGTGATCGAGAAATATCAGGTGACACCTCCTCAGATCATTGAGTTAAAGGCTCTGATGGGTGACAGTGCTGACAATATTCCGGGAATCCCGGGAGTAGGTGAGAAGACTGCCACAAAGATTATTGTGGAGTATGGAAGTATTGAGAATGCTCATGAACATCTGGAAGAGCTGAAGCCAAACAGAGCCAGGGAATCAATGAGAGAACATTATGATATGGCGCAGATGAGCAAGGCTCTGGCTACGATCTGTACGGACAGTCCCATAGAGTTTTCGTATGAAAAGGCAAAACTGGGAAATCTTTATACAAAAGAAGCTTTCCTTCTCTGCAGACAGCTGGAATTTAAGAATCTGCTTAACCGTTTTGACTCTGCGGCCGTACAGGAAGATACGCTGGAACAGGAGTTTTTCACATGTGCAGACTTGGCAGGCTGTGAAGCGCTGTTTGCGAAAGCGGAAGCAGGAAAGACAGCGGGTGTTTCTCTGGTTACAGAGAATGGCAGGGTATTTGGTGCAGGACTTGCGCTGAATGAAGAGGAAATTTATTATATTCCTGTAGAAGGGATGATCACAGAAGGTTATCTCTGCGGAAAATTGGAAGGGCTCCTTCATAAAGTATCTGAATCCAACACAGAGAACATTATGAAATCTAATACAGATGATGTGAAGAAGGATCCGGAAAATGAGATATCTGATGTCAATACAGACGGTACTCTGAAATATGATAAAAAATGTGTATGTGCATTGGATGTAAAGGCATTGCTCAAGCATATAAAATCTGATGATCCGATGGCTGTATTTGATGCAGGTGTGGCTGCATATCTGCTGAATCCTCTGAAATCCTCCTATACTTACGATGATATGGCAAAGGAATATCTGAATGGTCGTATCCTGCCTGCAAGAGAGGAACTTCTTGGAAAGAAAACAGTGGAAAAAGCATGGGAGGAGAGTGCAGAGGGGCTTGCAGCATGGGCCTGCTACATGGCCTATACAGCACTTGCCTGCCGGAAACCATGTGTGAAGCACTGCGTGATACAGGTATGTGGAATGTATATACACAGATTGAGCTTCCACTGATCTTTACTCTTGATTCCATGGAAAAATGGGGAATCAGCGTGAAGAGTGAAGAACTGAAAAGCTACGGTGAGAAACTAAGTGTACGTATTGGAGAACTGGAGAAGCAGATCTGGCAGCAGGCAGGGGAAGAGTTTAATATCAATCTCCGAAACAGATGGGAGTGATCCTGTTTGAAAAGCTTGGCCTTAAGGGTGGAAAGAAAACAAAGACAGGTTATTCCACAGCGGCAGATATTTTGGAAAAGCTTGCACCGGAGTATCCCATTGTAAAGGATATTCTGGAGTACCGTCAGCTTGCGAAACTGAAATCTACTTATGCAGACGGGCTTGTTGGTGAGATCGCAGAGGACGGCAGGATTCATTCTACTTTTAACCAGACAATTACAGCAACAGGAAGGATCAGCAGCACAGAGCCGAATCTTCAGAATATCCCTGTAAGAATGGAGCTTGGAAGACTGATCCGTAAGGTATTTGTTCCGGAAGAGGGATATGTATTTCTGGATGCGGACTATTCCCAGATCGAGCTTCGCGTTCTGGCGCATATGTCAGGGGATGAGAAACTGATCCAGGCATATAAAGAAGCCCAGGATATCCACAGACATACAGCATCAGAGGTATTCCATGTGCCTTTGATGAGGTGACAGATCTGCAGAGGAGAAATGCCAAGGCAGTAAATTTTGGAATCGTTTATGGGATCAGTTCCTTTGGGCTCAGCAGGATTTAAGTATCACACGAAAAGAAGCAGCAGAATATATTGAAAGATATTTTGAAACTTATCCAAAGATCAAAGGATTTCTTGACGGACTGGTGGAAGAGGGAAAAGAAAAAGGATATGTGACTACCATGTTTGGCAGACGCAGGCCGATCCCAGAACTGAAATCCGGTAATTTTATGCAGAGGTCTTTTGGGGAGCGAGTAGCATGAATTCTCCAATACAGGGAACTGCGGCGGATATCATTAAAATTGCAATGAACCGTGTGTACAGACGATTAAAGGATGAGAATCTTAAATCCCGTCTTGTACTTCAGGTACACGATGAACTTCTGATAGAGACCTGTAAAGAGGAAATCCCGCAGGTTTCTGCTATTCTTGAAGAAGAGATGAAAGGTGCCGCAAAGCTTTCCGTAGAACTGGAAGTCGATATGCATCAGGGTAATAACTGGTATGAGGCGAAGTGATGATGATAACAATAGGAATTACCGGCGGAGTGGGTGCCGGAAAAAGTACAGTGCTTGATTTTCTTGAAGAAAAGTATCAGGCATATGTGATGAAAGCAGATGAGATCGGGCATCTGGTGATGGAACCGGGGCAGTCCTGTTATGAACCGGTGATTGCACTATTTGGAAGACAAATCATAAAAAATGATAAAACTATTGACCGCAGACAGGTTTCGGATGTAGTATTTTCACATCCAGAGCTTCTGGAGAAATTAAACCAGATCATCCATCCTGCTGTGAAACAGTACATCAGAGAGCAGTTAGCTGTAAAGAAACAGCAGGGACAGAAGATATGTGTGGTGGAAGCTGCACTCCTTCTGGAAGATCATTATCAGGAGTTTTGCGATACGATATGGTATATTCATACGGATGAAGAGATCCGTATCAGGAGACTGATAGAGAACCGCGGTTATACAAGAGAGAAATCAGTCAGTATCATTGCCAGTCAGGCACCGGAGACTTTTTTTCGGGAAAATGCAGACTATGTTGTGGTAAATAACGGAGATTTTGCACAGACCAGACGGCAGATTGAGGAAGGAATCAGAAAATATGAGACTTTGTAGCATTGCCAGCGGAAGCAGCGGAAACTGTATTTATGTGGGCTCAGATAATACCCATCTTCTGGTGGATGTAGGCATCAGCGGAAAAAGAGTAGAACAGGGATTGAATTCTCTGGAATTGACAGGAAAAGATATTGATGGTATCTTGATTACACATGAACATTCGGATCATATCAAAGGTCTGGGCGTGATCGCAAGGAAACATCAGATACCGGTTTATGCGACTGAAGGAACTGTGGAAGCTTTATCTCACATGAATCTTGGAAAAATGCCGGAAGGGATTTTCGTGAGATACACGAAGATGAGCCTTTTGAGATTAATGATCTGACAGTGAATCCTTTTACGATCTCATGATGCTGCACAGCCCGTAGGATACCGGGTAGAGTGTGGAGAGCATTCTGTGGGGATTGCTACAGACCTTGGAAAATATAATGAGTACATAGTCGGTAATCTGCAGAATCTGGATGCGCTTCTTCTGGAAGCAAATCATGACATCCGTATGCTGCAGGTTGGAAAATATCCCTATTATCTGAAACAGAGAATCCTTGGAGACAGGGGACATCTTTCCAATGAGAATGCAGGCAGGCTTTTATGCAGGCTGCTGCATGACAATATGAAAGGGATTTTCCTTGGACATCTGAGCAGGGAAAATAACTATGAGGAACTGGCATATGAAACCGTCTGTTCAGAAGTAACCTTAGGTGACAACCCTTATAAGTCGCGTGATTTCAGAATTCAGGTGGCACAGAGGGATTGCATATCAGAAGTAATTACAGTGTAGAAAGGACAAAGAACTTATGAAAAAGACAATCATCACAGTAGTAGGAAACGATACCGTAGGAATTATTGCAAAGGTTTGTACTTATCTTGCAGACAATAATGTAAACATTCTTGATATCTCCCAGACCATCGTACAGGGATATTTCAACATGATGATGGTAACAGATGCCAGCAAATGTGAGAAAGACAACGGAGTTCTTGCCAAAGAACTGGAAGCCCTTGGAGATAAGATCGGTGTAGTGATTCGCTGCCAGCATGAAGATATCTTCAATGTAATGCACAGAATCTGAGAAAATCTAAGCAGGTAAGCCACTGAGGGACTTTCCTGTATCAGATTGCCTGAAAAATGCTGAGAGAACATACAAGGGAGAAAAACAAAATGATCAATATTTTTGAAGTAAATGAAACGAATAAAATGATCGAGCAGGAGAATCTGGATGTGCGTACCATTACTATGGGTATCAGCTTCTGGACTGTATTGACAGTGATCTTGCTGTTTTAAATGAGAAAATCTATAAAAAGATCACAACCTGTGCAAAGGATCTGGTATCTACAGGTGAGGCTATTTCCGGTGAATATGGAATTCCGATCGTAAATAAAAGAATTTCCGTAACTCCGATTGCATTGATTGGCGGAGCTGCATGTAAGACAAAGGAAGATTTTGTAACTATTGCAGAAACTCTGGATAAGGCTGCCAAGGTGGTAGGCGTAAACTTTATCGGCGGTTATTCTGCACTGGTAAGCAAGGGAATGACTCCTGCTGAGAGACTTCTGATCGAATCTATCCCACAGGCTATGGCGAAGACAGAGCGTGTTTGCAGTTCTGTAAATGTTGGATCTACACGTACAGGTATCAATATGGATGCTGTTAAGCTGATGGGTGAGATCGTTCTGGAAACAGCGAAAGCTACCAAAGATCAGGATTCCCTGGGATGTGCGAAGCTGGTTGTATTCTGTAATGCACCGGATGATAACCCGTTTATGGCAGGTGCTTTCCATGGTGTGACAGAAGCAGACACTATCATTAACGTTGGTGTCAGCGGACCTGGCGTTGTTAAGACTGCGCTGGAACAGGTAAGAGGTAAGGATTTTGAAACTCTTTGTGAGATGATCAAGCGTACTGCCTTCAAGGTAACACGTGTTGGTCAGCTGGTAGCACAGGAGCTTCCAGACGCCTTGGTGTTAAGTTTGGTATCGTGGATCTGTCTCTGGCTCCTACTCCTGCAATTGGTGACAGTGTTGCTGAGATCCTTGAGGAGATTGGTCTGGAGCATGCAGGTGCACCGGGCACAACAGCAGCGCTTGCTCTGTTAAATGACCAGGTTAAGAAGGGTGGAGTTATGGCTTCTACAGCAGTTGGTGGTTTGAGTGGTGCATTTATTCCGGTCAGCGAGGATCAGGGTATGATCGATGCAGTGAATGCAGGGGCACTGACTCTTGAGAAGCTGGAAGCTATGACTTGTGTATGTTCTGTAGGTCTTGATATGATTGCAATTCCCGGAGATACGAAGGCTTCTACGATTGCGGGTATTATTGCGGATGAGTCTGCAATTGGTATGGTGAACCAGAAGACTACGGCGGTTCGTCTGATCCCGGTAATTGGTAAGGGGGTTGGCGAAGTGGTTGAGTTCGGTGGACTGCTTGGTTATGCACCGATCATGCCGGTGAACCAGTTCTCCTGTGATGCGTTTGTGCAGCGTGGCGGAAGGATTCCGGCACCGATCCATAGCTTTAAAAACTGATAAAAAAGGCCAGAAACTTCGGAAAAGGGGAGTTTCTGGCTTTTCTTTGTTTAAGAGGGACGCGGAGCGGAAAATATTTTGTCTGGGGTGCGGTTTCGGAGCCTAAGATATTCTAAGCCGCCAGAATCTGCTAAAAGCATGAGCGTCTTGTCAAACTCGCTCCGTTGCAAACTTCGCTCAGACAGTGAAGCAGACGGCTCATAACGCAGATTTCCGGTGACTAAGAATATCTAAGACTCCTGCAAATGCACCCCAGACAAAATATTTTCCGCCCCGCTGGTAGCTGGTTTTAACTATAGCAATTAAAGAGATTCCAGAATATTGAGGAGTCGGGTGTTGTCTTCGGGGTGCATGATGCAGAAGCGGATGTATTCGCCGTCCAGGCATTCGAAGGAGGAGCAGTCACGGATCATGAGACCCTGACGGATGCAGGCGTCGAAGACGTCCCGGGAGGTCAGGCCGGGCTTCTGGATTTTCAGGAGGAGAAAGTTGCGTAGGCCGGGTAGGTTTTGTAAGTGGGGATATTCTCCAGTGCTTTGAGCAGGCGGGTGCGTTCTGAGAGAATGAGGTCCCGGGTCTGGCGGATGTAGGTTTTATCCTGGAGCATCAGCTCGCCGGCCAGGGCTCCCAGACTGTTGAGAGACCATGGTACCTGTTTTTCTTTCATTTTTTTGAGAAATTCCAGGTTCCCGGTGATTCCGTAGCCAAGACGCATACCTGGGGCTGCGTAGAATTTTGATACGCCGCGCAGAATCATAAGGTTCGTGAATTCTCTGGTAAGGCTGACAGCAGTGATCTCATTGATATCCGGGGCAAATTCTACATAAGTTTCGTCGATCATCACGAAAATGTTCCGCTCATTGCAGAAGGAAACGATTCTGCGCAGGTCATTTATGCTAATTGCAGATGAGGTAGGATTATTTGGGTTGCAGAGGATGAGAAAATCGTATTTTCCATCCAGGGTGTGACAAAGATCATCTACATTGAGGACAAAGTTATCCTCTTCGCGCAGATGGTAATATTCCTGTGTACTTCCGGAGAAGGAGAGTTCCCTGGAGTATTCTGAATAAGTCGGACCCAGGATAAGGGTATGCTTTGGATTTCGTTCCTGGATCAGCAGTGCGATCAGCTCGCTGGAACCATTTCCGGGAAGGATGAATTCAGCAGGAATATTACAATATTCTGAAATTGTGCTGCGAAGTGAAGTATAATTTCTGTCTGGATAAGAAGACAGGATATCCAGCCGTCCTGCAAGCTGTTCCTTTACATGCTCGGAAAGCCCCAGCGGATTTACATTAGCCCCAAACTTCACAATTTCCTCCGGCTTAAGCTGATAGACCTCACATATTTTCTCAATATCACTCCCATGAAAAATCATTTTTGCTGTTGACATATAATATCCCTCATTTCTATATAAATAATCTATTTAAACTTAAAATTACCACATAGCAGATCGCAGATCTTTTCTGAACATTATTTTAACACTTATCACATAGTTCTGTAAACATCACTGTTTACACATTGCTATCCATTACTATCCTGAAATATACAGGTCCCAATATCATTGCAGCAGGCATTTAACAGAAGGCAAGTCCCCACCCACTGCTTATTGCTTTTCGCAACCACCGCAGGGAATTTACTTGATTCGATTAAATAAGTCGCCTGCGGTGGTGCAGAAAGCAAGCAATTCAGCATGCTGTCGAAAATGGAATATATGTCAATTTGCCAGTACACAGCGAAGGAATGGGAAGGGATTTCGGGCGCATTTGAGGGTTCATAGTAATTCTTGGTATTTGGGAAGCTGCGTTATTCAAAAAAAATCTCACTGTCTGAGCGAAGCGAGTTTGAGATTTTGAATGCTTTTAGCAGCTTCCCAAATGCCTTAGAATTACATGGTTCCGAAACTAAGCCCGAAATCCCTTCCCATTCTTTCGCGTTTACTGTTCACTCCGTGCCCTGCGGCTCAGCGAAGCGGACATCTACCTTGCTACGGCAATGAGCCGCGAAACCGTGCTGCGGCGCGTGCTGGAGCCGGTGCGTCAGGCGTATGACTACATCCTGATCGACTGCAACCCCAGCCTG
>ENA-OQCS01000999-OQCS01000999.1-human-gut-metagenome-genome-assembly--contig:-NODE-999-length-15241-cov-2.553659_pt1 | contig 15241 bp, 26 predicted proteins | sample MGYA00242757_ERZ504575 | MGnify/ENA primary metagenome ERZ504575 (study PRJEB26092, sample SAMD00036297) | human gut metagenome | host: Homo sapiens | study: EMG produced TPA metagenomics assembly of...
GGACTACAGCGGTTACGGCTGTTGGAGGTACAACCCCATCGTGTTTTATCAGGAGGTCGTGGATGGCCAGAAGAAGAATCGTCACCGCATCATACTGAAAGACGATGAAGCCAGTCTGCTATTCATCGTGACGATCCGTATGCCCTATCCGAACCAGGAGAAGAACAACAACTCGATGATGCGTGCCGCAGCCAGCCACAACGGCAATGTGGGCATCATCGACTGGTACAAGTACAGCGAGGGCCACGGCGAATACCTGTACGACGACGGCATCCATCCCAACATGACCGGCGCTTATGCGTATGCGACGATGCTGCGGCAGGCGGTGTGCGGCCAGTGACGATGAACGCGGCCGATGGCCGGCCGAACCCGTGAGAACCGGACCGGAATACACGGAACGCCCCGGGCGCAATGCCACGGGCGTTCGTGTGTATGTATGTCCTTACGCTGTAAATTACAGGTGGTGGATCCAGATCAGCGAGCGTAGAACTCGACGACGTACTGGATGTTGACCTGAACCGGGATCTCCTCGACTTCAGGCTTGCGGGTCAGGGTGGCCTTCAGGGAAGCCAGGTTCACGTCGAGGTAGCCGGGGACGGGCGGCAGCACATCGCGGTGCACGCCTTCGGCGGCGATCTGGAACGGAACCATGGTCTGGCTCTTGGCCCTCACCTGGATGGTCTGGCCGGGCTTGACACGGTAGGACGGACGGTCCACGATGTTGCCGTCGACGAGGATGTGACGGTGCACCACGAACTGACGGGCCTGAGCGGTGTACGGGCGATGCCGGCACGCAGCACGAGGTTGTCAAGACGGACTTCGAGATCGGTGAGCATCGCGTTACCGGTCTGGCCGGCGGTGCGGGTCGCCTTCTCGTAAGCGGAGCGAAGCTGCTTCTCGGAGACGCCGTACTGGGCGCGCAGACGCTGCTTCTCGCGCAGACGAACCGCGTAATCGGATTCGGTGCGACGACGGGTGCGGCCGTGCTCACCCGGAGCGTACGGACGCTTTTCGAAGATGCGCTGAGCCTTAGGGGTCAGAGCGATGCCGAGGGCGCGGGAAAGGCGCACCTGACGGCGAGAACGCTGAACGTTCGTCATTGGTTTAATCCTTTGTTTGTTCTGTCGTTGTCTGAACGGAGCGCACACCGGTTTCCGATATGCGCTGAGCCAGCCTCTCCAGTGCTTCTTCGTGCATGCGCACGAACGACTTGAACACGTGCCGTAAACAGCTCGTATCGGCCGCCGACCCACTGATGGGCTAAGACTCCAGACGTATGCTCCTTGCGGGCGCACACCAATCGTTAATAATACACATGAGGCGGACGAGCTCGTCGTTTCGCCCTCTTCGGCATGTCATGCATCATGGCGCCGCTATGCTTCAGCCAGCACTCCCCTGTCCATGCGATAGATTCGATCCACATACGTCAAGGCATCCGATCATGGGTGACCATCAACACTGCGGTGCGTCGTGCGCCACTTCCTGCAGCAGCCGCATGACGATGGCAGTGCTTTCGGCATCCAGATCTCCGGTGGGTTCGTCCGCTATCAGAAGTTTCGGACCATTCATCAGAGCTCGCGCTATGCTGACGCGTCTCATTTCGCCGCCGGAAAGCTCTTTCGGGTAGCATTCCGCCAAATCGTCGACCTGCAGTCGGCGCAGCAATGCGTGCGCACGTTCCATGGCATGGTCCTGAACGGGATCGTTGTGTGTTTTCGATACCGGAGCCGCCGCGATGACGTCCGGAAGTCCGTCGTCAACCGTCTGTTCGGAAGATGCGTCGGATACGGTTTCTTCCACTGATTTCGCATCAGACGAATCCGCAGGTATCTCAACATCGCGCTGCGCCGTTTTGCCGTTGCACAGCACGGAAGGAAGAATCACATTGTCGAGTGCCGTGAGGTTCGGCAGCAATGTCTGGCTTTGCGTGACGAATCCGACGATCCGATTGCGTACGACTGACATTTGTTTGTCGTTCAACCGCGTCACGTCATTGCCGTCCAAGTCGATAGAGCGATGTGGGTTTCAGCAGTCCGGTGATGAGATTCAACAATGTGCTTTTGCCATTGCCCGAACGGCCGACGATCGCCACGAACTCGCCTTGGCCCAGCCTGAAATCCACATGGTCCACGGCTGCGAACGGTTTGCCGCGACGGGTGAACTCGCGAGTGAGCTCTTGTACTTCGAGAACCGTGTTTTCCGCCATCATTCACCTTCTCTCAAAGTCAGATAGGTTTCGGGAGCGGAAAGTTTCACCGCCGTCGTCACGGAGGCGAGCAGTCCGGTAAGCACCGCGAACACGAAACTCACTGCGATCAATGCCAACACATTCCACATGTTGGTTTGCAGATACGGCAACTGCAGCTGCCGTCCGATAAGCGTGCTGAACGGGAAAATCGCCAGCGACGCGACCGCAATGCCTATCACACCGCCCAAAGCTCCGATCATGGCCGATTCCTTCACGATGATGCCGACCAAAGTGGAACGATTGGCACCAAGAATGCGATACGCGGCGAATTCACGTTTACGTTCGTTCATGGCGGACGAGAACACAGCAAGCAGCACGATCAGCCCCATGACCCAGAACACCGCGACGAAAAGGGTCACGTAGCGAATGATCACGTTCAGATTGGATTTCGTTGTGGCTGTGATGCCCCCGATACACGTATCCGAGGCTTTTGATTCCTGTTGTTTTGGTGATGTTCGAAGCGACCTGCTGGGCGGAGTAACCGTCCTTGACCTTGATGAGCACGGCGGAAACGGCTTTGTCGGCATATTCTTCCGGAATGGCGGCATGCCCCACCTTGGCGGAATATCCGACCACGTCGGGAACGGTCTGCATGTTCACGAACACGGAATTGTCGAGCGACGTGCCGGTATTGGCGAGTTGCGCCGCCACGGGGAATTCGTGCCCATAGAGTTTGACCGTGTTGTTGCCCGACACGCTGATGCTGGCTCCTGCAACGATCTGGCCGCGCTGGAGCGTGCCGTCGAACTGCGATGCGATCCAAGGGTGATCACGAAGTCGGTATCGGGTTGAATCCGATGATCTGGACTTTCTCGTCGCAGCATGCGGCGGCCAACGATGAGATATATGTTTGTTCCGTGATTTCGTCGATGCCGTCGGCTTTTGCCACTTCGTCGGTGATCTCGTTGGTGAAGTAGAACGTGCTTGCCGATCCGTTGGTCAGCAACGCTTCGGCTTCGTTTTTGGTGTTTTGCGGCGTGACCATGAGATCGGCGCCCATACGTTCCTGCATGCTGTTCAAGCCGGCTTCAAGGTTCATGGACAGCAGTGAACCACCATAGAAGGCCACGGTAAGCATGGCGACGACGATGGTGAGCGCCGCGGTACGAAACGGTTTGCGTTTGAGATTGACCAGGGGCAACCCGCCAAGGGTGATGTGTTGCGTCATATTGGGTCAGGCGCGCTTCGCCGGCTTGAGATCGAGATATGCCGCGATTGCCGCAAGTACAGCCAGCAGCACGCCGAGCACGATCAGCGTCGGCAAGGTGACCATATGGCAGCGCATCATGGCACCCTTGCACACGCCGATGAGCACGGTCGGCACGGCGATGGTCAGCACGCCGAGCACCGCATTGGCGAGGTCAAGACCGGCGCGGGTCTGATCGGATACGAACAGGCCGACAATGCCAAGCGCCACGATCACGATGCCGATGCCGAGCGCGGCCTGAGCCGTGTAATGACATGCCATCGGCGTTTCTTTGACCGCGCATACGTGAGCGAAGGTCTGCGGCGCGATGGCGATCAAGATGCCGAGCACGATCTGCGAAATGCCTGCGTACAGTTTCTTATTCATAGCTTCCTCTCAAAAAAAGACAAACACCGCCGATTATTGCAGGGTCTCTTTGAAAAAGAAAGTCTTGTTTTTTCCTCCTTTTCGTGCTACAGAGGAGATTTCATCCGTTCTTCATCTCCGTCATAGCATTTCAATGGGTGCCATACGCAACAGCAGACGCTTGACCTCACCATTGCCAAAATCAACGGTAATGACCGAATTCATGCCCTTGTCCTGCGTTTCAATGACCGTACCCAACCCGAAATGATCATGCGTAAGCTTGTCGCCGACATGCACGTCTGCAATGTTCAGATCATTATGCTACGGCCGGGCTTGCGGATGAGGATTTGGTTAAATCCACAGGCTTGTTTTCGGCTTGACACGTCGCGTGGTGACCTTGCCCGATTTCCCTCCTGACTTGCCGGAGCCATACGAACCATACGAGCCGTATGAGGAACCGGTTCCCGATCCTCCGCACGAGCGCCGGGATGTGGAACCATACGAGGATGATGAGCTGCGTAGCCGGGCCGCCGTACTGCGAGCGCCCTGCCCCATATGAAGACGATCCGCATGAGGAACGAGACCACCGCGAGCCGGAACCGTATGAGGAACCATAATCCGACTTTCCATACGAGGAACCGCCGAATGACATCGATCCGAAATCGTCATCATCGTCCCAGCCGCCGAACTCGTCGTCGTCATCCTGCCAGCTGGCACGCATGCGTTCGACGCCGGCTTCGCGTCTTTTCCAATCAATCAGTTCGTCTGGAATCTCATCGAGGAACTGACTGGGCATCATGTCGCTGGCTTGCCCCCATTGCGCGCGTACGGCCGCGCGTGTCACATACAGGCGTCGCTTCGCGCGAGTGATGCCCACGTAGGCGAGACGGCGCTCCTCTGCCAGTTCGCTGGTGTCTTCCATGGCACGCTGGTGTGGGAATGTGCCTTGCTCCATGCCGGTCAGGAACACATACGGGTATTCCAGACCCTTTGCGGTATGCAGGGTCATCATCGTCACCTTGCCGGAATCTTCGTTCTCCCCTGGCAATTGGTCGGAATCGGCCACCAACGCGGTGGTTTCCAAAAATCCCGCCAATGTGGCGTCTGGCGTGTTCTGCTCGAATTCCGCCGCCACTGATTGCAGCTGGGAAAGATTATCGACGCGGGAAGCGTCCTGCGGATCCTCGGAGCGCTGCAGCTCTTCCAAAATCCCACTCTTGGCAAGCACTTCGGCAACCACTTCGGATGGCTTCGTGTCATGGTCCTTCGCAAAAGCCGCAAGCTCATGCATCATGTCTCGGAACGCACTCAACGGTTTCGTCGTGCGCGTGGGCATGCCTTCGATCTGTTCCATATGTTCGATCGCTTCGAAAAAAGTGGTGCATGGGCATCAGCATACGAGGCAACGAGTCCTTCCGCACGAACGCCCAGTCCGCGCTTCGGCACATTGAGGATACGTCGAACGTTCACATTGTCCGCAGGATTCACGATGGCCTGCAAATACGCGAGCGCATCCTTGATTTCCCTGCGTTCGTAGAATTTGGTGCCGCCGACGAGCTGATACGGCAGGTTGGCATTGATCATGGCCTCTTCGAGCGAGCGTGATTGCGCGTTGGCTCGATACATGATGGCGATGTCGCGATACGCCACGCCTTCCTCGTTGTGGATTCGTGCGATTTCGTTGGCGATCCATCCGGCTTCCTGTTGCGCGTCGTCGGCCGCGTATCCGACGATTTTGTCGCCTTCGCCAAGTGCCGTCCACAGTTTTTTCGGCTTACGATTTTCATTTCTTGCGATCACCGCATTGGCTGCGTCGAGAATGGTCTGCGTCGAACGATAATTCTGTTCGAGCATGATGGTTTTCGCGTTAGGGAAATCCTGCTCGAAATCCTGAATATTACGAATATCCGCGCCTCGGAACGCATAAATCGACTGGTCGGAATCGCCCACCACCGTAATCCAAGACGGTCCGACACGGCCTGCTCCTCGCATATGTGGATCGGGCTGTTCTCCCGAATCAATGCCGGAAAGCTCACGTACGAGCACATATTGCGCATGGTTGGTGTCCTGATACTCGTCCACGAAAATATAACGGAACTTATGCCGGTAATATTCGCTCACCTGTGGGCAACGCTGGAACAATTCGACGGTGCGCATGATCAGATCGTCAAAATCCACGGCATTCGCCATGGCCAGACGGTACTGGTACTCCGCATACATCACGCGACCAGCTCGTCGACGTCGCCGGCCGAAACCTGATATCCGCGCTGGCCTGGCTTGTAGTCGCAGTTCACGCTTTTCAGCTGGTCCTGCCATGAAATCAACGAATTCTTGCAATCCGAGATCTTGCCCAATAGCATGCGCGGCGTATACCGCTTCGTATCGATGTTCAAATCGCCGCTGATGAGCTTGACCAAGCGTTCGCAATCAGCCGTGTCATAAATGGAAATCCTGAGGTAAGACCGATTTCCTTGCCGTCACGTCGGAGGATGCGCACGCACGCGGAATGGAAGGTGGAGATCCACATGTGTTCGGCTTCAGGCCCTACGAGGGACGCAAGGCGTTCGCGCATTTCGGCCGCGGCCTTGTTCGTAAAGGTGATGGCGAGAATGCTGCTCGCCCAAAAACCATGTGCCAGCAGCCATGCGATGCGTCTGGTGAGCACGCGGGTCTTACCGGATCCGGCACCAGCTCCGATGAGCAGGGCTTGTCCGTAGTACTTCACCGCTTCCATTTGCTGCGGATTGAGGTCCTTGATCAGACTTTGCGGATCGCACAGGACTGGTCCCATATTCTGCTCCACCGGTTCCTCTTTCCATGAAGATTCGAAGTCGATTACTGCGAAATTCATGTCTATCACACATGCAGGTCAGCGCAACACTCGCATGGTCAATTGACGCGCGTATGCTGAACGTTTATATGCGGTTCACCGTATGTCAACATCAACGCCGCCTTATGCGGCCAACAATCTAAGGGGATTCATGAAGGAGCTCGAAGAGCGCATTCGCCTGCAGGGTACCGTCAAGCCAGGTAATGTGCTGAAAGTGGATGCTTTCCTCAACCACCAGTGCGATGTCGAATTGTTCGACACATGGGTGCCGCTTGGGCGGAACATTTTGCCGGTAAAACCATCAACAAGATCCTGACCATTGAAGCTTCCGGCATTGGTATCGCCTGTGTTGCCGCGCGTCATTTCGGCAATGCGCCTGTGGTGTTCGCCAAGAAGGCGCAGTCCATCAATCTCGATGGCGACCAGTACACCACCACCGTCTACTCCTTCACCAAGCAGAAGGAATTCCCCGTCATCGTGTCCAAGAGGTATCTCAACGAGGGCGACCATGTGCTGTTGCTTGATGACTTCCTGGCCAACGGCAAGGCCCTGAAGGGCCTGATCAATCTGTGCCATGATGCCGGAGCGACGGTCGAGGGCATCGGCATCGCGGTGGAGAAGGGTTTCCAAGGCGGCGGCGATGAGCTGCGCGCAGCGGGATACGACGTTGATTCCCTGGCAATCGTGGAGTCGATGGATCCGGAAACCGGTACCATCGAATTCCGCTCCTGATCGTCGCATCTCACGGGCGCGCATCAGAAACCATTACAACCTGTTACTCATCGCAGCATGAATAAGAGAGGATTCATTGTGAGAGAAGAGAAGAAGAAAGACAACACGAACGAGAAGAAGGGCGTTTCCTTTGAAGCGCTTAGCAGCCTGGACGCGCCTGTTTCGTTCTGGAAGGGCATCCCGTTCGGCCTGCAGCATGTCATGGCGATGTTCGTGGCCAATCTGGCTCCGATTTTCTTGGTGCTTCCGCCGCCAACATGAGTGCCGAGCAGTCTGCCACGATTATTCAGCCGGTCTGCTGGTGGCAGGTCTGGGCACCTGCCTTCAGCTGTATGGCGTGTGGCTGATCGCTCCCGCCTGCCGATGGTCACTGGCATTTCCTTCACCTATGTAGCTGCTGCCATGTCGATCGCCCAGAACCAAGGCTACGGCGCGGTCGCCGGCGCGGTTGTGCTTGGTGGCCTGTTGGAGGTTGCGCTTGGTTTGACGGCCAAGTATTGGCGTCGCTTCGTGCCGCCGATCGTATCCGCGATTGTGGTTACGTCGATTGGTTTCTCACTGCTTTCCGTTGGTGCCACCAGTTTCGGCGGCGGTTCCGGCGCTGAGGATTTCGGAAGCTGGCAGAATCTCACGCTCGGTCTGATTTCGCTGGTCGCCTGCTTGGCGTTCCAGCTGCTGATGAAGGGTACTGCCAAGCAGCTTTCCGTGCTGTTCGGCTTGGTTGTCGGCTATGTTGTCGCGATTTTCATGGGCAAGGTCGATTTCTCTGGTTTCGCGAATCTGCAGGTTGTGTCCGTGCCGCATTTCATGCCGTTCCAGCTTGAATTCGATCCGGGCGCGATCATCTCCTTCGCCCTGCTGTATGTCGTGTCTTCCGTTGAGGTGCTGGGTGATACCGCTGCGCTCACCAAGGTTGGTCTCGACCGTCAGCTACCGATAAGGAGACTGCGGGCGCCATTGCAGGCGACGGTCTCATCTCCTCCGTCTCCGGCCTGTTCGGCTGCTTGCCGTTGACGTCGTTCGCACAGAATATCGGCTTGGTCGCCATGACCAAGGTCGTCAACCGTAAGGTGATTCTTTCCGGTGGTCTGATTCTGGTGATAGCCAGCTTCGTGCCTGCCGTGGCGGAAGTGTTCAATTCCCTGCCGCAGGCCGTGCTTGGTGGCTGCACCATCATGATGTTCGGTAACATCATCCTGTCTGGCTTCCAGATGATTTCCGAGGCCGGCTATACGCAGCGCAACATCACCATTGCGGCGTTGAGTCTCACCATCGGTATCGGTTTCACGCAGGTCGGCGACATTTTCGTCAACTTCCCGCCGCTGTTCCAGTCCATCTTCGCATCCAATTGCATCGCCGTGGCGTTCGTTGTGGCCGTGCTGTTGAATGCTCTGCTGCCGAGTGAAGAGCATTTTCTGTCGGCTCCGCAGCATCAGGAAGACTGAGTCCGTTCAGATCCTAAAAGGTTATGAGGAATCCCCCTGCTCAAACGAGTCAGGGGGATTCCTCATATTCATCGCAAAACTGCTTTGCCGCGATTCGCAAGAAGGATGTTTCAGTGCCCTTGCTTGATCCAGTTCGCAATCGCATCCTTGACAGCCTGGGCGTACAGCGTATTGGACATGCCAGGGTGAATACCATCTCCGGCAAGCTCATCAGGATGCGCCGAAATCGTAGCGTCCCAGTCAACGAGAACAACGTTGTCGGAATGGGCGGCCGCGAAGTTGCTCAACGCGTCGTTCGTTCCGGGGACCCAAGACACGGGGGCATGCGCATTAATCAGCACAAGCACATGATCCGGTCCAATGTCGTTCAGTATGTCATTGAGTTGGCCATCGGTCACCGCTGAATTCGTAGCCAAGCCGACCAGCACCCATTGGCGCAATCCTTCCGGCTGGCTTTTGGCTTGGTCTATAAGTCCCAATGCCTTGGTCATCGAACGTGAGGTTTCCGCATCAACAGTGATTCCGGGAAAAACGGATTGCAAACCTTTACTGGAGGCAAGCATCACCGAGTCACCGAATGCGACCATCTGCTGCCCGTCAGGCATGGTGTATGCGGGTTTCTTGGGCGCTGGCGGATGCTTCCTATCGAAGTCGAGGTGCATGCCCTGCTGCTCTTTCAGCATTTTCGCATTCTCTTCCAACGCGCGTTCCACACTGGTCTGCTTTGGTGCGTTGGCTACCGCGTATCCGGACATCAAGCATGTACTCAATACCACGGCGATCGTAATCCAGCATCTGGTTACATCCCACATTCCGTTTTCTGGCAGCGGGCGAATCATGGCGATAAATCCGCCACGGGCGACGGGCTGTTCTACCAACTTCCACGACATGGCGGTACAACATGCGGTAAGAGCGAGTGTGATTAGCAGCATCCATCCCAGATGCCGAGCACCCCACTGGGGGAACATCGCCTTGGTGAACAACCATAAGGCCAATGCCACAGGTAATGCCGTATGAATATCGGCCGGCCACATCAAATGGTTTGAACACCAGCAGATCCTGCATCCAAGATCCGAAAGGAATGGAACCGGCGACCAGAACCACTGAAAGTAGCGAAGCCGCGAAAATCCCTCCATAGAAGGCAGCAGGACCCTGCTCAACGTGCTGCATCATCCATAACAGAATCAGTAATGCCACAGAAGCCGCCGCAGGGCCGATCTTGCTCCAGACCAGACGAGCGCGTTCCATGATCGCCGTTTCTTCCGGACGACCGTTGCCACGCCGTATGATCATCAGCAGCCATGCCAGCATGGCACCTAGCCAAGTCCCATGGCATGTGTGTCCGAACCGAAATACACTCTGGTTGGATCGGTTCCCGGGTGATACTGCAATCCCATGGAAAGCGCACTGCACACGGCAAGTCCGGCAAGTACCGCCACCGGCACCCAACGTACCAGAATTTTTCGAAGCAGGTAGATCAGCAAAGGAGCCAACAGATAGAACTGCATCAGCACCGACATGAACCACAGATGACGGAACATGTCTGGATTCATCTGCGAGAAATAGCTGGCGCCACTGCCGATGGCATACCAGTTGTAACAACCCAGCATAGCCGTCACTATCTGGTTGTTAATGTCCACCAACATGTCTTGGTTGATGAACCATGCCAACGATACGGTGACGGGAATCATCAGAATCAACGCCGGGTATATTCTGCGCAGACGCTTGAGGTAATATTCCTTGAAACCTATTCCCTTGCCGGAATCAATATGATTCAGCAACGACGAGAAAATCAGAAAACCTGAAATGGTGAAGAATATGTCAACACCTAGGAATCCGCCCCGCAGAGTGCCCTGGTCGCAGTGATACAACACTATCGCGATCAAGGCGATGCCCTTGAGGCATTCAGACCGACAAAACGACGTCTTACCACAACAATCAACCGCTTCTCTCAACATGCGACGTATGCGCGTTAGGCACAACGTTTCGTATCGTACTACCAGCCCCTCCCCCATTATGCGATCATGAACAGATATGGAAAGGTGTTGTCTGGGACGATTGGAAACGTTCGGCGATCGAAACCTTAAAAGCGGTGAAACATAAGGATTATTCGAAAAAGAAAGGACCGTACGTCCCATTGGCATTGGATTTGATTCCAATGGAACGTATGGTCCTCTTCATACGGTCCCGTCAATCATTTGACTGCGGGATCTCCTCGCTCACTTGGAGAAGACGTTGCCGTAAGTGTCTTCGCCTGCTTCTGCGATTGCCGCGGACTTGCGGGCGATTGCCAGCTCCTCGTTGGTCGGAATGACGCAGATGGTGATCTTGGAATCCGGGGTGGAGATGATGCGCGGTTCCTTGGAACGGGTGGCGTTCTTCTCTTCGTCCAGCTTGACGCCGAACGGGGCGAGCTTGTCGCACACCATCTTGCGGACCACGTCATCGTTCTCGCCGACGCTGCGGTGAAGGTGATCACGTCTACGCCGCCCATCTGAGCGGTGTAGTTGCCGATGTAGCCGACGATGCGGTGTACGTAGACGTCGAGAGCCAGCTTGGCGTCCTCGTTGCCTTCGGCGACCAGACGGTGAACCTCACGGAGGTCGCCGAAGCCGGTCATGCCCATCATGCCGGAACGCTTGTTGAACAGAGCGTCGAGCTCGTCCACGTTCATGTGGGCGTTGCGGATCAGGTGGAAGACGACGGCCGGATCGATATCGCCGGTACGGCCACCCATCATGAGCCTCGAGCGGAGTCAGGCCCATGGAGGTCTCGACCGGCTTGCCGGAAACTTCGGCGGAGGCGGAAGCGCCGTTGCCGATATGCAGCACGATCTGCTTGAGCCTTCAGCCGGCTTACCGATGACGCTCGGCACCACGGAGGAGATGAACTCGTGGGAGGTGCCGTGGGCGCCGTAACGGCGGATGTGGTACTGGTCGGCGATTTCCTTGTTCAGCGCGTAGGTGCTTGCGGCCTTCGGCAGCTGGAAGAAGAAGGAGGAATCGAACACGAAGATCTGCGGGACGTCCGGCAGGAGCGCGCGCATGACTTCAGCACCCTTGGCTTCCGGACCGTTGTGCAGCGGCGCGAGCACGGCGAGGTCCTTGACCTGGTTGATGGTCTTGTCGGTGACCAGAGCCGGGTTCGGGAAGATGGAACCACCCTGCACCACGCGGTGACCAACAGCCACGATGCCGGCCTCGTCCAGCTTCGGACCGAACTCGTTGAAGAAGCCGAGCACGCGCTTCAGACCCTGCTCGTGGTCGTGGATCGGCTCTTCCAGCTCATGCTTCTCGCCGTTGAACTCGTGCTTGTAGTGGCCGTCAACCGGCTCGCCGATCTTCTCGACCAGGCCGGAAGCAATACCTTCACCGGTTTCAAGATCAACCAGCTGATACTTGATAGAGCTGGAACCGGAATTGATGACAAGGACGGTTTTCGCCATTGTGGGCATCCTCCATGTGTTAATCGATGTGCCGCTTGCGCGACTTTCCAAACTTTAGATTACTCTTTGCTTGCTACAAAATAGCGTTTTACTGGGCTTCGATGGCGGTCAGGGCAACCGTGTTGATGATGTCCTGCACGGTTGCGCCTCGGCTCAGGTCGTTGACCGGTCGGTTCAGTCCCTGCAGCACCGGACCGACGGCCACTGCGCCGGAGGAACGCTGGACGGCCTTGTACCCGATGTTGCCCGCGCACAGATCCGGGAACACGAACACATTGACATGGCCCGCCACATCGTTGCCCTTGGCCTTGGTGGCTGCAACGGTCGGCGACCAAGCCGCGTCGAACTGGATGGAACCGACGACCGCGAGGTCCGGAGCCTTCTCCTTCACGAGTGCGGTTGCTTCCTCCACGAGATCGACGTCCGGTCCCTTGCCGGATCCCAGCGTGGAATACGACAGCATGCCGACCTTCGGATCGAGGCCGAACGCCTTTGCCGTTTCGGCGGACTGGATGGCGATTTCCGCAAGCTGCTCAGCGGACGGGTTCAGGTTGATGGCGCAATCGGAGAACACTGCGACATGGTCCTTGAAGCACATGAGAAACGCACCGGACACGAGGAGGATCCCGGCTTGGTCTTAATGACCTGCAGGGCCGGGCGTACGGTGTTGGCCGTGGAGTTGATGGATCCGGAAACCAGACCGTCAGCCTTGCCGAGCACCACAAGCATGGTACCGAAGTAGCTGTCGTCGGCGAGCTGCTTGCGAGCCTGTTCCTCGGTCATGCCCTTCTTGGCGCGCAGCTCACACAGCTTGGCGACCATCGGAGCGAGCACTTCCTCGTCGTCCTTGGCCTGGAACTGCGCCTTTTCAAGGAATTTGAGTCCAAGCTCCTCGCCGCGGGCGAGAATGCTTTCCTTGTCTCCGACGATGATCAGATCGACGATATCACGCTCAAGCAGATAGTCGGCCGCCTTGATGATGCGGTCTTCGGTTCCTTCCGGAAGCACGATGGTTCTCTTGTCTGCCTTGGCCTTGCCCAGCAGACTGTACTGGAATGCGTATGGCGTGGTCGGAGCTTGAACGGGGCCTCGACAGCGAGATAAGCTCTTCGGCGTTGACATTCGCCTCGAATGCCTCCGTGGCTTTGGTCACGGCGTCTTCCTCGTCAAAATCAACGGCGGGTAACGTCCACACCGGCACCTCGTAAGCTGCGAACTCCTCCTTGAGAGGTTCCACCTGTTCGTCTTTGCATCCGGTGATGAACACGCCGGCGACCTTGCTGCCTGCATTCTCGATGATGGTCTTCGACGCCTCGACAGTGCCCAGGACCTGTTCCGGAGTGCGGTTGATGTGCATACGGCAAGAAGCACGACGGACTTGAGATCAGCGGCTACGTCAGCATTGAACGCAAAGATAGACGGGTCGTTGATGGCGGATTTGTCCGTTCCGACAACAACCACGGCTTCGGGCTGGGCGGTTTCGATGGCTTCCGTGTAGGCGGCCACGATATCGGCCTGGAGCCTTCCTTGTCGGTGCGTGCACGCTTCGGGCAAACACCGACGGATTGTTCACGGCTCAGCCCCGAGTTGCTTGCTTCAAGAAGAACGTCGGTGAAGGTTTCCTTGCGGCAAACCGCCGGACGGAACACGGCCGTCTTCTTGGCAGCTGCGAATGCCTTGGTGACGCCAAGGGCCACGACGTTGCGGCCGTTTGCTGCTTCAGGGCTGATAATGGTGACGCTGGTTAGACTCACGATGTCTGCTCCTATTCGTTGTTTTTAAGGTGTGTGACTGCGCTGTTTCGCACCATGTGCCATTGTAATGCGTGAACGGTAACAGACACGCATCTCATGAAACGGTGTTGCGAACAGACGGTGAAGAGTAAACAGAAAACCCCAGAGGACGAATCCTCTGGGGTTTTCTTCAAGCGATCAGCCTATAGAGCTAGACTCACTCGTTATCGCCAGCGGTTGCGGCGGTAGCGGAGACAGCACCCTGCTTGTTGGTGTTGACACCGGAGTAGACCCAGTCGGTGTAATCCGGGTGATCGTAGCCGTTGTCGACTGCGAACTGGAAGGCTTCCTGACGGAAGGCTTCGAGCTCGTTGATCTTGTCGGCGTACTTGTCAGCATCGATCATGCGCAGAGCTTCGGCAACGAGCTCGTAGCGGTCGATGTTGTTCACGCGAACCATGTCGTACGGGGTGGTGGTGGAGCCCTGCTCCTCGTAGCCGTGGACGTTGAAGTTGTCGTGGTTCGGGCGATCGTAGATCAGACCACGCACGTCGCGAGCGTAGGAGTGGTAAGCGAACAGGACCGGCTTGTCTTCGGTGAACAGGTCAGCGAAGTCAGCGTCGGAGATAGCCTGATCGTTCTCCTTGGTGGACTGCAGCTTGACCAGATCCACAACGTTGACGACCTTGAACTTGATGCCGAGCTCGTTGAGCTTGTCGGCAGCAGCCATGATCTCCTGAGCCGGAACGTCGCCAGCGGAGGCGAGCACGATCTGGCTTCGTCGTTGGACTTGGCGGTGGAAGCCCACTCCCACTCGGCAGCGCCTTCTCGAGCTCAGCGCGAGCTTCGTCCAGGGTCAGCCAGGTAGCGGCCGGCTGCTTACCAGCAATGATCGCGTTGATCATGTTGGTGGACTTGTAGCACTTCTCAGCCACAGCGAGCAGCATGTTGGAATCCACCGGGAAGTAGATGCCGATCACGTGACGTGTTGAAGCACTTGTTCAGCAGGACGGAGGTGACACCCGGATCCTGGTGGGAGAAGCCGTTGTGATCCTGACGCCACACGTGGAGGAGACGAGCAGGTTCATGGAGGAGATCGGCTTGCGCCACGGGATCTCGCGGACGGTAGAGACAATCAAATTCCATCAGGATATGGTTATGTTGAAGAGAGAAGTTTGCGTATTGAAGGGATTGGTCCAAAAGACAATTTGTTTGCGGCCATTACTGGTAAGCATTTGGCAGATTGGTATCGAGAT
>ENA-OQCS01001000-OQCS01001000.1-human-gut-metagenome-genome-assembly--contig:-NODE-1000-length-15236-cov-2.814151_pt1 | contig 15236 bp, 20 predicted proteins | sample MGYA00242757_ERZ504575 | MGnify/ENA primary metagenome ERZ504575 (study PRJEB26092, sample SAMD00036297) | human gut metagenome | host: Homo sapiens | study: EMG produced TPA metagenomics assembly of...
AGTTTTGCTTGTTTTCTTTTTGCAACACTAAGATAAGTGAAAATTCTGACATGGCAAAATCCTGGGCAACTTTTTGTTGCTCAGGAACTTATAAATAAAGTTAAATTATAGTGTTGCGGAATTAAGGATTATAAGATTACTCCGATGGCTACCAACCTTCAGTTGTATTCTATCGCAACAAGGCGAATGATGTGCTGGTGAAGGTATTGCTCTGCGAGGATGAGGCTACGCTTCCTATCAAGAGCGATGTGGAGCCTTATTACCACTGGAATGATTTCAAGGCTTATTGCCTGGAGAAACTGAAGGGGTATAAGAAATAAAGCCTTGCTGGACAGGCGATGGAATCGCCTGGAACGGGGGCGAGGAGGGAGACATGGAGGAGGCTATTCGCTGAAACGCAGAAACGCAGAAACGCGAAATGCAGAAACGCGAAATGCAGAAACGCGAAATGCAGAAACGCGAAATGCGGAAAATAGCGAATGCTCAGAGTATTTAGTATAAGAATAATAAAAGGGAGCTTAAGGTTATTGAAGCCTTAAACTCCCTATTTTTATTTTTGGTTTCAATTCTTTTCGAGCTTTATCCCCTTTCTGGGTGAGCTTCTTTTCGAGCTTCGCCTTTTTTTCGGGATGAGCTTCTTTGGAGCTTTATTTCTTCTCTAATCTTTTATTGCTTCGACAACCAATCTTTGTCTTTCTGATCTTCTTCGAAATCTTTTTCAGAGAAGAGATTGGTTTGACCGGTCAGTTCATCTATTACCTGCTGCTCGCTTTTTCCTGCATCAGGATCGAGATTCTCTACAGCTTCAGCATTCTTACCAGCGCCTTCAGAATCGCCGGTTGTATCTTCTGCATCAGGATCATCTTCTGCTGGAGGCTCCGGGAATCTTGTCGGCTCTAATTCCTCGATGCTTTCCAGTTTCCATGTCGTCAGGCGCTTACCCTTTGCCTTGAAACTCTTCTGAGCGATGAATTGCTCGGCATCGATTTCTTCGGCAGGTCGGATGGCATCCACACCACCATAGGTAACCTTGAGGCGAGGGAATGGGGTATCGGTGAGCAGGATGAGCTTGCTGTTTGGATTCTCTCCCAGACAATTCTGGTGGCGCTTGGTGGCATCCATCGTAAAACGCTTGATGTATGGATATCCCTCATTGTCGGCATCATAGAGAATGGCCGTCCATATCTTGTGCTCGTCCCATTTTTCCAATCTCAGGATGTTGTCCTCGTAATGGTTGTTCACATCGAAGTTGGTGATGTAGAATTCGCCGTTGTCGAGTACAACCAGGATCGAGTCATCATCGTTGAATTCTCCCAGGAATCTGCCGTTCTCATCATAGTTGATACGGTTTACATCTGGGTCGAACCATACCTTTCTTCCTCCAGGGTGCTGTGTCCGTGGCTCTTCAATCCGATGCGGCGGATGGTTCGCTTGGTGAGCAGGTTGCCCTTGGCAGCACGTCCCTTGATGAGGATTTCAGAGAAATCTTTCTCCAGGAAGATGCTCTGGCGTTTTTTGCTCAGATCAGGTTCCATCGTCACCTTGATGATTTCTGCCTCGCCGTTAGGGTTGGCGGTGAAGTAGATGATGCGGCTTCCGGTGTGCCCTGGGTGATATCGTAGAGCTTGTCGCGTGTCATGGCGGTTACGTTGAATCGCTTGATGAAGTAGTCACCCTGCTTGCCGTCACGATATACACAGTTGTAGATGGTTCGCTTGTCGTTCTTTTTGAACACCTGAACGTGGAGGATGTTCTTGCCCACGAATATCTTGTCGGCAACCTTGGTTACCTTGAATTTTCCATCCTTGTAGAAGATGATGATGTCGTCGAGATCAGAGCAGTTGCATACGAATTCATCCTTCTTCAACCTGTACCCACGAAACCTTCCTGTCGGTTGATGTAGAGTTTCTGGTTGGCTTCCACCACCTTGTCACCTCGATGGTATCGAAGTTCCTGATTTCGGTTTTTCTAGGATGCATCTTTCCGTACTTGCCCTTGAGATACTCAAACCAGTTGATGGTGACATCGGTCATGTGAGCGAGGTCGTTTTCTATTTCAGCCAGTTCTGCCTTGATCTTCAGCAGGAGGTCATCCGCCTTATCCTTATTATATTTCAGGATTCGCTGCATCTTGATTTCCAGGAGCTTGAGGATGTCTTCGCGTGTGATGTCTCGGTGGAAGGAGTATTCCACGTTTCCCTTGCCGTCGATATTGGCGGTGAAGATCTGATCCTTGAACGGCTCCAGTTTGGAGTAGATGAATGCCACTACCTCGTCCTGACTCTTGCTCTGCTCGAACTTGCGCTCCTTGTAGATGCGCTCCTCTATGAAGATGCGTTCGAGCGAGGAGAAGAAAAGCTGCTCTTCCAGCTCGCCCTTTCGGATCATCAGTTCGCGTCGGAGCAATCCCATGGTGCGGTCAACGCTATGTCTGAGCACATCGCTTACGGTGAGGAACTTCGGCTTGTTGTCTCGATGACGCAGCAGTTGGGCGATATGTTGATTTCGCAGTCGCTGAAGGCATAGAGGGCATCCATCGTCTTGTCCGAAGAAGTGCCTGGTGCCAGATGCACGAGGATTTCCACGTTGGCTGATGTGACATCATCCACCTTTCTTGCCTTGATCTTTCCCTTTTCCACCGCCTTGGTGATGGAGTCGATGAGGCTTCCTGTGGTTTTGCTGAATGGAATCTCGCTGATTACGAGTGTCTTGTTGTCGAGCTTGTCTATCTTGGCTCTTACCTTCAGTACGCTCCTCGCTGTCCGTCGTTGTATTTGCTTACGTCGATGGCGCCGCCTGTAGGGAAATCCGGATAGAGTTGGAAGGGTTCTCCCTTGAGGTAGTGGATGGCAGCATCGCAGAGGTCGTTGAAGTTATGCGGCAGTACCTTGCTGCTCAAACCCACGGCGATACCCTCGGCACCTTGTGCAGGAGCAGCGGGAATTTGGCTGGCAGGGTGATAGTTCCTTGTTTCTGCCATCATAGGAGAGTTGCCAGTCGGTGGTTTTAGGTTGAATACCACATCCAGGGCAAATTTCGAGAGTCGTGCCTCGATGTATCGGGGAGCGGCTGCACGGTCGCCGGTGAGTATGTTACCCCAGTTACCCTGTGTGTCGATGAGCAGGTCTTTCTGTCCCATCTGCACGAGTGCATCTCCGATGGATGCGTCTCCGTGAGGGTGGAACTGCATCGTATGTCCACGATGTTAGCCACCTTGTTGTATCTTCCGTCATCCATGCGCTTCATGGAGTGGAGGATGCGTCGCTGTACGGGTTTCAATCCGTCTTCGATATGGGGCACGGCTCGCTCCAGGATCACATACGATGCGTAGTCGAGGAACCAGTTCTGATACATTCCGCTGAGGTGATGTACGGCAGAAGCATCAAAACGGTTCACCGGCTTGTAGTCGGAGTGTTCCTGAGGCGTATTTTCCTCATTTATCTCGTTTTTATCTTTAATTTCGTCGCTCATATATAGCTTTTAATACTTATTTTATTAATTTATGCAAAAATACAACAATTTTCGAGAAAAAAGAGTATCTTTGCCGAAAAATTTGAAAAAAATAAGATTTAATCATGGCACAGGAAGATGTTTTTAAGAAAATTGTAAGCCATTGCAAGGAATATGGCTTTGTGTTCCCTAGTAGTGAAATTTATGATGGCTTGGCTGCCGTTTACGATTATGGTCAGAATGGTGTTGAGCTCAAGAATAATATCAAGCAGTACTGGTGGCAGAGTATGGTATTGTTGCACGAGAACATTGTAGGTCTCGATGCAGCTATCTTCATGCACCCTACCGTATGGAAGGCTTCTGGACATGTGGATGCCTTCAACGACCCATTGATCGATAACCGTGATTCCAAGAAGCGTTATCGTGCCGATGTGCTCATCGAGGATCATATGGCTAAGTATGAGGAGAAGATTGCCAAGGAGATTGCCAAGGCTCAGAAGCGCTTCGGCGATAGCTTGATGAGGCTCAGTTCCGTGCAACCAACCCTCGTGTACTGGAAAACCAGAAGAAGTTTGATGATCTCCATGCCCGCTATACTGAGGCAATGCAGGGACCTAACCTGGAGATGCTGAAGCAGATTATCGAGGATGAGGGTATCGTCTGCCCTATCAGCGGTACCAAGAACTGGACAGACGTTCGCCAGTTCAACCTGATGTTCTCTACCCAGATGGGTGCTGCCAGCGATGCTACAAGCAAGGTTTATCTCCGTCCTGAGACAGCTCAGGGTATCTTCGTAGATTACCTGAGTGTTCAGAAGACCGGTCGTATGAAGTTGCCATTCGGTATCTGCCAGATTGGTAAGGCATTCCGTAACGAGGTTGTTGCCCGCCAGTTCGTATTCCGTATGCGTGAGTTCGAGCAGATGGAGATGCAGTTCTTCTGCCAGCCAGGTACAGAGATGAAGTGGTTTGAGTATTGGAAGAAGGTTCGCCTGGCTTGGCATGAGGCACTGGGCATGGGCAACGAGAACTACCGTTACCACGACCACGAGAAGCTGGCTCACTATGCCAACGCTGCTACCGACATCGAGTTCAAGATGCCATTCGGCTTCAAGGAGGTAGAGGGTATCCACAGCCGTACCAATTTCGACCTTTCTCAGCACGAGAAATACAGCGGCCGCTCTATCAAGTACTTCGATCCTGAGAAGAACGAGAGCTATGTGCCTTACGATGTAGAGACCTCTATCGGTGTTGACCGTATGTTCCTCAGCGTGATGTGCCACTCTTACTGCGAGGAGAAGCTTGAGAATGGTGAGACACGTGTGGTATTGCGCCTGCCAGAGGCATTGGCTCCAGTGAAGTGCGCCGTATTCCCATTGGATAAGAAGGATGGCCTGCCAGAGTTGGCTCACGAGATTGTGATGAGTTGAAGTTCCACTTCAATACCCACTATGGCGATCCTAAGGATTCTATCGGTAAGCGTTACCGTCGTCAGGATGCCATCGGTACTCCATTCTGTATCACCGTTGACCACGAGACACCTAAGGATCACAAGGTAACTTTGCGTTATCGTGATACCATGGAGCAGGAGCGCGTAGCTATCTCTGACCTTCGTGGCATCATCGAGGATCGCGTAAGTATCACCAGTGTATTAAAGAAACTTGGTAATGAAATTAAGAATTTCTAAATATCTCTTCTTGCTCGCGATGGCAGTGTTCGCCCTGTCATCATGCAGCGAGGATGATAACACCGTAGATGAGTATGCCAACTGGCAGGAGCGCAACGAGCAGGCTTTTGAAGATACTTTGGCTTATGCCCGTCAGCAGATAGCCAACGGCAGCACCGAATGGAAGGTGATTCGCAAATGGTCGCTCCAGAACCAGACACCTAACAAGGATGTGACTGGTATGGATGTTCCGCTTTCCTACAAGGATGCTGATCACATCGTGGTTCGCGTGTTGAAGGAAGGCAAGGGCAGCGGATGCCCTATGTACACCGATTCTGTGAAGGTGAGCTATCTTGGCAGATTGCTGGGCACTGATACTTATCCTGCAGGTTATGTATTCGATAAGACCTTCGAGGGTACCTACGACAAGGCCACTGCTCAGGTAACTACCAATTGGCGAGTGGCTGGATAGATGGTTTTACCACAGCCGTGCTCAATATGCACATCGGCGATCATTGGCTGGTGTATATCCCATATCAGCTGGCTTATGGTTCTACCCAGAGTTCGAGTAGCGTAATCCCTGCCTATTCCATGCTTCGCTTCGAGATAGTGCTCGACAGCTACTATCGTCCGGGTCAGGTAATACCGGGTTCTAGAGCTGCTGCCCAGGCACTCAAGGAGAATGGATTACAGAGTAGGATTTTTGGGGGATTTACACCTTATTATATATAGGTGATAGAATAGGAGCGTTCCTAGGATTGCCGTCTGATGGCATTCTTAGGAACGCTTTGTGTTAACATACCTTTTTGATGTGTTAACAAGTGTTCGTGTTCGCGCACAAAATGTTGTCGATATTAAAAAAAAATGTTAGTTTTCTGCATTTTTTCGGGTAAAAGTATTGCAGTTCCAGAAAATAGTTGTACCTTTGCATCAGAAAAAATAAGTTTTAGGTTTTTAGTTAGGTAATAGATTTATTAGGTTTAGTTGTTAGGTAAAGTTAAGATTGTTGTTCATTGGTTTATTGGTTTTAGTTAAGGTAGTTAGAAAAGATTGTTTATTCAAGGACGACAGGTGTTAGTTAAGGTAAGAATAAGATTGTTTATTCAGTGACGACAAAAAACAGTACTGTTCCGCTCTGCGGAAGTTAAGTTTTGGGAAAAACAAAGGTACGAAATTTATAAGATTAAATAAAGGTGGCGATTCCTTCTCGGAGTCGCCATTTTTTTCGTTAACGCAATTAATAAGAGAAAAAATATGTTATTCAAGAATAAGACAGATTATCTGATGGAGTCGATACGCGAGGGTAGGGCGATGGCTCGCAGCGAGAAACTCAATCTCATCGTGGGGTTGAGTATTCCCTCTATGCTGGCGCAGATTTCCACCGTGATGATGTTCTTCATCGATGCATCCATGGTGGGACATCTGGGTGCTGAGGCTTCGGCTAGCATCGGACTTATCGAGTCAACCAACTGGCTCATTGGCAGTTTGCTCAGTGCGGCAGCTACCGGTTTCTCGGTGCAGGTGCTCATTTCATCGGAGCCAACGATTTCGTGAAGGCTCGTCAGGTATTCCGCCATGCCCTGATATGCGGTTTGGTGTTCAGCTTTGTGTTACCCTGGCATGTGTAGGAGTGCATTCCCATCTGCCTTATTGGCTGGGTGGCGGTGCTGATATTGCGGGCAATTCCTCGCGTTATTTTCTGATATACGGTTTGGCGTTGCCTTCGTATTCCTGTATCATGTCTCCGAGATGATGCTCAAGTCGGCAGGCAACATGCATACCCGAGTGTGATGGCGGTGCTGATATGCATCTGCGATGTGGTGTTCAATTATCTCTTCATCTACGTCATGAAGATGGGCGTGGTGGGAGCTGCCTGCGGCACGGCGCTTGCCTATATCTGCATCTCGCTGCCCAATCTCTACCTCACGGCATGCCGTAACCGGATACTCAATCTGCGTCAGGACAAGGAATCTTTCCGGTGGGTGAAGGAATACCTGCACCATGCCTGCAAGATCAGCATCCCGATAGCCATACAGAATGTCCTGATGAGCGGTGCGCAGATCGTGAGCACCATGATCGTGGCACCATTGGCAATATCGCCATTGCTGCCCACTCGTTTGCCATCACCGCCGAGAGCCTCTGCTATATGCCGGGTTATGGTATCGGTGATGCCGCCACCACCCTGGTGGGTCAGACGCATGGTGCCGGGCGTACCGATCTCTGCCGCAATTTTGCCTATATGACGGTGGGATTGGGTATGTGCGTGATGGCATTGATGGGAGTGGTGATGTATGTCTTTGCCCCCGAGATGATAGGTGTGCTCTCGCCGGTAGAGAGCATCCGCGAGCTGGGTACTACCTGCCTTCGCATCGAGCCTTTGCCGAGCCTTTCTTTGCAGCGAGCATCGTAACCTATTGTGTCTGCGTGGGAGCGGGCGATACCCGGAAGCCAGCCGCCATCAATCTGGGTACCATGTGCTGGTGCGCCTCACCCTGGCTTACGCCCTTTCCAAGAGCTATGGCTTGGAGGGTGTCTGGATTGCGATGGCTACGGAGCTTACCCTCAGAGGCACGCTTTTCCTCATCCGCCTTTACCGGGGTTCGTGGATGAAGAGCTTCCAATGTTAGTTTTACGTTAAGATTTGCAGGTATTGGGGAAGATAATCTCCCAAATGCTTGCAAATCTTTTTTATTTTGTGTAATTTTGCAAGCGGAATATTGGAAATAAGTAATTTATAAATCAATAGCAGATGAAACTAAGAAAGATTTTTGCAGCGTTTCTGCTGTGTTTATCTGTGGGAAGTGCGATGGCACAGATGCCAGCCATTCCTGTGGACAAGAATGTGAAGATTGGTCATCTCGACAATGGATTGACTTACTACATTCGTCACAACAGTTATCCTGAGCATGTAGCCAGCTTCTACATTGCCCAGAAAGTGGGTTCTATCAATGAGAACGATGATCAGCGCGGTTTGGCTCACCTCCTCGAGCACCTCGCCTTCAACGGTACCGATCACTTCAAGGGTAATTCCCTCCAGGATTACCTGCAGAGCATCGGTGTGGAGTATGGTAGAAATCTCAATGCCTATACCAGCGTAGAGAAAACCGTATATTACTTCACCGATGTACCTACTACCCGCCCTACAGCCGTAGATTCATGCATGCTCATCCTCAAGGATTGGAGCAATGGCATCTCTCTTACCGAGGAAGCCATCAATGACGAGCGCGACGTGGTACACAATGAGTACCGTATGCGCATCGTGGGTCAGCAGCGCATGATAGAGCGCTCATTGCCAAAACTCTATCAGAACAACAAGTATGGCTACCGTTTCCCTATCGGATTGATGAGCGTCATCGACGCTGCAAGCCGGAAACTGCGTGCTTACTACCGCAAGTGGTATCGCCCTGACAATCAGGCAATCATCGTCGTGGGTGATGTAGATGTCAACCATATCGAGAGCAAGATCAAGGAGCTCTTCTCGGGCATCAAGGTGCCTGCCAATGCCGCTAAGATAGAGCCGGTGGAAGTAGCCGATAATGATACAGCCATCTACGTAATCGACAAGGACAAGGAGCAGCAGTATGATATCTTCAATATCTTCATGAAGCATCCAGCCATCCCTAATGCGATGAAGGGCGACATGAGCTATCTCATGAAGGGATACATGGACAATGTGGTTACCTCTATGCTGGGTGCACGCTATGCCGAGATTGCCCAGGAAGCTGACTGCCCATTCCTTCAGGCAGGTGCCGACGACGGCGACTTCCTGCTCTCTTCTACCAAGGGTGCCTTCAGTCTTATCGGTGTGGCAAAGCCAGGTAAGGTAAAGGAGGCTTATGCTGCCGTATTGCGCGAGGCAAAGCGCATGCACGACTTCGGATTCACAGCCACTGAGTATCAGCGTGCCAAGGAGGAGTTCCTGAGCCAGTAGATAAGACACTTGCCAACAAGGATAAGATGAAGAACCAGCAGTTTACCTCTCAATATGTGGATAACTTCATCTCCAACGAGCCAATCCCATCGGTAGAGGACGAGAGTCAGATCTACAAGATGGTAGTACCTCAGCTGCCATTGGAGGCCATCAATGCCTATGCCAAGCAGCTGGTTTGCCAGAGCGATACCAACCTGGTATCGATGGTGCTGATGCGCGAGGCAGAGGGTGCCGTTTATCCTACCGAGAAGGAGCTTGCCGATATCGTGAAGCAGGTGCGCTCTGAGAAGCTGGAGGCATACGTGGACAACGTGAAACAGGAGCCGCTGATGGCTCAGTTGCCTAAGCCAGGCAAGATCAAGAAGACCGTAGAGAACAAACAGCTGGGTTACAAGCAGCTTACCCTTTCCAACGGTGCCAAGGTGGTATTGAAGAAGACCGATTTCAAGGATAATGAGATTCTCTTCTCTGCCAATGCCAAGGTGGGTTATTCTGCTCTCGATAAGAGCGATTACCCTAGCATCATGCTGATGACCGAGGCTTGGGGTGCCAGCGGTTTGGGCAGCTTCTCACGCACCGATCTTGAAAAGGCGCTCGCAGGCAAGCAGGCAGGTGTAGGCTTCTCCATCAAGCCTTACAGCCATGGCCTTTCCGGCAATTCTACTCCTAAGGACGTGGAGACCCTGATGCAGCTCATCTATCTCAAGATGACAGCATTGAGCAAGGATGAGAAGTCGTTCAAGAATCTTCAGAATACCTATGCTACCATATTGGCCAACCAGAGCAACAATCCTAACATGGTATATCAGGATTCATTACAGAGCACCCTTTATCTGGGTAGCAAGATTGGCCGCATTCCTACTTCCGATGAGATCAAGGCCATCAACTACGATCGCCTGATGGCGCTTGCCAAGGAGTATTACGGCAATGCCAAGGACTTCACCTTCTACTTCGTGGGCAACTACGATGAGAAGACCCTCCTTCCGCTCATCGAGCAGTATATTGCCAGCTTGCCAAACAATGGCTTCAAGCTGAAGAACAAGGAGATTCCATACGCCAAGGGCGAGGTGAAGAACAACTTTACCAAGGCGATGGTCAATCCTCAAACCCAGGCATCAGAGATATGGAGCACCAAGTTGCCATTCTCTATGCAGAACATGGTACTGGCAGATGTAACCTCCCGACTGCTGGAGATGCAGTATCTGCGCACCATCCGTGAGCAGTTGAGTGCAGCTTACCATGCAGGAGCCACCTTCGGCATGCTCCGCGATTTCGACGACAAGGCAGCCATCAGCATCACCGCCAATGCCGGCTTGAATCCGGAGAAGGCCGATACCGCCATTACCTATTTCTTCAAGGGTGTAGAAGAGGTAGAGAAGCAGGTAGATGCTGCCGACTTGCAGAAGGTGAAGGAGATTCTCCTGAAGCAGGCAGGTGTAGATGAGAAGAACAATGCTTATTGGCTCGGCGTTCTTGCCAACTATACAGGTCTCGGTTTCGATAACCATACCGGCTACAAGGAGTTCGTGAAGAACCTCCGTGGCCAGCAGGTTTCCGACTTCCTCAAGAATGTACTCATGAAGAGCGGCAACCATGTCGAGGTAATCATGAAGCTGAGAAGAGCAGGAATAATATCCCGCTGGGATATCATTCCGGTCAGCATAGAAATCAAAAAGTCCCGTTGAACGATTTTACTCGCCAACGGGACTTTTTGCCTTTTTTTTCTCTTTGTGGTATCAAAGAGTCATTCTGAAAATAATCTTTTTACGTAATTTCCTTTCTCTCTTACGTAATTTTCCTCAAGAGCACTCTCTTGCGAAAGTTACCCTTAATCATTCTTCTTCGCCTTAGAAGCAAGAGCCTCACGGCGATCGTTGAGAATCTCCTGGCACTTGTTCAATGCCATATTCTCACTCATTGTGTTGACCTTAATTAAATCATTCATAACCTATTGTGATTTTGTTAACGGTGCAAAGATAGGGCTTTCTTATCATATTCGGGTACACTTTTTGATAAATTTATGCTAATAATCGTTCTTTTTTGATGTACGTCAAAAAAGAAACATTTATACCTTTTTCTGAACGATATTTGAACCTTTTGCCATCTCTTTCGTCTAAGAAAATAGCAAATAATGATGAAAAGTGAGTTTTTTCTTTGTTATTTGCGGAAAAAGTGCGAACTTTGCAGCGAAAAAGGAAAATGCTGCATCATATAAGCAGGATGCATTTTTAAAACGAAGTTACAATTATAATAAATAGAAAGTAAAAAATGAGAAAGGTATTTTTAATGGCTGCCCTGGTGCTTGCCAGCACTTCCGGCAGCATGTATGCGCAATGAATGAAGCTGTTCAGGAGGCTTCACTTTCTGAATTGATGCCTGTGAAGAAAACAACTAAAAAGACATCGAAGAAGAAAACAACTACCAAGAAAACAACAGCCAAGAAGACAACAGCCAAGAAGACAACTTCTTCATCTACAGTAACATCTTCAGCTGCGGCATCTACTCCTACCACATCTACTTCTACTTCGGCTACCACTAATAGTGGTTATTCTGCAGGAAGCGTAGTGGCAGGCGTATTAGGCGGTTTGCTGGGTGGCGGCACTACTACCGGCAGCAGCATCATCAATGGCATTCTGAACAATGTGATAGGTTCAGCCACCTTCTCGCAGGCAGATCTCTGCGCCCATACCTGGAAGTACAGCAAGCCGGGTTGCGCCTTCACCTCAGAGAACCTGCTGGCAAAGGCTGGCGGCGAGATTGCAGCCAGCAAGGTAGAGGAGGATCTGAGCAAGTTACTACAGTAAGTTCGGCTTCAGCAAGAGCAATACCTACTTACCTTCAAGACCGATGGCACCTTTGCTGCCAAGATCGACGGCAAGTCATGGAACGGCACATATACCTTCGATGAGAAGACGCATGCCATCCAGCTGAAGGGTTTGCTGTTGAGTGCTTCAGGTTTTGCCACCCGCACTGCCAATGGCATCAGCCTGCTTTTCGAGCAGAAGAAGCTGCTCACTCTGATCAAGACCCTGAGCAAGCTGAATCTTACCGGCAGCACTACGATGAGTGCCGTGAGCAGCATTGTGGATAACTACGATGGCGTGCGCATTGGCTTCGAGATGACGAAGTAAGATTGATTGCAATAAAAGATTTAAGATTTTAGAAGAACGAGTTTTTCTTGTACTCTTAATTTAAAACTATATTCAGCACTTTTGAACCTATGTTCAGAAGTGCTGAACTTGTGTTCCGCAGTGTTGAACTTAAGTTCAGCACTGCGGAACATAATTTTCTTAGTGGATTACAAACATTTACACAGTGAAGAAACTAATATTTCCTAGTGAGATAAAAAAGTAGTATTCGAAGTTTCTATTTCACCTCAACCTGGAGAGGAGTCTTCAATGCATCCAGGTAATCCTTGATGCGAATCTGCCATTCGGCATAGCTTCTTACATCATATTTGCTCCATGCAGCACCGAAATAATAGCTGTACTTCTCCTGGTTCTTCAACCACGCTTCAACCGAGGGCATGACCGGTGGCACCATCGTGCTTCTTATCGAAGAGCTGGTAGTAGGTGTGGTCGATGCCTTCTGGGAAGAGTACGCCCACATATACCTGGGAATTGTTCACCTCTACGTTATCAGTAGGGTCGGCATAGCTTACGTAATCCTTGGCGAAGGTCTTCGTCTCCGTATCCTCCTCGTGGATTGGGAAACCGGTGGCGAAATCGGTAGGAGTGGTCAAGCGTCATACCATACGGTCATCTTGTTGAAGTTGTTGCCCTTGTCGAGCGAGATGATGCGGTGCTCCACCACGTTCTTCATATCGCCCACGGTAGATGGGTTGTAAGTCAGTTCCACGGTGAAGCGGAGCGGACCGTTATCCAATATCCTGTAATCCTTGTAGCAGTAAGGCAGTACCTGGTTCTTGCCCACCATCAGGCTTGGTGCACCCAATCCCAGTGTAGCACCCACGCGATAAGGGTCGAGGCCGTTGCCATGGTCAAGATGGAAGGAAGTGAGGATATCCGTCTCTCGTGATTCTGCCTGAAGAGCCTTGATTTGCTTGTCAAGAGCAGCTGCCTTTGCTGTATTCTTCTCTACCTTCTCCTGCTTCTGCAAGGCTCTCACCTTGGCATCAATCTTATCACCCTTGATATTTCCGTTCATATCCTTTACGTATCGCTCGTAAACCACGGTGTCGGGGGTATTCTTCACCCATACATCGGTGCCGAAGGAGCGCTCGCCGGTGCGCTGCAGGGCAGGACCATATACGCGGTAGGCGCATCGGTCGTTCTCCCATGCGATATCGTCTTTTCTTATCTTATAGAGAGCGCCGGTGGCATAAACCTTCTGCTGGTAAGGCTTGCCGATGCTCACGTAGTAAGTGGCAGAGCGTGAGGACGCACGCTGGCATCTATGAGCAGAAGGCCATCGTGGGTAATCTGCGAGCCAATCTGCTGTCCTCGCTTGTTCTTCACGATATAGGCCTCGCCCTTCTTGGGGGTGGCATTGCCCAGCTTCGCCTTCACCTCGCTCATGCTGAGAGAGATGAGTTCCGTGCGGGGGGTGGAAGTTGGATTGCTGACCACGATGGTAGCTTGCTGCATGGCTGCGGCTTGCTGTTTCGCTCCCTTTCCGGGAGTGGCTTGCTGTGCATGGCAGTAGTTAGAACCTGCCAATGTCAGGAGCATCATCAGCTTCTGGCCGTGATGCCCTTCATCATTTTTCCGTGAATCTTTTTTCATTTTGATTTGTTTTTTTTGTTAATATTGAGCCACTTGAAAGTCATTTTTACGAAAACGTACTATTGATTGTTAATAAGTTACAAAGACAAAGAATATGAATTCGGGACTTTTTCAAGTGGGCTCAATATTCAAGTTCGCATGTATTACATGCGAAACTTGAGTTTAATACGAATGAATAGTTGAAGCTACTTAAAGCCTTTACTCCTCTATAATGAAAATCTCCATGCTGATATCCTCCTTAGGGCGGTCACCACGCATGGTTTCGCAGTTCTGAATCTTCTCTACTACGTCAAGCCCTTCCTCTACCTCACCGAAAACGGTGTACTGGTTGTCGAGGAATGGGGTTCCGCCTATCGGTGTAAGCCTTCTGCTGCTCCTCGGTAAACTTAGGGTAACCCTGCTCCTTGCAGCGCTTCTTGGTTTCATCCACCAGCTCATCCTGGAGCTTCATCAAGCCCTCGCGGTCGCGGTTGCGGCGGAAGTTCATGATTTCATCATGGTGCTCCTTGGCAAGCTGGTTGAAGATGTTCTGCTCCATCTGCATGCCCATCTGCTTTTCCATCTGCTTCAGCTCGTTCTGCTTGTAGGTCTTTCCCCAGACGATATAGAACTGGCTGCCGCTGCTCTCACGCTCAGGGTTCACCTCGTCGCCCAGACGGGCAGCGCTCAAGGCACCGCGCTTGTGGAAGAGCTGTGGATAAACAAACTCGGCAGGGATGGTGTAATCAGGTCCGCCCGTGCCCAGCATCTTGCCCTTAGGAGCGCCCTTGCTGTCAGGGTCGCCGCCCTGGATCATGAAATCCTTGATGACACGGTGGAAGAGTGTTCCATCAAATATCCCTCCTTCGCCAACTTCAGGAAGTTGTCACGATGCTGAGGAGTCTCGTCGTAGAGGCGCACTTTGATGTCGCCCTCTGAAGTCTTGATCAATACTTTAGCCATATTTCTTTTTTTGTTTCTATCTTATTTATAATTCAATAAATCCTCGGAATTTCTTTCGGAATTCATTATCTCGGAATCTCCTTCGGAATTCGATTCTAACATTTATTTTTCTTTAGAACTTTCCCATTCGTTCCATTCCTTCATTGCCTCCTGCCAGTCGGTTTGCTCACCGCTGGCGATGGCATCCTTCTGCTTCTCTGCCTCATCACGTGCCTTGTCTCTTGCACGTTTCGCCTTCATGGCTTCGATGGTGGCATCGTCGAGAATCTGGATGGCGCCACGCTTGATGGCATCCTGCAGTTCCTCCTCGCCGAAAGCCTTGCCCGGCTCATTGAAGTCTGAGATGTTGAATTCATAATCCACGCGAAGGTCGTGGCGTATCAATTTCTGTTGCAAACGGTTGCCGGCATTCTTCAGGCGCAGCAACTTTCCGATTTCCTTGATTTCTCCTGCTGAGTATTTGTTTCTTCCCATTAATTATTTATAATCTCACTAGCGGAGAGG
>ENA-OQCS01001001-OQCS01001001.1-human-gut-metagenome-genome-assembly--contig:-NODE-1001-length-15231-cov-2.207097_pt1 | contig 15231 bp, 21 predicted proteins | sample MGYA00242757_ERZ504575 | MGnify/ENA primary metagenome ERZ504575 (study PRJEB26092, sample SAMD00036297) | human gut metagenome | host: Homo sapiens | study: EMG produced TPA metagenomics assembly of...
CTTTTTGTCATGCAGTTTTCAAGGTTCAATGAACTCTAACTGAGTTCCAAATATATCTAAAATACATTTCTGTACTTTATTCAAAAAATATCATTTTAAGGCTTGACTTTTAATAGTTAGTCTTTCGCAAAACACTCGATTTCTTATTTATTTTTATTCACGATTCTTGTCTCATACTTGCCGGTTGCAATGTCGATATAGCGTGTGAAGAGGGACACCTTGTTGTCCTCGTTTAAGCTGCTCCAGAGCAGTTCGGTGAAAGCATCGATGTCATCCGGAATCTCGACCAGTTTTGGCTCACCCTCAAAGCTTGGCAGCGGATTGCCGTCGTGCATGTAGGTGTGGATGAAATGGCCTTCCCCTGCTACACAGTTATCATAGGAGAAGGTGTAGCGGTTGCACTGGGACGGATCGCCGTTATTGCTCTTTAAGATCGACATCTGGTAGCCGTACGTTCCGTTCTCTACGTGCATCACACCGGAAATACGAGGAGTGTAGTTCGGTGCATCCGGCTCAAACTCTCTGCTTCGAAGGGATACCTCAAACGTTTTTTCCCTGCTCCAATCCTTCGTATACGGTATCGGTCTGGTCTCCGTTTGTTACGATCGTATCATTTCCCAGAACGCGTACTGGTGCGTAGATGATCAGGCTCGGATCTTCCAGCTTCGACGGATCAAACGCCTGTGTGCGGATTCCCTCACCCTCCTCAACAAAGACACGGTTGCGGCTGTTCTGGCTTCTGCCCATAATAAAGTATCCGGCAACGGCTTTTGTGCCGTCTTTGGATCTGCCGATCACAATTCCTCTTCCTGGATATGCATTTCCTTTTAATTCCTGTTCCAGTGATACTTTTTCATCTTCTGATCTCCTTTTCAAGGTGGCTGGAATGGGATTTTCTGTTTTTGGATAAAAAAACAGACCCACTCCCCCAAGCATTCTTCTGCCCAGACGGTCGGCCTCTTCTCACGCTATACTCCCTGTGGTCATTTCCACTTCCGTCAGTCGTATAACTGCCTTTACCTTAACATGGAAAATCCCGCCTGTCAAGGGACACGGCGGGATTTTTTAAATGAAATTTTCAGAATGCACGAAGACAGCTCCGGTAAACGCCCCGGTGGATTCTGCAAATGTGTGGGTGAACGTCAACTTAGAACCCCTCTCTGTGACGCTCTTTTCGCAGTTCATAGCGGCGTTTTCCGCCCTCCCACTCGGCCTCCTGCTCCGGGGATTCCAGAATCAGGCCCGGGACGGGAAGTGCGCGGCCGTTCTCGTCGATGGCCACCATCACCACGTAGGCACGGTTGATCATTTTCCGAATGCGGTCGCAAGCTCTTCCACGTACGTGTCGACGCGCACCTCCATTGAGGTGCGTCCGACATACGTCACTCTTCCGACCAGTACGACGGTGTCGTTCAGAAAAGCAGGATGCTTGAAGTTCAGATTGTCGATGCACGCGGTGGTGATTTCGTGGCCGCAGTGGCGGCGTCCCACCAGACCGGCAAGCTCATCGATCCACGCGACCAGCTGGCCGCCGAACAGACGGCCATAGCCGTTGATATGGCGGTGCATCAGAAGATACGACTGCTCTGTCTCAGAATCTTTTACGCGTTTCTTTGCCATTTCTTCCATTTTACCAATACGCTCCTTTTCACATCCTGTTTTTTGTATCTTTATACGTTCGCAAGCGCCTGATCAAGTCTGCAATGATATCGTTCACATCCTCAATGCCGACCGACAGACGGATCAGATCCGGCAGAACACCGGCTTCGATGAGCTGCTGATCGTTCAGCTGGCGGTGGGTATGGCTTGCCGGGTGCAGAACGCAGCTTCTTGCATCGGCAACGTGTGTTACAATTGCTACCATTTTCAGGCCGTTCGTAAAACGCATCGCACCGTCTCTTCCGCCCTTCGGTCCGAAGCAGAGAACGCCGCAGGTTCCGTTCGGCATGTATTTTTCTGCCAGCGCATGGTATTTGCTGTCTGCAAGGCCTGCGTACTCAACCCATGCTACCTTCGGGTGGTTTTTCAGGAACTCTGCACTTTCTCGGCATTTCTGCAGTGACGCTCCACGCGCAGGTGCAGGGTCTCCAGACCGACATTCGTCAGGAATGCATTCTGCGGGGACTGGCACGCTCCCATATCACGCATCAGCTGTGCGGTTGCTTTTGTGATATACGCTTTTTTACCGAATTTCTGCGTATAAATCACGCCGTGGTACGATTCGTCCGGTGTAGTAAGGCCCGGGAATTTGTCTGCATGCGCATCCCAGTCGAAGTTTCCGGAATCGACAATCGCTCCGCCGAGCGCCATTGCATGGCCGTCCATGTATTTTGTGGTGGAATGGGTGACAATATCTACACCGAACTCGAACGGGACGGCAGTTGATCGGGGTTGCAAAGGTGTTGTCGCAGATCATCGGAACGCCGTGCTCATGTGCAAGTTTAACAAACTTGTCAATGTCAAGTACAACACCTGCCGGGTTGGAAATCGTCTCGGCAAAGACAGCTTTGGTGTTCGGCTGGAATGCTTTTTCCAGCTCCTCTGCCGGCGCATCCTGGTCCACGAGAGTAGTCTCGATGCCGAATCGTTTTAAGGTAACGGCGAGCAGGTTGGAGGTTCCTCCGTAAACCTTTGCCGCGCAGACAACGTGGTCGCCTGCCTCACAGATGTTGGTAACAGCAAGCATCGTTGCCGCCTGGCCGGAAGATGTGAGCATGGCTGCCACGCCGCCCTCCAGATCGCAGATTTTCTGTGCTACGACGTCGTTCGTCGGGTTCTGCAGACGGGAATAGAAATATCCCTCCTCCTCCAGATCGAACAGTTTTCCCATTTCCTCGCTGGTTGCATATTTGAATGTTGTGCTCTGGTAAATCGGAAGTACACGCGGCTCACCGTTTTTCGGCTGCCATCCTCCTGTACACAGATTGTGTCCTGGCTGTATCCCATAATTTTTCTCCCTTCTGTAAGTGAAACCGGTCCACCGGGCCGATTTCTGCTGTGCTCAGCGCCATAATAATACCCCCACCGGGATGCCCGGGCGAGGGTATCACTTTTTCCTATTATAACTCTGTTTGTTCTTCCTGCAACTATATGCGCACAGATTTAGGAGAGATATTCATCCACATATTTCTGGATATTGGAAGCATTCACAATCTTCTGCGCCTGGCCGTCCTCCACAACGAGAAGAGTCGGTGCCTGCATGATGCCGTACTGTGCGGCAAGATCCGGGTGACGCTCTGCGTCGATCACCTCATACTGCTCCTCGGCGAGCATTTCTTTTGCCATTTTGCAGTTCGGCAGGTGCTTGTCGTGAACAGGTACATGCGTCTTCCTCGATTTTATCTGCTGCTGCAGCGGCTTTCGGCTCTTCTTTTCCAGCGGCCTGCTCTGCCAGTTTCTCTGCTGCACCGTACGATTTCATTTTCTGCTCCGGCGATTTGGAGTGGATGATATCATATACAGTTCTGTTCTTGTACTCCTGGCGTTTTCCGTCGTTCCAGTTCTTGACCGGACGGTAATATCCCGTGATACGGCTGTAAACCTCTGCCTCTTTTCCGCAGATCGGACATGTAAAGTGCTCGCCGGCGAGATAGCCGTCGTTCGCACAGACAGAATACGTCGGGGACAGCGTGTAGTACGGCAGTTTGTAGTTCTCTGCAATCTTCCGCACAAGGGAAGCTGCTGCTTTCCAGTCCGGCAGTTTTTCGCCAAGGAACGCATGGAAGACAGTTCCCGAGGTGTACAGCGTCTGCAGATCATCCTGAATATCAAGCGCAGAGAAAATATCCTCGGTATAGTCCACCGGCAGATGGGAGCTGTTGGTGTAGTACGGGGTATCTCCCTCATGGCCTGCGGTCTTGATATCCGGCCATTTTGCACGGTCGTGTTTTGCCAGACGGTATGCGGTCGACTCCGCCGGAGTTGCCTCAAGGTTGTACAGATCGCCGTACTCCTCCTGGTAATCAGAAAGACGCTCTCTCATATGGTTCAGAACTTCTTTCGTAAACTGCTGTGTCTTCGGATCCTCCAGACCCTTTCCGAGCCATGCGGCATTTAAGCCGGCCTCGTTCATACCGATCAGACCGATGGTTGAGAAGTGGTTCTCAAACGTTCCAAGGTACCGTTTCGTATATGGATACAGTCCCTCGTCCAGGAGGCGGGTAATGACCTCACGTTTCGTCTTTAACGAACGTGCGGCAATATCCATCATATGATCGAGACGGCGGTAGAACTCTTTCTCATCTTTGGACTGATATGCGATACGCGGCATATTGATGGTGACAACGCCGACCGATCCGGTGCTCTCGCCGGAACCGAAGAATCCGCCAGTTTTCTTTCGAAGCTCACGCAGATCCAGGCGGAGACGGCAGCACATGGAGCGCACGTCGCTTGGTTTCATATCGCTGTTGATGTAGTTGGAGAAGTACGGGGTACCGTATTTTGCAGTCATTTCGAACAGCAGACGGTTATTCTCCGTATCGGACCAGTCAAAATCGGATGTGATGGAGTAGGTCGGGATCGGGTACTGGAAGCCTCTTCCGTTGGCATCTCCCTCGATCATCGTCTCGATGAACGCTTTGTTGACCATATCCATCTCTTTTTTACAGTCTTTGTACTTGAAGTCCATCTCCTTGCCGCCGACGATCGCCGGAAGCTCCGCGAGGTCATCCGGTACGGTCCAGTCGAGTGTGATGTTGGAGAACGGTGCCTGGCTTCCCCAGCGGCTCGGTGTGTTGACGCCGTAGATAAACGCCTCGATGCACTTCTTCACTTCGCCGTAGCTTAAGTTGTCCACTTTGACGAACGGCGCCAGATACGTATCAAATGAAGAAAATGCCTGCGCACCTGCCCACTCGTTCTGCATAATGCCGAGGAAGTTGACCATCTGGTTGCACAGAACCGAAAGATGTCTTGCCGGAGAAGAAGTAATCTTTCCGTTGATGCCGCCAAGTCCTTCTTTGATGAGCTGTTTTAACGACCATCCTGCACAGTAGCCGGTCAGCATCGACAGGTCGTGGATGTGAATATCCGCGTTGCGGTGTGCCTCGGCGATCTCGTCATCATAAATCTCTGATAACCAGTAGTTGGCTGTGATCGCGCCGGAATTGCTTAAGATCAGACCGCCGACAGAATACGTTACGGTCGAATTCTCTTTGACACGCCAGTCCTCTACTTTTACGTAGCTGTCCACGATCTCTTTGTAGTCTACGATCGTCGATTTCATGTTGCGGATTTTTTCCCTCTGCTTGCGGTACAGAATGTAAGCTTTTGCCACTTCTGCGTAGCCGCACTGGATCAGCACGTTCTCCACGCTGTCCTGAATTGCCTCCACTGAAATTTTTCCGTCTTTGATCTTGGACTGAAAGTCCGCTGTTACGCGCAGTGCCAGCATCTGAAGCATGTCATCGCTGAACTGCATATCTTTTGCGCCGAATGCTTTTCCAATCGCATCGGTAATCTTTTTCATCTGGAACTCTGCAATCGTTCCGTCTCTCTTTTCTACCTGAAACATGGAATCCCTCCTGTTAATTCAACCGTTTCTGCAAGGCCTTTTTAAGGTTCCACTCTTTGCAGTGTCTGAACCATATGATAGCAGAGCATGTTTCTCCCGTCAATAGTAAAAAGTACCATATCTAGTGTGAAATTTTCTAACATCACTAGATATGGTACTTTTACTTGTATTCTGTCCCTTCCATTTTTCGGCGCTGTACGGCGCTTAAAGGGATGTACTGCCGTTTTTAAGCCCGCTTGCCATACCTCTATACCCTCGGATAGATATCCTTCGGTACATAGGCTTTTACGCGGATGCCTTCCGGCAGATATTCTTCTTCGAGCAGAATTCCGTATCCGCGGATCAGTGAAATCGTTCCCGCCTTATCGTACGGATAGAGGCGCTCGATATAGATTTTTCCCTCCATCATCCACGAGGAGAGTAAATTTTTGAGGTCTTCGAGTCCCTGTCCTGTTTTGGCAGAGACCGCAAGGCTCGCGTCTGCCCGGAAATCTTTTACAACCATCGGGGCGAGAAGCTTATCCTGCTTGTTCAGCAGGGTGACGATCTTTTTGTCCTCAACTTTCAGTTCCCGCAGCGTATCGTACACGACCTGCATCTGCAGCTCCATCTGCGGATTTGACGTATCCACAACGTGGAGAATATAGTCGGCATACCGTGCTTCCTCCAGCGTACTGCGGAATGCATCGATCAGATGATGTGGCAGCTTATTGATAAATCCAACCGTATCGGTCAGCAGGATTTCCTGTCCATCCGGAAGGGTCAGTGACCGCGTCGTCGTATCCAGCGTGGAAAACAGCATTGCATCTGCCAGAATTTCCGATCCTGTCAGTGCATTTAAAAGACTGCTCTTTCCCGCTGACGTATAGCCTACGAGCGCCGCTACCGGGATTTTGGAACGTTTTCTGCCTTCACGAAGGAGCTCTCTGTGCTGGCGTACTTCCTCAAGCTCACGTTTTAACTGCGTAATACGCGTGCGGATCAGGCGCCGGTCGGTTTCCAGCTTTTTCTCTCCCGGACCTCTGGTTCCGATTCCTCCTCCGGAGACGGGAAGCGATAGTGCCAAGCCGGAAATCGGGCGCACGGTACTTTAACTGGGCCAGCTCAACCTGGATTTTACCCTCGCTGCTCACGGCGCGCGCCGCAAAGATATCCAGGATCAAAAGCGTACGGTCCATGATCTTGCATTCCAGTGCTTCCTCCAGCCCTTTTAACTGGATCGAGGAGAGCTCATCGTCGCAGATGATGCCCGTCGCATCGCAGGCGCGCACCAGAATTTTCAATTCCTCTAATTTTCCTTTCCGATGTACGTTCCCGGATGAATGGCCTCCCGCACCTGCACCAGGCGGCCCTCCACCTTCGCACCGGCGGTGCTGGCCAGTTCCGCCAGCTCGTCGAGCGATTCTTCTGCGTTTGCGCCGCCGTTTTCCTGTACGCCGACCAGAATCACGCGCTCCTGTTCTTCTCTTAAATCAAACAATCCAACTTCCTCCGTCTGTTATCGGTTCTGGAGAAACGTATTTTCCCGCTGCGCCGCGGTGTTTTCCGGGTATGCTGCCAGAAAATCCGCCATCAGCGACTTCGCGGTATCAAAATCCGCCCGTTTTTCATAGGATACAATCTGGTTGAACAGCAGATTTTCCCGGTCGGAATCCTCTGCCGTTTTGAGTCCTTCCTCGATATACGAGAGTGCACTGTCCGTGTCGTTTTCCGCAAGTGCGCAGAGCGCCAGCCCGTTGTTTGCTGCCGCCGCAAAGCCATCTGTCGAAAGATACGAAGAAAACAGTGCTTTCGCCTCGTCGTTCTGACCATTGGAAAGGTAAACCTCGCCGAGCATTTCCATCGCCGCGCTGCTGCCGTCCTTCATTGCCTTCGAGAACGCTTTGACCGCCTCGTCCTGCTCCTCCAGATAGTAGTATGCGCAGCCGATGTTATAATAATCCTCGGTCGTTTTCGGCTCAATCTTCACTGCCGCTTCGAGGTAACGGTCTCCGTCCGCCTTCATGCTGCTCTCCTGATACAGCTCGTAAATGTCAAGGCAGAGCTGATAGCTCTCCTTCGTCTCCACTGCCGCATCAAAATCCACCTTCGCCTGCTCGTAATTCTTCTGCAGGAAGTACGCGCGTCCCCTAAGGAACAGCGCATCGGCATCGACCTTTTCTTCCTGAATATTGGTGCAGATCTCAATGGCTCCATCCAGATCTCCGGCCTGTACGCAGGTTTCCGCCTCGTAATACATGACATCGCGCGAAAACTCCGCGTCTTTGTGCTTCATGCTCGAAAGACTGCTCTTGAAAGCCTCTTTTGCCTTGTCATACTCCTGGCTTTTCAGATAAGCGATGCCGAGCGACCGGTAGCTCTCCGCCAGTCGGTCGCCTGCCTTTACGGCTCCCTCCAGCATCGCAATCGACGTTACGTAGTCCTTCTGTTCGAGCGCCTCGATGCCCTTTTTATAAAGCTTTGAATTTTTATTTTCACAGCCGCCAAGCACCACTGCCGCCGCCAGAAAAAAGATTACCAGTCTTTTTTTCATTCTGTCACAAGTCCTTCTTTATGCATCACAGAAACAACCTGGTCTACGTATTTTGCACACGTTGCGTCGTCCGGTGCTTCCACCATGACACGGATCACCGGCTCGGTGCCGCTCTCTCTTACGAGGATGCGTCCGTCATCGCCCAGGGCCTCTGCTACGTCTTCTACTGCTTTCTGTACTGCCGGGTTGGCCTTTGCAGCTGCTTTGTTTGCCACGCGGACATTCTTTAAGAGCTGCGGGTAAATCACTACCTCGCTGTCAGGGTGCTGAGCGGGAGTTTCTTATCTATCAGCACTTCCATCACCATCAGGGAGGTCAGGATTCCGTCACCGGTCGTCGCGTGCTTGCTGAAAATGATGTGGCCGGACTGCTCTCCGCCGAGAGAATAGCCGTTTGCATCATGTTCTCGCACACGTATTTGTCGCCGACTGCCGTCTTCTCATACCGGATACCGCGCGGTCACACGCTTTGTAAAGACCGAGGTTTGACATGATCGTGGTCACGATCGTATCTCCGTTTAACTTGGCCTTTTTCTTTTAAGTATTTACCGCAGACATACATGATCAGGTCTCCGTCTACCACATTTCCCAGCTCATCGACAGCGATGCAGCGGTCTGCGTCTCCGTCGTAGGCAAATCCGACATCGAGGTGTTTCTCTCTTACATATTTCTGAAGCTCTTCGATGTGGGTGGAACCACAGCCGCAGTTGATGTTTGTTCCGTCCGGCTCGTTGTGGATCACATATGTCTTGGCGCCGATGGCATCAAACACGCTCTTGGCTACGGAAGAGGCACTTCCGTTGGAGCAGTCGAGTCCGACTCTCATGTTTTTAAAGGATTTTGTCGGAATCGAGATCAGGTGTCCAATGTAGCGGTTCCTTCCGGCTGCAAAATCCACGGTGCGTCCGATGTCTTCTCTCGTTGCGAACGGGATCTTCGGTGTTCCGTCGTCGATGTAGGCTTCGATCTGCGCTTCGATGTCGGCTTCCAGTTTCTGTCCCAGGCCGTTGATCACTTTGATTCCATTGTCATAGAACGGGTTGTGGCTGGCGGAGATCATAATTCCGCAGTCAAAGTTTTCGGTACGGACAACATAGGAAACGCTCGGGGTGGTCGTTACGTGCAGCAGATAAGCGTCTGCTCCCGATGCGGTCAGTCCTGCTACCAGCGAATATTCGAACATGTAGCTGGAGCGTCTGGTGTCTTTTCCAATGACGATCTGTGCTTTGTGGTCTTTTCCGAAATACCATCCGAGGAATCTTCCACTTTATATGCATGCTCAACCGTCAGATCAATGTTTGCTTCTCCGCGAAATCCATCTGTTCCAAAATATTTACCCATGGTATGCTCCTTTCCCCTTTCGGGCAGAAAGCGTGTCTGAAATTTTTTGCAATCATTCAAACACGCTTTTCTGGTTATTCACTCAAATAACAAAATACGTAATTAGTCGTACAGCTTCTCGCTGTATACGCCGTCCGCAATCAGTTTGCGGAATGCTTCTGTTACGGAAGCTTTGTCTTCCTGATACGTTACGCCGAACCACTCTGCGTCGGTCGGAAGAACTTTTACTTCTGCTTTTCCTGCGTGCAGCAGCTCGTCGATGTAGATCGGAAGGAGGTACTCGCCTTTTACATCTCCCTCTTTCTGTGCAGAAAGGAATTCAACAAAGCCTTTCTCCAGAAGATCAATGAACTCCGGCTGCAGTCCCCACATGTTCATGGAAACAAGGGAGTTTTTGTCGATCGGATCAACCGTTCCGTCTTCTTTTTCAACGCCTGCGCCCTCTGCGGTCTTTACGATGTTTTTCGTCTCGTTGACACCGGTCAGGTTCCGTTTTCATCAACGACGCAGACACCTCTTGTAACACCGCCGTTGTCACTTAAGGTGTTTCCAAGCACGAATCCTGCCATGGAGATCGGCATAACTTCATCCACATCATGCTCCTGTACGAGGTAGTCGTGCAGTTTTACGAACGGATCTTTTCCGTAATAGTCATCAGCATTGATAACAGCAAACGGCTCTTTTACAAGACCTTTGCAGGCAAGAACGGCCTGGCCGGTTCCCCACGGTTTGGTACGGCCTTCCGGTTTTGCAAAGCCTGCCGGCAGATCATCGAGCTCCTGGAATGCATATTCCACCTCTGTGATTTTGCTGATGCGGTTGCCGATGACTTCCTTGAAATCTTTCTCCAGATCCTTGCGGATGATGAAAACTACTTTGTTGAAGCCGGCTTCCAGTGCATCGTGGATGGAATAATCCATGATGATCTCCCCGTTTGGTCCTACTGGCTCAAGCTGTTTGATTCCCTTTCCAAATCTGCTGCCGATTCCGGCTGCCATGATCACAAGTGCTGTTTTCTTCATAGCGTTTTCCCTTTCTCTTTTCCCCTTTTTTCTCTTGTTTATTCTATCAACAATCGATCCTGTAGACCAATCGTGATTCGCAGCGTTTATTATTATGCTTCTTCCTGCATGCTGCTCAGCTTTGCGGCCTGATCGGCTGCAATCAGACTGTCGATGATTTCATCCAGATCGCCGTTCATGATGGCGTCCAGTTTGTATAAGGTCAGTTTGATTCTGTGATCCGTCACACGTCCTGCGGGAAGTTGTACGTACGGATCTTCTCAGAGCGGTCTCCCGTTCCGACCTGGCTCTTTCGAAGCTCGGCCATCTCATCGTGCTGTTTCTGCTGCTCTAAGTCATACAGACGGGCACGCAGAATCTTCAGTGCCTTGTCCTTATTCTTTAACTGTGATTTCTCATCCTGGCAGGAAATGACAATGCCGCTCGGGAAGTGGGTCAGACGGACTGCTGAGTCGGTCGTATTGACACACTGGCCGCCGTTTCCGGAAGCACGGAATACATCGAATTTGTAATCCTTCGGATCGATCTGTACTTCAACGTCGTCCACCTCCGGCATGATCGCTACGGTCATGGTTGAGGTATGGATCTTCCGCCGGACTCGGTTTCTGGCACACGCTGTACGCGGTGCGTGCCGCTCTCGTACTTCATCCGGGAATACGCGCCTGCTCCGTTGATCAGAAGTGTTGCGTCTTTAAAGCCGCCGATTCCGTTTTCATCGGCGCTGGTCAGCTCGGTTTTCCAGCCGCGGCTCTCTGCGTATTTGATGTACATACGGCAGATTTCTGCGGTAAAGAGTGCCGCCTCGTCTCCACCGGCACCTGCGCGGAACTCCACGATAACGTTCTTGTCATCGTTCGGGTCTTTCGGCAGAAGCAGGACTTTGAGCTCCTGCTCCAGCTCCTCTACGCGTTTTTTCGCATCGGAGAGTTCTTCTTTCAGCATTTCGCGCATCTCTTCGTCGGATTCCTCCTCGAGAAGCATCAGGCTCTCTTCGATGGTCTGTTTCTGTGTTTTATAGTCCTTATATGCGTCTGCGATCGGCTGGAGTTCTGCCTGCTCCTTCATCAGCTTCTGGAACTTCGCCGCATCGGCAGCGACGTCCGGCTCGCTTAACTGATTCAGTACCTCCTCGAGACGCATGAGGATATCATCAAGTTTATCAAACATAAAATGACTGCTCCTTTTTACTGTTTTCGTCTGTTTATGATGTCATTATGGTGTCAAAATTAAAATTCATTTCTGTCAGGGTTTTTTGTGCCAGATACCGGCCACCACGCGGTCCAGGCCTGCCAGATCTTTCAGAACCTGTACATCGGCAAAGCCGTGGGTTTCCATCAGCTCCCGCACTTCATCTCCCTGATCGTATCCAATTTCAAAACAGAGCTTTCCGCCCTCTTTTAAATAGCTTCCTGCCTGCTCTGTAATCTTCCGGTAAAAGACCAAGACCTGTCCGCACTGCCGTCGAAGTGCCATCCGCGGCTCATGGTCGCGCACCTCCGGCATCAGGGTTTCAATCACATCCGTGCGGATATACGGCGGATTGCTTGCGATCACATCGAAGGTTCCCTCGATGTTTTCAAATAAGTTGCTCTTTACGAACGATGCCCGTCCGCCCGCCTGTGCGCCGTTCTTTTCCGCAACCTGTAAGGCTTTCTCGGAGAGATCCGCGCCGATTCCCGTGCAGTCCTCTCTCGTCACAAGAATCGATATGAGGATGCATCCCGAACCGGTGCAGAGATCGAGGATCCGTGCATCTTTGGAAGGCCGCGGAGCGCTTCCTCCACAAGAATCTCGGTGTCCTGCCGCGGAATCAGTACATGCTCATTCACAAAAAACGGAATTCCGTAGAACCACGCCTCTCCGGTCAGCTGCTGCAGCGGAATGTGTTCGCCGCGCTTTCTGACCAGCGCTTCGTACTGCTCCTGCTGTTCTTTTGGCATTTCATCTTCACTGTGTACAAAGTAGGTGCTGTGGCTGATCCCGCAGACATGCTCCAGTAAAAGCCATGCGTCCTGCCGGGCTTCCTCCACCCCCTGCTTTTGTAAGTACAGAATAGCGGATTCCAGTGCAGATTTCAAGTTTTTTCTATCGTGCACACTCATCGGTCACGGCTCCTCATGTTCTTTCTTTTCGGTTTTGGCCGGGTACGTATAACCAAAGTTTTCGTTCAGGTACGCTCTCCAGTCAACACAGCCTCCACAGCGGCGATCGCAACCTCTGCCATCTCGGCATCCGGCTCGCGCGTCGTCAGGTGCTGCAGCATCAGGCCCGGTTTACTGATCAGGTTGACCAGTTTATTGTCACTTTTTCCCGCCAGGCGGATAATTTCATACGACGCCCGCGATCACCGGAATGAGAAGCAGGCGGATCACAATTTTCAGCACCGGGGAATCGACCCGGATGAACATGAAAAAGATGATGCTGATGACGATGACGTACATCAGAAAGCTCGTTCCGCAGCGCTTGTGCTCCCGGGAACTCTTTAAGACGTTTTCCACGTTCAGTTCCAGACCGTGCTCAACGCAGTTGATGCATTTATGCTCGGCGCCGTGGTACATGAACACGCGCTGAATGTCTTCCATACGGGAAATGGCTGCCAGATAGCCGAGGAACAGTGCCACACGCACAAAGGCCTCTGCCACCGCGGTCAGTGTCGTTCCGGCTCCCGCTTTGTGCAGCAGTTCGGACAGGAAGTACGGCACCATCAGAAAGAGAACGACGGCGATGACAACGGAAAATGTGACGGTTCCGTACATCATCAGCTTGTCTGTCTTTTCTTTTTCGCTTTCTGCTGCTCCTCTTCCTCTTTCGTCGCCGGCTTTTCTTTTCCTCCTCCTCGTCCTCATAGGAACGAAGCGGATAACATAAAGGGAACTCATGCCGACGATCATCGGAATCGGCAAAGCTGAAGACACCGCGCAGAATCGGAACTTTTAAGAGCTCCTTGTGCTTCGTCAGCGGCTTGTGCTGCTCTACTTAACCTCAATCTCCCCGTCCGGCCGGCGTACTGCGACGGAATAGCGGTCCTTGTTCATCATCATGACGCCTTCCATCACGCCTGGCCGCCAATATTGGATGATTTCATAATTTACGTTTACCTCCTCAAAGGGGATTTTCTGCATCCGTAACGCAAGAACGGGCTGAGATCTTCCAACCTCAGCCCGTTTTTCATCTTGCTTGATTCAATTCTTATTTCATGCCGTATTTCTTGTTGAACTTCTCGATACGTCCACGAGCTGCAGCAGCTTTCTGCTGGCCAGTGTAGAACGGATGGCATTTAGAACAGATCTCAACGTGGATCTCTTTCTTGGTAGAACCTGTTACAAAAGTATTTCCGCAGTTGCAGGTAACAGTTGCCTGATGGTATTCTGGATGGATTCCTTCTCTCATTTTATTCACCTCTTCTTAATATTGTTATCTTCTCAGATTTACTCTGATGATTTCGTATTTCAGGCTGACAAAATCTCATCAACCTTGCACAGCTTTCTCATTGTATCACACAATTTTGAAAATTGCAAGCCTTATACTATTTTTTGTTTCTTTAAAATTTGAATCAGTTCGCCGTTGTTTTTGGTGCGGGCAAACATGTTCAGAATATTTTCCACGGCTTCCTCGGATTTCATGCCGTTTAATGCTTTCCGCATATTGTAAACGGCCTCCTGCTCATCCGGTGTCAGAAGCAGATCTTCTCTTCTTGTTCCCGATTTGGCTATGTCGATGGCCGGGAAGACGCGGGCGTTCCTGCAGTTTCCGGTCGAGCACGAGTTCCATGTTTCCGGTGCCTTTGAATTCCTCGTAAACGACATCGTCCATCTTGCTTCCGGTGTCCACAAGCGCCGTTGCAAGAATCGTCAGGCTTCCGCCCTCGCGCATGTTTCTGGCCGCGCCGAAGAACCGTTTCGGCATGTAGAGTGCTGCCGGATCGAGACCGCCGGAAAGGGTACGGCCGCTCGGCGGAACGGTCAGGTTGTAAGCTCTGGCGAGACGTGTGATGCTGTCGATGAAGATCGTAACGTCTTTTTTACTCTCCACAAGACGTTTCGCGCGCTCAATGACCATCTCGGACACGCGTTTGTGGTGCTCCGGCTGCTCATCGAAGGTGGAATAGATGACTTCCACATTCGATCCCTGAATCGCTTCTTTAATGTCGGTGACCTCCTCCGGCCGCTCGTCGATCAGAAGGATGATCAGATACATCTCCGGGTTGTTCCGCAGGATGGATTTTGCCGCATCCTTCAAAAGCGTCGTTTTTCCGGCTTTCGGCGGGGAGACGATCATGCCCCGCTGGCCTTTTCCGATCGGACTTACAAGATCCACGATCCGCATCGCCATGCTTCCGCCCGGGCGCTCAAGGCGCAGCCGCTCATCCGGGAAGACCGGTGTCATATCTTCGAAATTGCCGCGGCGCATGATCTGGTCGAGCGGCAGATTGTTGACGCTCTTTAAGTATAAAAGGGCGCTGAATTTTCGGTTGCGGACTTTACTCTCGTGTTTCCGCGGATGATATCTCCCGTTTTCAGTCCGAAACGGCGGATCTGGGACGGGGAAACGTAAACATCGCTGTCGCCCGGCATATAGTTGTCGGAGCGGATAAATCCAAATCCGTCCGGCATGACCTCGAGCCGCCGAAAGGCTTTTCACCAAACGGGCCGCAGCGTGGCCGTATTCGACGCCCGCTGGATCAAGCCTCTGCCTGAAAAGCAGCTTCTCGATCTGGTAGCCCGTTTCGACCGCATACTGTTCGCCGAGGAAAACGCCTTGCCGGAGGTTTTTCTTCCGCCCGTGCTGGAACTCCTCGTCGACAACGGAACTGCGCGGGCAACG
>ENA-OQCS01001002-OQCS01001002.1-human-gut-metagenome-genome-assembly--contig:-NODE-1002-length-15228-cov-1.769684_pt1 | contig 15228 bp, 31 predicted proteins | sample MGYA00242757_ERZ504575 | MGnify/ENA primary metagenome ERZ504575 (study PRJEB26092, sample SAMD00036297) | human gut metagenome | host: Homo sapiens | study: EMG produced TPA metagenomics assembly of...
CGCTGTGCAGACACAATAATCAACATCATGGAAACATGTTTCCCCATTTACGCGATGTAAACGACTTCAAACATATTCTCTGGGATCACCTGGCTATTATGGCCGACTTCAAATTGGATATCGATTATCCGTACGAGATCGTAAAGAAAGAAGACCTTTACTCACGTCCTCCGCGTATACCTTATAACAATTCGCGTATACGTTACCGTCATTACGGCAAGACGCTTGAGAAAATGATCCAGAAAGCAACCGAATTCGAACCGGGTGTGGAAAAGGACCAGTTGATTAAATTGCTGGCTACCCAAATGAAGAAATCGTTCCTTACCTGGAACAAGGAATCCGTAGACGATCGGAAGATATTCAAAGACCTCGACGAATTGTCGGAAGGTCAGATCATCTTGGATGAAGAGGTACATAAGCTGGCGGAAAGCCGTGATATACTCGCCCGCAACAATACGAACAACAAGAAAAACTATTCACGTAAAGGCCGATGAGTTCATTTGTCATAGAAGGCGGTTACCGGTTGTCCGGTGAGATTGTTCCGCAGGGCGCAAAGAATGAAGCCTTGCAGGTCATTTGTGCAACATTGCTTACGCCGGAAAAAGTGACAATCCATAATGTACCGGATATCCTAGATGTGAATAACCTGATACAACTCCTGCGCGACATGCAGGTGAAGGTGGAGCATCCGGCTGCCGATACCTATACATTTCAGGCCGATGCTGTCGACTTGAACTATCTGGAAACGGACGAGTTTTTGCGTAAAAGCGGTTCCTTGCGCGGTTCGGTGATGATAGTCGGTCCTCTGGTTGCCCGTTTTGGCAAGGCTTTGATCCTAAGCCGGGAGGCGATAAGATCGGACGCCGTCGTCTAGATACTCACTTTGTCGGTATTCAGAAGCTGGGGGCTTGCTTCAGTTATGATCCTGACCGCCAGCTCTACGAAATAGAGGCGAAGAAGCTGAAAGGCGCCTATATGCTGCTTGATGAAGCTTCAGTGACCGGTACGGCCAATATCTTGATGGCGGCCGTGCTTGCAGAAGGAAAAACAACGATTTATAATGCCGCTTGCGAACCTTATCTGCAACAACTTTCTTCCATGCTGAATCGTATGGGAGCCCGTATTTCGGGTGTCGGCTCCAATTTGCTGACAATAGAAGGGGTTGAGGCGTTGGGTGGCACTACACATACGATCTTGCCGGATATGATCGAAGTAGGCAGTTTTATCGGAATGGCTGCTATGACCGGTTCCGACATCACGATCAAAAATACAGGCTATGATATGTTGGGGATTATTCCCGATTCATTCCGTCGTCTGGGAATTACGGTCGAACAGATCGGTGACGATATCCATGTCCCGACACACGATTCTTATCAGATCGAGACGTTTATCGACGGCTCCATTATGACGATTGCCGATGCTCCCTGGCCGGGACTGACGCCGGACTTGCTGAGTGTCTTCCTCGTTGTGGCGACGCAGGCTGTCGGCAGTGTGCTGATCCATCAGAAGATGTTCGAAAGCCGTCTCTTCTTTGTCGACAAACTGATCGACATGGGAGCGCAGATCATTCTTTGCGATCCGCACAGGGCGACTGTGATTGGGTTGGCAATCGTTTCAAACTGCGTGGTTCCAATATGGTTTCTCCGGATATTCGTGCCGGCATTGCTTTGCTGATTGCGGCGATGAGTGCCGAAGGTACCAGCCATATCCATAATATCGACCAGATAGACCGTGGATATCAGAATATTGACAAACGGTTGAACGGCATCGGGGCGCGTATTACCCGACTTTAAACATTCTTGTCATGATTAAGAAAGAAGATGTTTTCAAGATAGGACAGTTTGCCAAACCTCACGGCATAAAGGGGGAGATCGCGCTGGTTACAAACAGCGATGTTTTTGACGATTCGGACGATCCGTATATTATATGTGAGATGGATGGGATCCTGGTCCCTTTTTTCATCGAGGAGTATCGCTATAAGACGGATACCGTTATCCTTCTGAAGTTGAAGAATGTGGACGATGAGAAAGCGGCCCGTGAATTTTCCAACCGCGAAGTCTTTTATTCGCTCGATGAAGTGGACAGGGATGACTTGGTGGGAGATATGACATGGGATAGCTTTATCGGTTATCGGGTCATAGACGAACATCATGGCGAAATTGGCGAGATTACTGATGTCGACGAGTCAACCATCAATGTCCTTTTGCAGATCGACCATAACGGCGAAGAACTGTTGTTGCCTGCTGCCGAGGAACTGATCTTGTCTGCCGATCATGAGAATAAGACGCTGGCCGTTTCCATCCCGGAAGGTCTGTTGGATTTATGAAATTGACGAATACACATGGCACAAAAGCAAAGACGAACAAATAAGAAATCATTCTGGCACCGGATTAGGTTTAAATACAAACTGTCTTTCTTCAATGAAGGAACGCTGGAGGAAGTATGGTCTTTCCGGTTGTCACAGCTTTCCGCATTTGCGATGTTGGCCTTGTTTGCTTTCTTGCTGATCGCTTTTACTGCCTTTATCATTATTAAGACACCGATACGGAACTATCTGCCGGGTTATCTGGATGTGGAAGTTCGTAAGGAGATCATGCAGAATGCCTTGCGTGCCGATTCGTTGGAAAGGATGATCCAGATACAATCTCTTTATCTGAATAATGTGGCAGGTATTCTGTCGGGGACGATGCCGATCGATTCGATTCGAGAGATCGATTCGCTGGCACGAGTGAACCCTGACTATGAGATTCCTCAAACAAAGGAGGAAAAGAAGTTTGTAAAGGATTTTGAAGAGGCGGAGAAATACAACTTGGCTGTCCTGGACCCGAATCCGGTTCCTACTGACGGTGTCTTTTTCTACAAGCCTGTAGATGGAGTGGTTTCTTCTCATTATAATGCCAATATCCGGCATTATGGTGTCGACTTGGTTGCAGCCCCGAAGGAAAGCGTGCTGGCTACGTTGGATGGCACGGGTGGTCTTTGCTGGCTTCGATCCGAACTCCGGGAATGTGATACAGGTGCAGCATAGGAATGGTTTTTTATCTATTTATAAACATAACGAATTATTGCTGAAAGAGGTGGGCGACCGCGTCGTCGCGGGAGAGGCCATTGCTCTGGTAGGCAATACGGGGAAATTGTCGACCGGTCCCCATCTCCATTTCGAGTTGTGGTATAAAGGTGGCCCAGTCAATCCCGAAGAATATATAGCATTTTAATACGCATGAAAAGAAACTTGGCCATATTAGGTTCTACAGGTTCTATCGGAACGCAGGCTTTGGAAGTAGTCAGCGAACATCCTGACCTTTTTGAAGTATATGCTCTTACTGCCAATAATCAGGTGGATCTGCTGATTAATCAGGCACGTAAATATATGCCTGAAGTGGTGGTAATCGCCAACGAGCAGAAATATCCCGAACTGAAGGAGGCATTGGAAGACCTTCCCATCAAGGTATGGGCGGGTTCGGATGCATTGCCCAGGTCGTCCAGTCGGAACCGATCGATATGGTGCTGACGGCAATGGTGGGATATGCGGGGCTGAAACCGACGATCGCAGCGATCAAAGCCGGTAAGGCGATCGCGTTGGCAAACAAAGAGACGTTGGTGGTGGCCGGCGAACTGATCACAGCTTTGGCTGTCGAGCACAAAGTGCCGATCCTGCCTGTAGACTCTGAACATTCTGCCATTTTCCAGTGTTTAGCGGGAGAGTGGGAGAACCCAGTGGAAAAGATATTGCTGACGGCTTCCGGCGGTCCTTTCCGTACCAAGACAATGGAGGAACTGGCTGTCGTGACCAAGGCACAGGCGTTGAAGCATCCAACGTGGAGTATGGGGGCGAAAATCACGATCGACGTCGGCGTCGATGATGAACAAGGGGTTCGAGATGATAGAGGCGAAGTGGCTGTTCGGGGTTACGCCGGAACAGATACAGGTCGTGGTGCATCCGCAGTCGGTGATCCATTCGATGGTTCAGTTTGAAGATGGTGCGGTGATCGCCCAGTTGGGGATTCCCGACATGAAACTTCCGATCAGCTATGCTTTCTCATATCCCAAGCGGTTGCACAGTAAAGCACCCCGTTTGGACTTCACTCAATATGCGACGCTTACTTTCGAGGAGCCGGATATGGAACGTTTCCGTAACTTGGCGTTTGCGTTCGATGCAGTCAGGAAAGGTGGTAATATGCCTTGTATCTTGAATGCTGCCAACGAAGTAGTGGTCGCTGCTTTCCTGCGTGACGAGATCGGCTTCTTGCAGATGAGTGACGTGATTGAAAAAACAATGGCGAAAGCACTTTCATCTCTGTCCCTACCTACGAAGATTATGTGGCGACGGATGCGGAGGCGAGAAAATTGCGGAGCAATTTTTTAATTGATAGTTAGGAGAGAAAATATTATAAAGAAAGATAATAGATAATAATTAAGAACAAGACGATTGAGGATGGACAAGGGACAAGAAGAAGTATGAAGGTATTTAATTGTCAATTGTTCATTGTCAATTGTCAAGAGACAAAGTATGGAGACATTTTTAGTTAAGGCTCTACAGCTCATTTTGAGTTTATCGATATTGGTGTTGGTCCACGAATTCGGACATTTTATCTTTGCCCGTATCTTTAAGGTTCGGGTGGAGAAATTTTACCTTTTCTTTGACCCGTGGTTCTCGATTTTCAAGTTTAAGCCTAAAAACAGTGATACGGAGTATGGTGTCGGCTGGCTTCCTTTGGGAGGTTATTGCAAGATATCCGGTATGATCGATGAGAGTATGGACAAGGAGGCGATGGCACAGCCGCCGAAACCTTATGAGTTCCGTTCTAAGCCTGCCGGACAACGGTTGATGATCATGTTGCCGGTGTGTTGTTTAACTTTTTGTTGGCGCTGTTTATTTATTCGATGGTGTTGTTCACTTGGGGGGATACGTTCCTGCCGTTGAAAAATGTGAAGGCGGGTATGGATTATAGTGAGACTTTCCATAACGTTGGATTCCAGGATGGCGATATCTTGCTGAAAGCGGACGATACGGAGTTGGAGCGTTTCGGAGAGGATTGTTTCCGCCGTGTACTCAATGCACAGACCGTAACGGTTTTGCGTGGTGGTGTTGAAACGGTAATTCCCATCCCTGAAGATATGGCACAGCGCGTTATGCGGGATAAGAAAGGATTTGCCTCCTATCGTTTCCCGATGGTCGTGCGCGAATTGGGTAAGACGGAAAGTGGCGAATCACCTGCGCAGTTGCGGTTTGCAACCGGGAGACAGTATCGTTTCTATTAATGGCATCGTAACCCCTTCTTTCTATGAGGTAGGTGAAGTGCTTGCACAAAATAAGGATAAGGATGTATTGGTCGGTTTTTATCGTGCCGGTATCCCGCAGACATTGACACTGCATACGGATACGGCTGGGAAAATGGGTATTTATTCTGTTTCGCCTTTTGATATGTATCAGACGGTGACTCGTAAATATGGTTTCTTCGAATCTTTCCCTGCCGGTGTTATGTTAGGTGTGAACACTCTGAAAGGGTATGTCAGCGACATGAAATATGTCTTTACGAAAGAAGGAGCTTCCAGCCTGGGAGGGTTCGGTACGATCGGCAGTCTGTTCCCGGCGGAATGGGATTGGCATTCGTTCTGGATGAAAACGGCTTTCCTTTCTATCATCTCGCCTTTATGAATATTCTGCCGATTCCGGCTTTGGACGGCGGGCATGTGATGTTCCTGCTCTATGAAGTGATTGCACGCCGCAAGCCGAGTGACAAATTCCTCGAATATGCACAAGTTACCGGGATGTTCCTGTTGTTTGCTTTACTGATCTATGCGAACGGAAACGACATTTTCAGGTTCTTCTTCAAGTAGTGAAGTAAATGATATATGAATAAACAGCCGCTTATCATTCTTTTAACAGAGATGGATAAGCGGCTGTTCTTGTAAAGAGACGTCTGTTTAAGCTGAGGCATCATCAAAACACCGGTGTTTTGAAAAGGAGGGGTAGAGGGAGCTTAGAACAGGCTGCTGATATCTATGTCTGCCACTCCTGCCGTTGCTTCCGGAAGTGTGATAAGGGCAGTTTCTGGAAATTCCTTTTCCAGATATTGAGTGAGGTATTCCAGGGTGTTGGCGGTTATCAGTTCGTCTGTAGGCGGATAAAGATTGTAAACAACCGTTCGGACCGGAATTCCGTATTGTTTGCAGGCGTAGAGACTTAATAATGTATGGTTGATGCTACCTAATTTGCCGGATGTCACCAGGATAACCGGGTATCCTTGTTCTTTTACATAATCGATGGCGAGCGAATGAAAATCGTTCGGAACCATCAATCCGCCCGCACCTTCCAGCAAGACGTACTCATATTTCTCTTGTAGGCGGCGGGTTGCCTCGGTGATGACAGAGAGATCGATTGTCTTCCCGTCTTTCTCCGCAGCCATGTGGGGAGAGCAGGGATAGGTGAAGATGTAAGGACAAGTTAATCCGGCTTTATCCTCTTCAGTGAAAGGAATTCCCTGTATTTTCCGGTGCATTTCGATATCTTCCGAGACTTCTGTGCAACCCGTTTGAATCATTTTCTGGGTGATGACTTTTTTCCCTTTTTCAGCCAATGCGCATGCAATCATGCCGGTGGCGAAAGTTTTACCGATATTGGTATCGATTCCTGTAATAAATAAGACTGTTCCTTTCATATCCTTTTTTATTTTTTGGTTGCTAATATATAAAGCGGGCGGTATGTGAGTGTCACTTGGCCGTCGGTTGTTGCGAATTGTTCCGCATATTGCCGGCAGAATGATTCCTGCCGGCCTTTTGTCCAACAGCCGTTTCCGGTCGCTGTGACGCCCGTTGCTTTGAGGTGTCTCAGTACGTCCAGTGGGGTTTTGAAGGTAAGGACGATCGTATCCTCTTCCTGATGCAGCAGATTGAAATCTGCTGTGGATAGCCATCCTACAAGTGTATCGGAGGTTGGGTACACAAGTCCTTTTCCTGTCAGTTCTTTGATTTCGTACAGGTTGCCGGGGACAAAAGTGCTGAACAGGAGTAATCCTTGCTGCATCAGCAGTCCCGACAGTTTATGGAGAAACGTTTCCGGTTCTTTCATCCACTGGAAAACAGAGGCGGATGCAATCAGGTCAAACTTGCCGGGAAAGGATAGTGTTTCGGCATCCCCGGCTATGAAGCGGGGAGGAGAACCAGGGAAGAGCTGCTCTATCTTTTCCTGGCAGTCCTCGCAAAGATCATTCAGTATCCATTCGTCAATATGGCATTGTTGTTTCAGCACTCCGGTGAATCCGCCCGTGCCACAGCCAATTTCCAGCATCCGTTTGTAACGGATATTCGCTGATGAGGGAGGAGAGAAGCGAGTTTCCGACTGATACGGTGTTGGGCATCGGCATGGTTGTCGTAGCTGGACAAAGCACGTGTAAAGCGGATATGTATCTGTTTAGCTTCTATTGCTTCCATATTTCGTTCCATTGTTTCCATAAATAAAAAGGATAGTGCGGAGCTTCTATCTCGGTTATAGGACAACGGCCTTGCCAGAAGGCACGCAGATTCTCGGTAGGAAAGATCCGGTCTTTGGAGGAGATGAGAGCCTGTGTCCATCCGTTAAACAAGGCGGAAGCTGGTGATGCTTTCTTTATTTCGGCGTACAGGTACTCCAATTCTTCCCGGATGTCGGCGAGCGGACGAGGCGGTATCTGCTCGTAGGCTTGCAGAATATCCCGTTTGCCGCACATGCGCCGGTTGAAGCGTCGCATGCCTTCTTCGGTTACGTTATCCAATGTTCCCCGGAAGATCGTTTCCGGGATACCCCACCGGTCATGAACGGGGCAGGGATCCCGTTGACGCAATGGCTTCGGTGAAAGATACAGGCTTTTTACCAAACATGACCGAAGCGGCCCATACACCTAATGACCAAGCTACCAGTCGGATTTTCCGGTATCCGGAAAGGGCTTCTCCTTCAAAATCCATTCCCCGGTAGTCATAGCAAATCCAAAGATCCGTATCCGGTTCCGTTTCCAGCTGCCGGAATACTTCAGGAGAAGCTGCCCAGCCTGAAAAGATGAGAAGAAGTTGCTGTTGCCTGTTTTTGTTTGTTTATATATGTTCATGTCTTTTGATTTATGAATTTTGATTTATGAATGGTGAATTATATTTGTGTGTTTTGATATAAATCATAATTCATTAATCATAAATCGGATCTCCTCTTCAGTTATGTCGGCTGTTAATGAGAAGCGTATCCGCGCTGTCCCTTTGGGGACTGTGGGAGGGCGGACGGGGAGGCAGTAAAAGCCTTTCCGTTGCAGGTAGAGGCTTGTCTGGATACAGTCTTCGTTTTCTCCAATAATGAAGGGAATGATGTGGCTTGCCGATATTTCTCCCCCTTTCCCTTTCAAGGCCTCTGAAAGCAAGTGGCTGGTAACGGCCAGACGATGCCGTTCGTCGGTAAAGCTGGGAAGTCTCTCAAACAGAAACTTTGTCCAGGCGATTTGAGCAGGTGGGAGTGCCGTGCTGAATATCAGAGGGCGCATCGTATTGATCAGATATTCCCTAACCGTCTGGCTGCACAACAGATAGGCTCCCATTGATCCCAAAGCCTTTCCGAAGGTACCGACCAAGAGATCTATATCGCGGATGCAATCCTGCTCTTCGGCGACCCCCAAGCCGTTTTCCCCTCTTACACCGATAGCATGCGCCTCGTCTACATAAAGCCATACATTCGGATATCTTTTCTTTAAGGATACCAGCCGGCCGAGATCGGCGATATCTCCATCCATGCTGAAAATACTTCCGTGACGATAATAATTTGCTCGTATGCATGTACGTATTTAGCCAATAGCTGTTCCAAATGCTCATAATCGTTGTGACGGTAACGTTGGTAAGGTGCGCCGCTCAGCAGAATCCCGTCGATGATACTCGCATGTACCAGTTTGTCCGCCAGGATCAACGACTGTTTATCCGTCAAGGCGGGAAGTATTCCGGTATTGGCATGGTAACCGCTGTTGAACAGCAGGGCGCTTCGCGTCCGAAGCGGTTGGCCATCAGTCTTCCAGCTCGGTATAGACCATGAAATTCCCAGTCAGTAACCGGGATGAAGAAGAAGAGAACGGCAGGCCGCTTTCCTGCAACTGTTCGATAAACTCGTCCCGCAGATCCTGCCGGGACGAGAGTCCGAGGTAGTCGTTGGAAGATAGGTTGAGCATTGTCTGCCCCTCTTTTTCGATCCATTTGCCACGATGGACGATATCAGGAAGACTGCGCAGATTACCGGAAGCCCTTAGTTTCTCCAATATGTCGTTATAATCTTTCATTTTATTTTGAATCTAATACGGTTAACAGCCCTTTTGTTAATTTAGACAATTCCTCTTTTTGAATGATAAAGGGTGGCATCAGGTAAACCAACTTACCGAACGGGCGGACCCAGATGCCTTTCGAATAAACGTTTTTGTAAGACGGCCATATTTACCGGTTCTTTCATCTCGATCACACCGATGGCTCCCAACACACGTACCTCTTGTACGTCGGGGAAAGATGAGGCAGGAGCCAGTTCTTCCCGAAGCTGTGACTCTATGGCCTTCACCTTTTCCTGCCATCCGCTTTCCAACAGGAGCGAGACCGATGCCGATGCGATTGCACAGGCCAACGGGTTTCCCATGAAAGTGGCCCGTGCATGAAACACCCTGCCTCACCACTGCAAATCATATCGGCTACGGGTGTACTGGTGACGGTTGCCGACAGTGTCATGTACCTCCCGTCAATGCCTTGCCGATGCACATGATGTCCGGTTCCACCCCGGCCCATTCCCAGGCGAAAAGCCGCCCGGTCCGTCCGAATCCCGTTGCGATTTCATCAAAGATCAGCAATACTTGATACCGGTCACACAGTTCACGTGCCGCTATCAGAAATGCGGGTGAATAAAAATACATACCGCCTGCCCCTTGAACGACAGGCTCGAGGATTAAGGCTGCGATCTCTCCTGCATGTTTCTCAAACAAGTCTTTTAAAGGTTCAATCGCCTTTTTCGTCCCATTTTTCCTCGAATCCCGGCAATCAACGCGAACAGTGCGGGCACGCCCTGCACCTGCAGCGCTTGGGCAATCGAGGGATTGGACGAGATATCGATACGGGAGAGCTGAATCTGGCCGTTCAGGGCGTTCACCGCGTCGCCCAGTGCACGGGCCATCGGGAACAGGCGGTCATCGGTCGGCACCCACAGAAGCAGCAGGATCGGGGAAGGTCGCAGAAGTCTGCACCATTGCCTGGAAGGTGTTTTCGGTGGTGTCGATCACGTACCCACCAGCGGCAGGCGCGCCGCCCGCTTGTCCGGGCTCGGCCTTGACTGATGCTTCAGCGCCTCCAAATCGACGGCGCCCGCCAATGAGACTCCCGGATTGAACTGCTGCTCTGCCATAATGCCTCCCGATTCCACGCGATTCGCGTACAACAACAATCACATTTGCTGACATTGATTGTAATGCCGATTCCCACCACGTAGGGATTCTTCCACTACGCGGTGGAATTCCCACCACGTAGCAAAACGCCACCACGATGTGACTCAAAACGGCACCATTGTGCGAAAGGTAAAGTTTTATCGACATCGTGGTGGACGAATCACATCGTGGTGGGGCGTTAACCGCGCGGTGGGCGGCGGCAACAACTACAGCGCTTCGACCTTTACCGGCTGACGGTCGGCACCCACGGCGGTGATTTGCTCACCGGAGCTTGCCAACGGAATGTACAAGGCCACCACGTTCACATACGTGACCTTCATGGTGCTGGTGTACTTGTCGCTATTGAACAGCGCCTTCTCGTCGTCGGAAGCCGGCTGCGATTCGCGGCCATCCCCTGCCTTGCGAGTCCATTCGCCGTTAATACGGCAACCACCAGATCACCGGCACCGTCTGCAGCACGCATCACCCACATCTGTTCAGGCACAGCGGTGAATTTTTGCTCCTGCGTACCGTTGTTGCGTTGCATACCTTCCTGCACCTTGGCCGTGGTATTGGCCAGTTCCTGGCGCAGCAAATCGTCTGCGAACTTGGAAGCGTATTGGCTCTTGGAGCCGTTCTGCAGCACATCGGCGTATTGGGTCAAGGCATCGGCGGGAGCGGCCACCAGCTTCTCATCCTTTGCGGTGCCCATCTGCGAGCCAATAGTCGGAATCTCGAACTTCGGCAGCTTGGCGCCCTCAAACAGTCGAGCCATAGCCATCAGCTTGTAATTCTGCTGGGCGGATTCCTGATCGAAGACCAGCAAACGCTTGGACTGCTGATCTTCGGTGGTGGTCGTGATGGTGAACACCGAGCGAGGCCATCCGTCGTCCGTAGGAATCACCGTCTGGGCGATGTCCTTGGGAATGGTCGCATATTCGGACATACCGCCGCCACGCTGATTGATCGTGGTCTGGCTGATGCGAATGTCCAGCTGGGGCCCGCCCATAACGGTCGCATACCCATCGGGATTCTTGGCCTGATCGGCTTCATCGATCGTCTTGAGAATCTTCAGACGAATCTTCTTCTCCTGCGCCTCGGTCAAATCCGGCGCAACCTTGGTGGAGGTATCAGCAGCCGGCGTCGGCAGTTGGCCTTCACAGGCGGTCAACGGCACGACCAACGCCATGCAGGCGAGGGCGGACACACACAGTTTGTTCCATCGCTTGTTCATCAGCTTTCCTCCTGTCCGTCATCGGCCGAGTCGTCTCCGGTATTGACCTCTTGGGCCAAGCGGGAGAAGTAGGCCTGCAGTTCGTCAGGGGTGATTACCGAAGTCGATTCGTTATCGCCGCGTGAGGCCGGGCTCAGCGCCGCTTTCGGCACCGGTCTGCTGGTCGGCGACCAGGTTACGCGAACTTGGGTCGATGATAACCGGTGTTTCGGTGGCTTCAGATTGCGAGGATTGCGAGGACGCACGGCCCGAACGCCGATGTGTGGCGTGACGGCGACGATTACGTCGACTTGCACCATCCGGCTTCCCGGACACTGCGATGCTGGCGGGTGCCTCTTCCTCGATTACGGCGCTTGCCATGCTTCCACCATGCGCTTGCGGCGCTTATGCGGCGGCATGGCGAACACGGAGGCGCACAGTACGGCCAGCACGGCCAGCAATCCGCCGGACAGATAGAACGGCATCGCAAAGTCCGGCACTTCGGAGCGCACCCAGTGCAGCTGCACCTTGGCGTTGGTGACATTTTCGCCCAAATCCACAATGGCTACCGTCGAGGCGCCGGTCTTCTTGCTCTTCAGCGAAACGGACCCAGTGCCGCATTTCACGGCAGTCCACATATCGGAATCCTTGAACGACACCGCGTCATCGGCACTGGTAGGCGCTCCCTGACTCGTGCTGCTTCCCTTCTGTGCTCAGCTCGCTCCATGATGCCAATCCGGTGATGCGGGTATAGGACTTCTCGGACGCGACCCATCCGGCAACATCCTTGGACGAACCCAACGCCACGCACGCCTCGTCCTGAGAGGATCCCGAGTCCACGGTTATCGTGGCATTCTGATCCAACAAGGTCAGCACATTCGGATCAGTGACGACATACCGGGAGCCGCTCATGGTTGCGGAAGCGTGATTTCAGTGGAGGGCTTCCACATCGTGGCATTCATGTACCCCAACACCACAGCCGCCACGGCCAATAGTCCGAAGATAGGCGTCACCACTCCACGCATGATTTGGCATGACGGGATGGACGCTTGGCGCCCTTATCCGGTCTTGTAGTCTGTTCTTCAGCACTCATAACTCAACCATTCTACAATCTTCACCTGTTTATTACCTAGGAGCGCAGAAAATCAAGGTTTACCAGTAGGGTGATGTGTCATGCGTAAGTCTGTTAAGTCTATGTTATCTCCTCGCAAGGCCGTTGCCCTTGCCTGCTCGCTGGCGATGTGCGTGTCGCTGGCTGCCTGCTCCAGTTCGAGCTCGGACTCGAAATCCTCTTCTTCCGATTCCTCTTCATCTTCCGACTCTTCTGACAAGAAGGCCAAATTGCCGGCGTGACCGCCAAGGGCAAGCTCGGCGAGAAGCCGACCATCTCCTTTAATACGCCGATGACCGTGTCCGACGGCTCTTATGTGGTGCTGCAGAAGGCGATGCGACGTGATCGAGGAGGGCGACCGCGTCTGCGCCCAAGGCATCGCGCTCAACGTTAAAGACGGAACCGAGCTCATGGACACCTGGACCAAGAACACGCCGGATTGCTCGCTGAAGGTGGATTCCAAGACCCTCTCCTCGACCTACTACAACCAGATCAAGGGTGCCAAGATCAACACCACGATTGGCTTTGGCGTCAACGCTCAGGATTCGTCCGGATACTCTTACATTCTGGCGATGACGTTTGTGTCCAAGTCCAAGGACTTGGAGAAGGCCACTGGCGAGGAAGTCAAGGATGTGCCGGCCAATCTGCCGAAGGTGACGCGAGCCAAAACGGCGAGCCGTCCATCGACATGAACGGTCAGGGTTCGGTTGATTCGCTGATCTCGCAGACGCTGATCAAGGGTAACGGCGCCAAGCTGACCGACAAGAACACCGTGGTGGTCAAGTACACCGGTTGGCTTACGAATGGCAAGCAGTTCGATTCGTCCTGGGATCGCGATTCCACAATCGACGCCGATCTGTTCAGCGATTCCAGCGGCCAGCATCAGGTTATCGAGGGCTGGCAGAAGGGTCTGGTCGGCCAGACGTCGGCTCTCAGGTTCTGCTGGTGATTCCGCCGGATCAGGCCTATGGAGATAAGGAGCAAGGTCCGATTCCCGCCAACTCCACGTTGGTCTTCGTAATCGATATTCTCGCCGCGTACTAAAAGATATAGCAGGGGCTCCCTCTGATGAGGGAGCCCCTGCTATATCTAGAACAGCCTGAGACTGTCGTCCTCGGTGCCTTTCATATCGTCGTAATCGAGGATGAGGCAGGTGAAGCCGCGGTCTTTGGCCAGACCTGGGCTTGCGGCGTGATGGTTTGTGCGGCGAAGATGCCGTGCACCGGGGCCAGCAGCGGATCTCGATTGAGCAGTTCGCAGTAGCGAGTCAGCTGCTCGACGCCATCAATGCCGCCGTGACGTTTGATTTCCACAGCCACATGCTCGCCCTCGGCATTCACGGCCATAATATCCACTGGGCCAATGGCGGTCGGGTATTCGCGACGCACCAGCTTGGCTCCCTTGCCGATACGCTCGATCTGCTCGGCCAGATAGCGCTGCAGATGGTCTTCCACGCCATCCTTGATGAGACCCGGATCTTCGCCCAGATCATAGGTTTGGTCGGAATAGATATGCTGCAGCGTCACTTCAAGAATGTCCGAACCCTTGTCGGCGCTGACACGTAGCACCTTTTCCGGCTCACCAGCGGCGACACTTTCCGGGGAATGCGTCGCAGAATCACCATCCACAGCCCCACCAGCGACACTTTCCCGGGAATGTTGCGCGGATTTGGCGGCTGGTCGATCTCACGAATCGTGCAGGGCGCGGTCATCCAGTTCAGCGGCTTGTAGGAGCCCAATTCGGAGAAAATCAACAGGCTGGAATCGGCTTGATCAGCAATACGCGCTTGGCCAGGGGCAGTGAGGCGTTGAGGCGGCCCGAATACTCGGCCGAACAGTCGGCAACAATAACTCGCATAGGCCACCACTGTAGCGCAACACATGGCATACATAGCAAAAGGGGCTCTCTGGAAAACCAGAGAGCCCCTTAAGGAGTTGGTTCAGGTCACTCGGCGGTGCCGGAGTACTGGACGTCGTGGCCGCGCTCGACCGCCACGGTGAGTTTGTTCGAGTCGAAGGAAATGAATCCGTCGGTCACCTCGAACATGTGGCGATCGCCATCGGGCTCAACCACGGTGAGCGTACCCTGCTTGATCACCGTGAGCACAGGCTCATGGTCGGGCAGGATGCCCATGCCGCCCTCAGAGGCGGGAATGGTCACGCTCGTCGCCTCGCCGTGCCACACAGGGTGGTCAGCGGCGACGATGTTGACCTTCATCGTGGTTTTTTCCGCAGCCATCACGCACCCAGTTCCTTCTGCATGTTGTGCCACTTCTCTTCGAGGTCGTCGATGCCGCCGATGCCGGAGAACGCCTGCTCCGGGACGTCGTCGTACACGCCGTCGCAGATGCGGGTGAAGGTTCGATGGTCTCGTCGGCCGGCACGTAGGAGCCGGGGCGACCGGTGAACTTCTCAGCCACATAGAAGTTCTGGCCGAGGAACTGCTCGATCTTACGAGCGCGGTTCACGGTGGTCTTGTCCTCTTCGCCGAGCTCTCGATAC
>ENA-OQCS01001003-OQCS01001003.1-human-gut-metagenome-genome-assembly--contig:-NODE-1003-length-15227-cov-3.106689_pt1 | contig 15227 bp, 24 predicted proteins | sample MGYA00242757_ERZ504575 | MGnify/ENA primary metagenome ERZ504575 (study PRJEB26092, sample SAMD00036297) | human gut metagenome | host: Homo sapiens | study: EMG produced TPA metagenomics assembly of...
ACCATTTATTTAGTTGATAATCAGAGAAATGAATACGGAAACATCCTTTCCTATTCAGACATCACTCCCCCTATAAAATAACAGGCTTTTCGGGAAAACAAGACATTTTTAAATGAAAGAGCCGTGTCCATGATTGAAAAAATTCCTCCAAAAGGTGTGAGTTTCTCAGATTTAATTTGTATTTTTGCCATGTCATATTAGAGTTTTGCTTGTTTTCTTTTTGCAACACTAAGATAAGTGAAATTCTGACATGCAATCCTGGGCAACTTTTTGTTGCTCAGGAACTTATAAATAAAGTTAAATTATAGTGTTGCGGAATTAAGGGTGAATAGTACTCCGATTACTTATATATAATAAGGTGTAAGGGGAAAAAGAAAGAGAAAAATAAGAAGAAAATAACTTTTTTCTGTTAAAATGATTATTTTTTAGATAAAAATTTTGCTATTTCGTAGAAAAAGTGTAATTTTGCAATCGGTTAGTTGTAGTGACTATGCCTGTAACAAATTATAATTAAAAGAAACAAAATAAAAAATTAAAAATATGATGAACTCGTTTGTATCTACAGCATGGTGGTGGCGTAACTCAAGGATCTAGAAAGTCGTGAGTCGAGTACCGTGTGGATGCAAATCCAAATATACTAAGGCTGCCGTAACTTACGACAGGCCCTTTTTACATATCTGGGGAGTTTCGGAAAATGATTCTTACTTGAAAGAGTATTAACAAAATAAAAATATATAGGAGAACAGGATTATGGAAATGAAGAATATCTTGAACAGAATGTTGAACCACGAGGAGTTGACCCGTGACGAGACCAAGAATATTATCCTGGGAATTACTCAGAGTGAGTTTCCCGAGGAACAGATTACAGCCCTGCTTACTGGTTTGCAGATGCGCGGTGTGACCGTAGATGAACTTCTCGGTTTCCGTGATGGTATTTTGGAGACTGGTGTTCCTGCCATTCTCAATTGTGACCGATATATCGATGTTGTAGGTACTGGTGGTGATCGCAAGAATACTTTTAATATCTCTACTACCTCTTGTTTCGTCATTGCTGGTGCAGGATATAAGGTGGCTAAACATGGTAACTTCGCTGCAACTTCGGTGAGTGGTGCTTCCAATGTTATCAAGAATCACGGAGTACAGTTTACTGATGATCTTGATAAACTCAACCGTTCTCTCGAAGAGGCTGGAATCGTTTATCTTCACGCTCAGCTTTTCGCCAAGGCAATGAAGTTTGTGGGTCCTATCCGCAAGGCTCTTCAGTTTCCTACCGTCTTCAATCTCCTGGGGCCTTTGGTTAATCCTAGTCAGCCAAAATGCCAGTTGCTCGGTGTTGCCAACCTCGACCAGATGCGTCTCTATAATCAGGTTTACCAGAAAATCGGCATAGATTACGGAATCGTAAACAGTATTGATGGTTATGATGAAATTTCACTTACCAGTGATTTCAAGGTTACTACCAACAATTACGAGAGAATCTTCAAACCAGAGGACCTGGCTTCGAGATTGCCAAGCCTGAAGAGGTAAGAGGAGGAGCTACCGAGCAGGAAGCAAAGGATATTTTTGATGCAGTGCTCGAAAATCGTGCCCTGCCAGCGCAGAAGAATATCGTGCTCGCTAATGCACCTTCGGCATCCAGGTGATGGAGAAGGGAAAGAAGAGCATCGATGAATGCGTGGAGATTGCACGCGAAAGCATTGATTCTGGAAAGGCTCTTGCAACATTCAAGAAATTCGTGGAACTCAATAGTTAAGGAAAATGGATATTTTAGAAGAAATCATCGCTCACAAGAGAATCGAGATAGAACAACGTAAACGCTTTATCCAACCCCGCCAGATGATTACCCTCACTGAGCAGAAGATGCAGGAGGATGAAGGATGTGTTCCGGGGGGAAGCATGAAGGAAGCGTTGATGAAGTCGGAGATGGAATCATCGCAGAGTTCAAGCGTAAATCTCCTAGCAAAGGATGGATCAAGGAAGAGGGAAAGGCCAGCATCATTCCTCTAAGCTATCAGCAGAATGGGGCAACGGCACTGAGTATCCTCACAGACATAGATTACTTTGGTGGCTATGATGAGTTTATCCAGGAGGCTCGCCATGTAGGTGTAACTCTACCTATATTATATAAGAACTTCGTGGTAGATGAATATCAGCTCTTGCAGGCTCGATATTGTGGAGCTTCGGCGGTGTTGCTGATTGCTGCCTGTCTTTCCAAGGAAGAATGCAGAAATCTGATGAGAATGGCTCATCAGCTGGGATTGGAGGTTCTTTTGGAAATGCATGGCGAACGTGATTTCGAATATGCAGAGTTGGAACCGGATATGTACGGAATCAATAACCGCAACCTCGGAACCTTTGTGACGGATGTGGAAAACAGTTTCCGACTGTCCGAAATGCTTCCGAAGGTGTATGCAGAGTGAGTGAAAGTGGAATCTCCCAGCCCCAGACTGTTCTTAGATTAAGAGAAGAAGGTAGATTCAGGGGGTTCCTGATGGGAGAGCAGTTTATGAAACAGGCTGAGCCTGGAGAGGCGCTCGCTCAATTTATCAATCAGTTAAAATCATAGGCAGATGTTAGTAAAGGTATGTGGAATGCGTGAGCCTGAGAATATAGAAAAGGTGGCTCAGCTAGGGGTGGATATGATGGGATTCATCTTCTACCCAAAGTCGCCGAGATTCGCTTCTCAATCTGTGGATCGAACGCTGCAGATAAGAATGTTTGCAGAGTGGGTGTCTTTGTCAATGAATCTGCTGGATTGATTTCTGATAAGATTCATCAGTTGGATTTGAATGCCGTGCAGTTGCATGGAAATGAGAGCCGCGAACTCTGTGAACTGCTTCATAAGCAGAATGGTTTGTTGAAAGTTATCAAGGCTATCAGCGTTTCCACAGCCGGGGATATCCAGAAATATAAGGAATACGTAGGCGCTGTTGATTACTTCCTTTTCGATACCAAGTGTAAAACGGTGGGTGGAAGTGGTCAGCAGTTTGATTGGCAGGTTTTGGAGAATTACGATGGCGATGTTCCATTCATCTTGAGTGGTGGAATAGGGCCGGAGGATGTAGAGAGAGTCAGGAACTTCCATCATCCAAAGTGCATCGGAATCGATCTGAATTCGAAATTCGAGTTGAAGCCGGGCTTAAAGGATGTGGAGAAGTTGAATACATTTCTTGAAAATATAGAAACAAAGAAATTTAAAAAGAGTATTATGAATAAGATAAATGCATTGTTTGCAAACAATAAAGACCGCAAGCTTTTGAGCTTGTATTTCTGCGCAGGTTGCCCAACCCTCGAAGGAACGGGTGATGTGATTAAGGCGATGGAGCGCAAGGGAATAGATATGATAGAGGTAGGAATCCCGTTCAGTGATCCTCTGGCAGATGGACCTGTCATTCAAAGTGCTGGTACTAAGGCTTTGAAGAATGGAATGACCGTAAAGAAGCTCTTCGCTCAGTTGAAGGCCATCAAGAATGAAGTGCAGTTGCCACTTGTGCTGATGGGCTATCTGAATCCTATCATGCACTACGGAATTGAGAAATTCTTCCAGAGTTGTGTAGAAAGTGGTGTGAGTGGAACTATCATTCCTGATCTTCCATTTGATGATTATCTGAAGGTGGTAAAGCCTATTGCTGACAAATATGATATCCGCGTTATCATGATGATTACCCCAGAGACAAGTGAGGAGCGTATCCGATTCATCGACGAACATACTGACGGCTTTATCTATATGGTCAGCTCCGCCAGCATTACGGGTGCCCAGAGTAGCTTCGGCGATGCTAAGTTGGCTTATTTCAATCATATCAATGCTATGAATCTCCGTAATCCTCGTATGATTGGTTTCGGAATCAGTAACAAGCAGACTCTTACGAGTGCACAGGATAACGCAGCTGGTGCCATTATTGGTAGTAAGTTTGTGACATTGCTCAATGAAGTTGGCTGTCCAGACCAGGCACTCGACCTGCTTTTCGAAGCATTGAAAAAATAATTCAACCTTTTAATTTTATAGGAAAGATGTATCAAGTTGACGATAAAGGATTTTTTGGAAAATTCGGTGGAGCTTATGTTCCTGAGATTTTATATAAGTGTGTAACTGAGCTTCAGGAGGCTTATAAGCCTATCATTGAGAGTGAGGAGTTCAAAAAAGAGTATTATGCGCTCCTGAAGGATTATGTTGGCCGCCCTTCACCTCTTTACTATGCGAAGAGAATGAGCGAAAAGTATGGATGTCAACTCTATCTGAAGCGTGAGGATCTGAATCATACCGGTGCGCACAAGATTAACAATACCATCGGTCAGATTCTGATGGCAAAGAAGATGGGTAAAACGCGTATCATCGCCGAAACCGGTGCCGGACAGCATGGTGTTGCAACTGCACCGTCTGTGCCTTGATGGATATGAAGTGTGAAATCTTTATGGGTGCTACCGATGTGGAGCGCAGCATACCAATGTGGAGCGTATGAAGATGCTGGGTGCCAAGGTGAATCCTGTCCGTACGGGCAATATGACTTTGAGTGATGCATGCTCTGAGGCTATCCGCGACTGGTGCTGTCATCCACAGGATACATTCTATATCGTAGGTTCTACGATGGGACCTCATCCTTATCCTGATATCGTTGCAAAGATGCAGAGCGTAATCAGTGAGGAGGTGAAATGGCAGTTGGAAGAGAAGATTGGTCGCGATTATCCTGATTACCTCATCGCTTGTGTTGGTGGCGGTAGCAATGCTGCAGGCACCATCTATCATTATATCGATGATGAGCGGGTTCAGATCTATCTGGCTGAGGCTGCGGTCATGGTATTGATACCAATTACACGGCTGCAACCATGCATTGTGGTACAGAGGGAATCATTCACGGTGCCCGTACGCTTGTGATGCAGACAGAGGATGGACAGATTGAGGAAGCCTTCACCATCAGTGCCGGTTTAGATTATCCGGGTATTGGACCAATGCATGCAGACTTGGCAACAAGAGGCAGAAGTCATGTACTTGCCATCAAGGATGATGAGGCTATCTATGCCGGTTATGAACTGACTCGTATGGAGGGTATCATACCTGCCATTGAAAGTGCTCATGCTGTGGCTGCTTGAAGAAAATGAAGTTCAAGAAGGACGACGTGGTTGTTTTGACCGTTTCTGGCCGTGGTGACAAGGATGTAGAAACCTATTTGAGCCATAAGGAAATGGCTGGAGAATATGGAAATTTCTAAATAGTTAAAGTTCAATCAATAAGAAAAAATGGCTAAGTTTAATTATACGACAGTAACTCGCACGATTCTCGCCGACCTCTATACGCCTGTGGGAGTTTATATGCGATTGAGAGATATTTACCCCCAGTCGGCTCTGATGGAGAGTAGCGACTACCATGGTTCTGAGAATTCCCGTTCCTTTATAGGTGTACATCCATTGGCTAGCATTGCGTGAGTCATGGAGAGGTTATCAAGACTTATCCTGATGGCAGTGTTGAAAAACAGCAACTTCCAGCTTTTGGCGAAGGAAAGGGAGAAGATTGTAAGCTCGCCATTTCGAAAGCTTTCAATGAGTTCATCCAGAGTTTCCATGTTGAGGGAGAGGGGAAGAATTTCTGTGGACTTTATGGATTCACGACCTTTAATGCAGTACGCTACTTCGAGAATATCCCTGTAAAGGATACCACGATGGCAAAGAATGATGCGCCGGATATCTATTATATTATGTATAAGGACATCATCGTGTTCGATCATTTCAATAATACGATGCAACTTATCGCTTTGAGCGAACGGTATGGCAAAGAGGGAACCGCTGATGATGATCAGGCTTCTGCGGCAAATAGGGCTGTCGGCAATGCTGAGTTGGATGCATTGATGAAGGCGGTGAACAAGGCAAATGTGAAGCCTTATGATTTCCATCCGGTAGGCGAAACAACCTCTACTCTTACTGATGAGGAGCACAAGGCGAATATTCGCAAGTGTATCCAGCATTGTATGCGTGGCGATGTGTTCCAGATTGTGGTGAGCCGAAGATTTGTGCAGCGTTATGAGGGGGATGACTTCAAGCTCTACCGTGCTTGCGCAGCATCAATCCATCACCTTATCTCTTCTATTTCGATTTTGGTGGCTTCCGTATCTTCGGTTCTTCACCAGAAACTCATAATCGTATTGTTGGAGAGAAGGCTTTCATTGATCCTATTGCAGGAACGACCCGACGAACGGGTGATATGGAACAGGATAGAAAGGCTGCAGAATTCCTCCGTAATGACCCGAAGGAGAATGCAGAACATGTCATGCTTGTGGATTTGGCACGAAATGATTTGAGCCGTAACTGCCACAATGTGAAGGTGGATTTCTATAAGGATATGCAGTTTTACAGTCACGTGATTCATCTGGTGAGCCGTGTGAGCGGAACATTGGATCAGAATGCTGACCATATTAAGGAATTCATAGATACCTTCCCTGCTGGTACCTTGAGTGGTGCGCCTAAGGTGAGAGCGATGCAGATTATCTCTGAATTGGAGCCTCACAATCGTGGTGCTTATGGTGGATGTATCGGATTCATAGGACTGAACGGCGATTTGAATCAGGCTATTGTAATTCGTACCTTTATCAGCCGTAATGGCGAACTCTGGTTCCAGGCTGGAAGTGGAGTTGTGGCGAAGAGCAACGACCAGTATGAGTTGGAAGAGTGTAATAATAAACTGGGAGCTTTGACTAAGGCAATTCATATTGCTGAGAAGCTTTAGGTAGTGAAAAATGAAGAACGAAGAGTGAAGAATTCATGTGCTTCAAGTAAACATTAAACTCTAAACATTAATAAGATGAAAATAGTAATTATAGATAACTACGACTCCTTTACTTATAATCTTGCCCATTTGGTAAAGGAGTTGGATGCTGAAGTGACGGTGTTCCGCAACGATCAGTTTCAGCTGTCGGAGCTTGACCGTTTCGACAAGATCATATTGAGCCCAGGACCAGGTATTCCTTCGGAGGCTGGACTTCTGATGGATGTGATCAGGAAATATGCAGGCAGAAAACCGATGCTGGGAGTTTGTCTAGGTCATCAGGCTATTGGTGAGGCTTTTGGTGCTAAACTAACCAATCTCTCTGAGGTTTATCATGGAGTAGCTACACCATGTACTCAGTTTGGTAACGATCCTATTTTTGAAGGATTGCCTAAGCGTATCGAGATTGGCAGATATCATTCCTGGGTAGTAGATAAAAGTGGTTTTCCTGATTGCCTGGATATTACGGCTGTAAGTGATGATGGTCAGATCATGGGTCTCAAGCATAAGAATTACGATATTCGAGGCATTCAGTTTCATCCTGAAGTGTGCTGACACCTGATGGAAAAAGATGATTCAGAATTGGTTAGAGCTTTAGTCCTTTGGGCTAAGCTTTTCTTTGCACCTTGAATGTGTGATGTTGCGATGATTGTTAAAAAAAACGAGTTTGATGTTCTGAAGGACACCAAACTCGTTTTTACTTTTTATATAATGAACTCTAATGCGAGAACATATAATCAGATATTATAAATCCCAAGCTACAGCACTTGCACCAAGTACTGCTGCAGAACTGCCATCAAGAGTAGAAATGAGGAACTTAGCCTTGCCCTTGTAAATCTTGAGCACGTTCTTGTCGTAAGCCTCCTTCAGAGGCTTCATCAAGAGGTCACCTGCCTTGGTGAGACCGCCGAAGAATACGAATGCCTCAGGAGCTGAGAATGCTGCGAAGTTAGCGCAAGCCTCACCCAGCATCTTGCCAGTGAAGTCGTAGATGCGCTTGGCCAAAGCATCACCCTTGCTGGCAGCAACGCTGACATCGTAAGAGGTAATCTTCTCTGGATCCATCTCGCGGAGCAAAGAAGGCTCATCACTTGTTTTCAGGAACTCACGTGCGGTGCGAGCTACACCTGTAGCAGAGCAATATGTCTCCAAACAGCCTCTTCTACCGCAGCCGCAAACACGACCAGCCTCGCCTGGAACCATGATAACATGACCCAACTCACCAGCGAAACCATCACTTCCATAGAGCATCTGACCATTGATGACAATACCAGAACCTACACCTGTACCGAGGGTAATATCAATGAAGTTCTTCATTCCACGAGCAGCACCATAGGTCATTTCTCCAAGTGCAGCAGCGTTGGCATCGTTAGTAAGAGCTACAGGAATACCGAGAGCTTTGCTGAACATATCAGCCAAAGGTACAACGCCATCGTGAGCCCAAGCCAAGTTTGGAGCAAACTCGATAGCACCCGTATAGAAGTTTCCATTAGGAGCACCAATACCCATTGCCTTGATCTTTTCGATACCGCCTACGGTCTCGATGATTGGCTGGAGTGCCTCTACAGATGCCTTTACATAGTCATCTCACCTTATACATAACCACCAGTTTGATAGCTGTTGTTGCCTTGATTTCGCCACGAGCATCAACGATTCCGAACACAGAATTAGTACCGCCGAGGTCTAAACCAATAACGTACGGTTTTAATGTATTTTCAGTCATGTTACTTTTTAAATTAGTTAGAATTGTTTATTTATGCTGCAAAGATAATGAATCCTTTTGAAAATATCAACTTTTTCTTGTATAAAAAAGTATAATTTTAGAAGTTTTGGGCAAAAATATTGCAAATGTGCCCTTTTTTTTGTAACTTTGCCCGCTGTTATAGAATAATGTACGAAAATGAGTTTAGCATTTCCAATAGAGATAAACATCCTTGACTTTATATTCAAAGGAATTATCATCGGAGTGATTGCCTCTGCCCCTATGGGGCCTGTAGGTATTCTTTGTATTCAGCGTACGCTCAACAAGGGACGCTGGTTTGGGTTCGTCACGGGCATTGGTGCTGCGTGCAGTGATATCGTATATGCACTCTTCACGGGTCTAGGTATGAGTTTCGTGATGGACTTTGTGAATAATGCGCAGAACAAGTTCTACCTGCAGATTTTCGGTAGTGTATTGCTGCTGGTGTTCGGAATCTATTGTTTCAAGAGTAATCCGATGAAGAATATGCACAAGTCGAGCAATAAGCAGGGTACTTTATGGCATAATGGAATTACGGCTTTCCTGGTTACCTTGAGTAATCCGCTCATCGTGTTTCTCTTCATGGCTACCTTTGCACAGTTTGCCTTTGTGGTTCCGGATATGCCGCTAGAGATGGGTATGGGATATCTGAGCATTATGTTTGGTGCCTTGTTGTGGTGGTTTGGACTCACTTGGCTCGTCGATAAGATCAGAGGTAAGTTTGATACTAATGGAATCCTTATCATCAATAAAGTGATAGGAAGTATCGTGATTATTTTCTCGATCATCGCTCTTTTTGGAACGATGTTTAATCTTTATCATTTACCTGAATTTTAAGTTATGTTTGTAGCACAGAAATTAAGAAAAGAAAGTATTGCAGAATACCTTTTATATATGTGGCAGATAGAGGATATCATCCGTGCCTACGGATGCTCGCTGCCGGTGATTAAGAAAAACTATATCGAACGGTTCGATTTCACTCCTGAGCAGAAAGACGAGGAACTCGATTGGTTTGGAAATCTTATTCGTATGATGAATGAAGAAGGTAAGCGTGAGAGCGGGCATCTTGATATTAATAGAGTGTTATTGCAGGATGTCATTGATCTGCACGGCAGACTCCTTCAGAGTTCGAAGTTCCCTATTTACAATGCTGAGTATTACAAGGTGTTGCCTTTTATTGTAGAGTTGCGCAATCGTGGTGATAAGGATATTAATGAGGTTGAGACCTGTCTTGATGCACTTTACGGAGTATGATGCTCAGACTGCAAAAGAAGGAGATTACCCCTGAAACAGAGAAAGCTATCAAGGAAATCTCAATCTTCGTTGGATTGCTCAGTGATTATTATATCAAGGATCGTACTGAAGGCTTGAAGTTTGAAGATGACGATATGTAATCTGCTGGTGTAACAAGTGTTTTTTGTAATTAGAGAGTAGTATTTATTTTTTTAGGATATACATATTATAATATATATTATTGATGAAAGAGATTGAAAGAAGAAGAACGTTTGCCATCATTTCGCACCCTGATGCTGGTAAGACAACATTGACCGAGAAGTTCCTGCTCTTCGGTGGACAGATTCAGGTGGCTGGTGCCGTTAAAAATAATAAGATTCGTAAGACTGCTACTTCTGACTGGATGGATATCGAGAAGCAGCGTGGTATTTCCGTATCAACTTCTGTGATGGAGTTCGATTATCTGCCTGCTGGTCAGAGTGGCGAGCCTTATAAGGTAAACATTCTTGATACTCCGGGTCACCAGGATTTCTGTGAGGATACTTATCGTACTCTCACCGCGGTGGACTCTGCTATCATCGTGGTCGATTCGGCTAAGGGTGTTGAGGCACAGACCCGTAAGTTGATGGAGGTGTGCCGTATGCGCAATACTCCTGTTATCATCTTTATCAATAAGATGGACCGTGAGGGTCGTGACCCATTCGATGTCCTTGATGAGTTGGAGGAAGAGTTGAAGATTTCTGTTCGCCCTTTGTCTTGGCCTATCGGTCAGGGTGCTCGCTTCAAGGGAGTTTATAATATTTATGAGCATCAGCTCAATCTTTTTACACCTAATAAACAGCGTGTTACTGAGAAGGTTGAGGTAGATATTCAGTCTAAGGAACTTGATGAGCGAGTAGGTGAGAGAGAGGCAAATCAGTTGCGCGAAGAACTGGAATTGGTGGATGGTGTTTATCCGGAATTCGATGTGGAGACCTATCGTTCAGCAGAAGTGGCACCGGTATTCTTTGGTTCTGCCTTGAACAACTTCGGTGTGCAGGAACTCTTGGATTGCTTCGTGCAGATTGCTCCATCACCAAAGCAACAAAGGCAGAGGAGCGTATGGTGGAACCGGAGGAGCCTAAGTTTACTGGTTTTATCTTCAAGATTACTGCAAATATCGACCCTAACCACCGTTCATGTATTTGCATTTTGCAAGATTTGTTCTGGTAAGTTTGTGCGCAACCAGCCTTACTACCATGTACGTCTCGACAAGACAGTACGTTTCTCTTCACCTACCCAGTTTATGGCGCAGCGTAAGAGTACCATCGATGAGGCCTATCCTGGCGATATCTTGTTTGCCAGACAACGGCATCTTCAAGATTGGTGATACTCTGACTGAGGGCGAGAAGATTCACTTCCGTGGATTGCCATCGTTCTCTCCACTTCTCTTCAAGTACATCGAGAACGATGACCCAATGAAGAGCAAGCAGTTCCAGAAGGGTTTGGAGCAGTTGATGAACGAGGGTGTGGCACAGTTGTTCATCAACCAGTTCAATGGTCGTCGCATCGTGGGTACCGTCGGTCAGTTGCAGTTCGAGGTTATCCAGTATCGCTTGGAGAACGAGTACAATGCCAAGTGCCGTTGGGAGCCTGTTCATTTGCATAAGGCATGTTGGATTGAGGCTGACGATGAGAAGGAATTGGAGAACTTCAAGAAGCGTAAGTATCAGTATATGGCAAAGGATATTGAGGGCCGCGATGTGTTCCTCGCTGATTCTGGCTATGTGTTGAGTATGGCTCAGCAAGACTTCGAACATATCAAATTCCACTTTACATCGGAATTCTAAAATAACAAAAGAATGATGGATGAAGAGTTATCAGAATACAAACAAGGTGGATAGAAAGATTTGTTGTTTGGCAGAAGGAACATATTTCCGACCGTCAGATGACTCTTATCCTCGCCTTTGTGATAGGTTTGCTTGCTTCTGTGGCAGGTTTCTTCCTGCATGGTATCGTGCACGAAATACAGTTGCTGCTTACTTCCGGGTTCCAGCAGAGCAGTTATAATCTGCTCTTTCTGCTTTTCCCTATTATTGGTATTTACCTTACCTCACTTTTTATCAAGTATGTGGTGAGGGACAATATTTCGCATGGTATTACCCGTGTGCTTTACGCCATCTCGACCAAGAACTCTCGACTAAAAGGACATAACTGCTGGTCTTCGGTGGTAGCGTCCGGTATTACCATTGGTTTCGGTGGATCTGTTGGAGCCGAGGCACCTATTGTGCTTACCGGTTCTGCTATCGGTTCCAATCTGGGACAGATTTTCCGTATGGATAAGAAGACCATGATTCTGCTGGTGGGCTGTGGAGCCAGTGCTGCTATTGCAGGAGTCTTCAAGGCTCCAATCGCAGGACTTGTCTTCACCCTCGAGGTACTGATGGTTGATCTTAGTATGGCTTCACTTCTGCCAATCCTTATCAGTTGTGTCACTGCTACCTGTTTTACCTATATCTTTATGGGTGACAGTTCGCTTTTCGATTTTACTCTTACCAATCCATGGGAGTTGAATCGTACGCCAGCATGTATCCTCTTGGGTATCTTCTGCGGTTTGATGAGTCTTTACTTCATGCGCACGATGTCATGGTGTGAAGGTCTTTTTGCCAAGATGAAGAATCATCCTTATTGTAAGTTGGTTTTTGGTGGACTCATTCTCAGTTCGCTCATTTTCCTTCTTCCTTCTCTTTATGGAGAGGGATATTCGGCAGTAAATGTGCTTCTTAAGGGGCAGAATGAGGCAGAGTGGGGGCAGGTGATGAACCGTTCTCTTTTTTCAGGTCATCAGAATCTGTTGATTCTCTATATCGGCTTGGTGACCTTTACCAAGGTTTTTGCCACTTCGGCTACCAATGGTAGTGGAGGATGTGGTGGAACCTTTGCTCCTTCTCTTATCATCGGTGGATTTGCAGGTTTCTTCTTTGCCCGACTCTGGAATGTCTATGAGGTAGGTGTTTATGTACCGAGCAGAATTTCACCTTGATGGGAATGGCAGGACTGATAACGGGCGTGATGCATGCTCCACTTACCGGTATTTTCCTTATCGCCGAACTTACAGGTGGTTATCAGCTTTTTATGCCACTTATGATTGTGTGCATATCTTCGCTCCTTACCATCAGTATCTTTGAGAGCCACAGTATCTATGCCTTGCGTTTGGCTAGAGAGGGCAAACTTCTCACGCATCATATTGATCGTGCAGCGCTCACTCTGATGAGTATGCAGAGCTTGGTTGAGAAGGATTATCATCCAATCAAGGAAGATTTGCCGATGGAAAAACTGGTGAGCGAGATTAGTCGAAGTAATAATAACTTCTTGCCTGTGCTCGATGAAGCGGGTGTCTTGCAGGGAGTTATCGATATTACTAAGATTCGTCATATCATATTCCGAACCGAACTCTATAAGCATTTCAAGGTAAAACAGCTTATGTTGCAGCCTTCTGCCGTAATTAGTGAGAACGAGAGGATGGATGAGGTGATGCAGAAGTTTGATAAGACTGATGCCGCACAGTTGCCAGTAGTAGATATAAATGGTGTGTTGAAGGGCTATATCAGTCGTACCAAGGTGTATGAAGTATATCGACACATTGTGGCAGATATATCTGCAGAGTAATAATATTAATAATGAACAGTATGACAAAGAAAGATTTAAGAATCATATTTATGGGAACTCCAGAGTTTGCTGTGGAATCCCTCAAGCGCCTTGTAGAGGGCGGCTACAATGTGGTGGCTGTGGTTACGCAGCTGATAAGCCTGTGGGCAGACATCAGGACACTTTGCAGCCTTCTCAGGTGAAGCTGTATGCTGTAGAGCATGGACTGCCTGTGCTTCAGCCTGTGAAGATGAAGGATCCCGATTTCCTGGAACAACTTAAGAGCTATCAGGCTGACTTGCAGGTAGTGGTGGCATTCCGGATGTTGCCAGAGGTTGTATGGGCAATGCCAAAGTTTGGTACCTTTAATGTTCACGCTGCCTTGTTGCCACAGTACCGAGGTGCAGCTCCTATCAACTGGGCTGTTATCAATGGTGAGACAGAGACGGGTGTTACTACCTTCTTCCTCGATCATGATATAGATACAGGTCGCATCATTATGCAGAAGCGTTTCCCTATTCCTGACGAGGCGAATGTAGAGTATGTATATGATGGATTGATGCATTTAGGTGCTGAAATTGCTTTGGAAACCATCGATCAGCTGATTGCATCAGATGGTAATATTTCGAGCATTGCTCAGGAAGAATTCATCGGTGAAGGTGTAGAACTCAAGTCTGCTCCTAAATTTTCAAGGATACTTGCTGCATTGACTTCCACAAGCCTGCTAAACAGGTACACGATTTCATACGTGGTCTCTCACCATATCCGGGTGCCTGGACCTATATCAAGAAGAAAGATGCTGTGAAAGAGCAGGTGCTTAAGATTTTCAAGACTACAGTTAGCGAAGACTCGCGAGGTATGGCACCTGTAGGATGTTTCAGAATAGAAGGCGGACATTTGCAGATAGCTTGTATCGACCATTGGCTCAATATCTATGAGCTGCAGCTTGCTGGTAAAAAGCGTATGGAAGCTTCTGCCTTCCTCAATGGAATGAAGGATATTGCATATTACGAATGTCAGAAAGCACCAGATTCTGATGCAGGATTACGGTAATTTAGATTTAAATTTCAGGGTTCAATTTTCAAACAGTTAAGAAAATGACTAGAGAAGAGGATATTAAGAATGCAGTAGAATGCATGCGTAAGGGTGGAGTGATTCTCTATCCTACAGATACAGTTTGGGGAATCGGTTGTGGATGCTACTAATCCTGAGGCTGTGAAGAAAGTATATGAGATTAAGCAGCGCGATGATTCTAAGGCGCTTATCTGCTCATCGACTCGGCTGACCGTATGGCTCGTTATTTCCGTAACGTGCCTCAGGTGGCTTGGGATTTCATTGATGCGGCTATGCCTGTTAAGCCTACTACCATTATCTTGGATGATGCGAATGGTGTGGCTAATAATCTTGTCGCAGAAGATGGTAGTTTGGCAATGAGAGTTACTTACGAGGAGTTCAGCAAGCAGCTTTGCTATCGTTTCCAGAAGCCTATCGTAAGTACAAGTGCCAATGTAAGTGGCGAGCCTGCAGCTCAGAACTATCGTGATATTTCTGAAGAGATTCTGAATGCGGTAGATTACGTGTGCTGGACCCGTCGTCAGGAGCATAAGCCTCACCAGCCTTCAAGTATTGTTAAGATAGCTAAGAACGGCGAAGTAAAGGTTATCAGATAATCATTTATATTGATTGCTGTATATAAACAAGCTGCTAGGAGTTTTTTCTCTTAGCAGGCTTTTTCGTAGTCTATACCTTAACTGTAGATATATCATATAGCAAGAATTAATATGATAATATAACAAGAAACCCTGCAATAAATAAATCTTGCAGGGTTTGTCCTGGGTGGAAGGTGGGACTCGAACCCACGACATTCAGAAC
>ENA-OQCS01001004-OQCS01001004.1-human-gut-metagenome-genome-assembly--contig:-NODE-1004-length-15210-cov-3.945634_pt1 | contig 15210 bp, 19 predicted proteins | sample MGYA00242757_ERZ504575 | MGnify/ENA primary metagenome ERZ504575 (study PRJEB26092, sample SAMD00036297) | human gut metagenome | host: Homo sapiens | study: EMG produced TPA metagenomics assembly of...
CAGAGGTGGAAGTACGGTAACGTATGGAGCTGACTGTTACTAATCGGTCGAGGCTTTAACCAAAGAAGGCTGAAGTGTAAGAGATGTAGAAAGATTCTTGTATGTTGTTTTGAAGGTATATCCTTTACAATTTAATAAAGGGGCATAGTTTCAATGGTAAAACATCGGTCTCCAAAACCGCAGTTGGGAGTTCGAGTCTCTCTGCCCTGTTACGAAAACAGATTGAATTTTATTTAGTCTGTTTTTCTTTTTATAGGAAAAGAAAGCGTATGTCAGATTTTACCCTTTGATTTTTAGCAAGATTACTTTGTAAAATGTTACAGAAATATTACAAAATATTACGCAACCCCTTTACAAAAGAAGAATAATATGCTAAATTTAATAAATGTAATAGAAATGTAACAAATATTAAAGAGTAGAATTGAGGCAGAATTATGATAAAGACAATAAAGAAGTAGCTGTTATAATAATGACAGTCGTAATAATGATATCGACAGTTACGATAGCTGATCAAGCATCGTCGACAACCGTTCAGGCAGCATCAGTACAGTGGAAAGATTTATAAACACTGGTGCAAATTAAGAACAGCAAAGTCTAAACGTTCTAAAACGATCAAGAAACTAAGTGTAGGAACAAAAGTTACAGTATTATCAACAAGTGGAAGCTGGAGAAAAATTAAAGTTGGTAACAAAACTGGATATGCATTAAAAAAGTATGTTTATATCAGTACAAATGCACCAAAACTTACGGGAAGTACGTATAACAAAGGACGAACAGTTGCAAGTTTTGCACAACGATTTGTTGGGAATCCATATGTATGGGGAGGAACAAACTTGAATAAGGGAGCGGATTGTTCAGGATTCGTAAAAAGCGTCTATAAGTCATTTGGATATAATCTTCCAAGAAGTTCATCCTCACAAAGAAGTGCAGGACGTAAGGTTTCTTACAGTAATAAACAGCCAGGAGATTTGATCTGTTATAGTGGGCATATTGCTATTTATATAGGCAATGGAAAGATTGTTCATGCAAGTTCAAGAAAAACAGGAATTAAGATTTCACCAAAGGCTAATTATCGAAAAGTACTTTCTGTAAGAAGAATTGTAAAATAATTAAGAAAGCAGGATAAGATATGAGATATGAAGGAATGATCTATCGGCCGCCAAGTGAAGCATACAGTCTGATCGTACAGGTAACGATCGGATGTAGTCAGAATCGTTGTATTTTTTGCAGCATGTTTAAAGAAAAACGATTTAGGATCAGAAAAGTAGAAGAAGTCTTAGAAGATTTACAAGATGCAAGAAATAAGTATCGGTATGTAGAGAAGATTTTTTTGGCAGATGGAGATGCATTGATTTGTAAGATGACAGATCTTGAAGCAATCCTTCATTTTATCAAAGATCAATTTCCAGAATGTAAACAAGTAACTTTATACGGATCGCCAACAAGCATTTTGATGAAACAACAAGAAGATTTGGACAAATTAAGAGAACTTGGAATATCTATGATCTATATGGGATTGGAATCAGGAAATGATGAAGTCCTTACATATATGAAAAAAGGTGTAACATCACAAGAGATGATAGAGGCAGCACAGAAAGTAAAACAGGCAAAGATCCGTTTATCTGTGACAGCTATATCAGGGTTAGGTGGAAGACGGCTATGGAAGGAACATGCAAAAGATACAGGACTTGTTTTATCTCAGATGAAGCCAGATTATATAGGATTGCTTACATTAATGATAGAAGAAGATCTTCCGTTAGCAGATAAGATCAGAAGCGGAGAATTTGAACTGTTAAATCCATATGATATTTTGATCGAGACAAAAGAAATGTTAAAATATATGGATTGCCCAGATTGTATTTTCAGATCGAATCATGCATCTAATTATGTGAATTTAAGAGGAACATTAAATCAGGATAAGGAAGCAATGATCAATCTGTTAGACGAGGCAATCAAAGGAAATGTTCATTTGAAATCAGAGTGGATGAGGGGATTCTAATATAGCTAGAATCAAGAACGAGACAATAGGAATATTATGAGCCTATTGTCTCGTTCCTTTTTATGCAGAGGAACTCATAACTTAATGAATTCAGGTTTCTTATCTCGAAAGACGGTATAATAACGAATTCCAAGATTAGACAGAAAATCAGGTAATTTATAAAAATCATAAGCCATATGTTTTGGACAATGGCCATCAGATCCGATCGTAATAATTTCACCACCAAGTTCCATATATCTTTTTATGATCTCATGATGAGGATTTGGATCACTCATTCCGTATTTAAGTCCAGCAGTATTCACTTCAATACCTTTGCCATTTTCAATGATCATCCTTAAAATGCATCTAAAGATCAGAATAATCTCTATAATGGAATTCAAAAGAAGGATCCTTGATATAACGTGCAGCATAATCAAGATGTCCATAGACACAATAATGATTAAAAGAAGAAATATTTTTTAAGATATCTTCAAAATAATGAGTAAGCCCCAGACGGCAGGATATGTTTCAAAATAAATCGCATCATATGGATCCATAAAATCAACAATATGAGTAGAACCAATGATAAAATCAAAAGGCTCATCCTTGACGAATGAAGCACATTGATCTAGGGTTGTTGGCATTAATCCAAGTTCCACTCCATAATTGATTTCAATCTGATCCTGATAGTGTTCTTTCATTTTAAATATTTCTTCTTTATAGGAAGGAAGATCTAGAAGAAAATCAAATCCATCAGGATTAACAGGATAATCAATATCGTGATGCTCTGTAAAACAAATAGTTTTAAGACCAAGTGAAACAGCATGTCGGATCATTTCTTCCATAGAAGATTCAGAATCGGAAGAAAACTGGTATGTAAATGATAATCTGCAAGAATCATAAAAAACTCCTTTGTAAATAGTTAATATAATACTTTTATTATATACATTATGACAGAAAGGTAAAGAAAAAATAAAATCTATGTAAAAAGTTCTTTAAATATAAGAGTAGGTTTGTTAAAATTATTTATGTCGGAATAACGACAAATGAAATATATGTGGGAGATCCAATAAGAGGGGTCTGTAAAAACACAGGAGGAATCGTAAAAAATGAATACACTAACACATGTCGGTAATCTGTTTGCGTTTATCGGCGGACTTGGAATGTTCCTGTATGGAATGGATATCATGGCATCAGGACTTCAAAAGACAGCAGGAAATAAGATGAAAGACCTGCTTGGCTATTTAACAAATAATCGTATTTTAGGTGTACTTGTAGGAGCACTGGTTACAGCAATTATTCAGAGTTCATCAGCAACCACTGTTATGGTTGTAGGTTTTGTAAATGCAGGGATCATGAATCTTACACAGGCAGCCGGTGTTATCATGGGAGCCAATGTAGGTACAACGATCACGGCATGGCTGGTATCAGCTAATGAATGGGCGGGAGCGTTAAAACCAGATTTTTTTGCACCATTTATTTTAGGAATCGGAGCTTTCATCATCACATTCTCTAATAAGCAGAAGATGACACAGAAAGCGGAGATTGCCGTCGGATTTGGTATTTTATTTATTGGATTATCATCTATGTCATCATCCATTGGAGTATATCAGGATAGTCCGGTATTCTACAAAGCATTTCAGGTATTAGGAGGAAATCCGATCCTTGGTATTTTAGTCGGCGCTGTTGTTACAGCGATCATTCAGAGTTCATCTGCATCTGTCGGTATTTTACAGACATTAGCGATGAGAGGAATCGTAAACTGGAGATCAGCGATCTTTATTACGTTAGGGCAGAATATTGGTACTTGTATCACAGCAATCTTATCTAGTGCGGGTGCAAATAAAACAGCAAAAAGAGCAGCTGTGATCCATTTAAGTTTTAATGTATTAGGTGCAGCTATTTATGGGGTGATCATGACGATTTTCTTTGGAATCTTCCCAGATCTTGCAATGCAGCATATATCCAGTACACAGATTTCCATTTTCCACTCGATCTTTAACATATCTGTGACGATACTGTTATTCCCATTCGCGAATGCATTGGTAAAATTATCTGGACTTATCATTCGTGAAGAGCCAGTAGAAGACGAAGAAGAAGAACCAGAAGAGAAAGCATTACGTCACTTAGATCCACGTATTCTTGAAACACCTGCATTTGCAGTTGAGAATGCAGTGAAAGAAGTGGTACGTATGGGTGAGATCGTATTGAAGAATTTAAATCGTGTAACAAAAGAAGCAATGAGTGGAGAACCAAGACAGAGTAAGATCGATAAAGTTCATAATGATGAACAGGTGATCAACCATTTAGAACCAATGATCACAGAATATCTTGTAAAGATCAGTCATTTAGCGATCACAGAAAAAGAGATGAAAGTTGTCAACAATCTGTTTGATTCGATCACAGATATTGAGCGTTCAGGAGATCATGTAGAGAATATGGCAGGATATCTGCAGCATATCAAGGATATGAATGAAAATATTTCAGAAGATGCGATTGAAGAGCTTAGAAATATGAATAATCTTGTAAGAGCTGCATTTGAATCAGCAATCCGTGCGATTGAATTTGACGATACCAAAGAAGCAAAAGAAGCATTAACTTATGCAGAAGATGTGTATTGTACAAGAAAGATCATCAGAAAGAGACATATTCAGAGAATGAAAGATGGAGCTTGTTCTCCAGATGTTGGTGTATATTTCCTTGATATCATTTCTAGCATGGAAAGAATCGCAGGATATGCATTTACAATTGCAAGATACATTTTAAGTCAGAATGATGAAGAAGAATAAGGAAAAGTTTTTTATTCATTGTGCCGAAGAAACAGTATAAAATTTGGTAGAATTGTACAAAAACGTTTTATTGTATACATGATAAAAATACTAAATTTCACTTGAATTTTTTGTCAGTATTGTTTAAAATAAAAAGGAAGTTTGTCAATAGATTAACAGATTGGCAAATCCATCAAAATTTAATTAATCAAGACTTAGGAGGAATTTGAGATGGCAGTTAAAGTAGCAATTAATGGATTTGGACGTATTGGACGTCTTGCATTCAGACAGATGTTCGGAGCAGAAGGATATGAAGTTGTAGCAATCAACGATTTAACATCTCCAAAGATGCTTGCACACTTATTAAAATATGATTCTTCACAGGGAACATATGCATTAGCTGACAAAGTAGAAGCTGGTGAAAACTCTATCACAGTTGATGGAAAAGAAATCACAATCTACGCTGAAGCTGATGCTAAAAACCTTCCATGGGGAGAACTTGGAGTAGACGTAGTACTTGAGTGTACAGGATTCTACACATCTAAAGAAAAAGCATCTGCTCATATCGAAGCAGGAGCAAGAAAGGTTGTTATCTCTGCACCAGCAGGAAACGATCTTCCAACAATCGTTTACAATGTAAACCACAATGAATTAAAAGCAGAGGATACAGTTATTTCTGCTGCATCTTGTACAACAAACTGCTTAGCACCTATGGCAAAAGCTCTTAATGATCTTGCAGCAATCAAATCTGGAATCATGTGCACAATCCATGCTTACACAGGAGATCAGATGACTCTTGACGGACCACAGAGAAAAGGTGACTTAAGAAGATCTCGTGCAGCAGCAGTTAACATCGTACCTAACTCTACAGGTGCTGCTAAAGCAATCGGACTTGTTATTCCAGAATTAAACGGAAAATTAATCGGATCTGCTCAGCGTGTTCCAACTCCTACAGGATCTACAACAATCTTAACAGCAGTTGTTGAAGGAAATGTAACAGTTGATGAAGTAAACGCAGCTATGAAAGCAGCTCAGACAGAATCTTTCGGATATAACACAGACGAAATCGTATCTAGCGATATCGTAGGAATGAGATATGGTTCTTTATTCGATGCTACACAGACAATGGTTCTTCCATTAGATAATGGAACAACAGAGGTTCAGGTTGTATCTTGGTATGACAATGAAAACTCTTACACAAGCCAGATGGTAAGAACAATCAAATACTTTGCTGAATTAGCTTAATTTGATATTGGAATGAGGACAGGCCTGTAATTATACAGTGTAATAAGACTCAGATAAGGGGTCCGGTCTTTTGGACCGGGCCCTATTTTTAATCAAGGATTGAGAAACCCTGATCAATTAAGATATGCCTTATGGCATACAATCTTAGGAGGAAAAACGAAACATGTTAAACAAAAAATCTGTAGATGACATTAATGTAGCAGGAAAGAAAGTCTTAGTACGTTGCGATTTCAACGTGCCTTTAAAAGACGGACAGATTACAGATGAAAATCGTCTGGTAGCAGCACTTCCAACAATCAAGAAACTGATTTCTGACGGTGGAAAAGTAATCCTTTGCTCTCACTTAGGAAAACCTAAAGGAGAACCAAAACCAGAATTATCTTTAGCACCAGTAGCAGTAGCTTAAGCGAACTGTTAGGACAGGAAGTTAAATTTGCAGCAGATGACAATGTTGTCGGAGATAATGCAAAAGCAGCAGTAGCTGCTATGAAAGATGGAGAAGTAGTACTTCTTCAGAATACTCGTTACAGAGCAGAAGAAACTAAAAATGGTGAAGCATTCAGCAAAGATCTTGCAAGCCTTTGTGATGTATTTGTAAACGATGCGTTTGGTACAGCTCATAGAGCACACTGCTCAAACGTTGGTGTAACAGAATATGTTGACACAGCCGTTGTAGGATATTTAATGCAGAAAGAGATTGATTTCTTAGGAAATGCGGTTAATAATCCAGAAAGACCTATGGTAGCCATCTTAGGTGGAGCGAAAGTTGCTGACAAATTAAAAGTAATTGATAACTTACTTGAAAAATGTGATACACTGATCATCGGTGGAGGAATGGCTTATACATTCTTAAAAGCACAGGGATTAGAAGTTGGTAAATCTTTAGTAGACGATGAAAAAATCGACTATTGTAAAGAAATGATGGCAAAAGCAGAGAAATTAGGAAAGAATTTATATCTTCCAATCGATACAACAGTAGCAGACGGATTCCCAAATCCTATCGATGCTGAGATCGAAGTATCTGTTGTAGCAGCTGATGCAATTCCAGCTGATAAAGAAGGACTTGATATTGGACCAGCTACATGTGAGAAATTCGCAGAAGCAGTTAAAACTGCTAAAACAGTTGTATGGAATGGACCTATGGGTGTATTTGAAAACCCTATCCTTGCCAAAGGAACAATTGCCGTTGCTCAGGCTTTAGCTGATACAGATGCAACAACAATCATCGGTGGAGGAGACTCTGCAGCAGCTGTTAACCAGTTAGGATTTGCAGACAAGATGACACACATCTCTACAGGTGGTGGAGCTTCTCTTGAATTCTTAGAAGGAAAAGACCTTCCAGGTGTAGTAGCAGCCAACGACAAATAATCATTGCACTTAAATATTTAATATTTAATACACTTTATAAACAAAATGTCAAGAAAGAAGGATATTAGTCTTATGCGTAAAACAATCGTAGCAGGAAACTGGAAAATGAACAAAACTCCTAGCGAGGCAAAAGCATTAATCGAAGAATTAAAACCATTAGTAGCAAGTGAAACTTCTGATGTAGTATTCTGTGTACCAGCAATCGATATTCCAGCAGCAATTGAAGCTGCAGCAGGAAGCAATATTGCAATCGGTGCTGAGAATATGTACTTTGAAGAAAGTGGAGCTTATACAGGAGAAATCGCTCCTAACATGTTAACAGATCTTGGAGTAAAATATGTTATTCTTGGACATTCTGAAAGAAGAGAATACTTTGCTGAAACAGATGAAACTGTTAACAAGAAGTATTAAAAGCTTTTGAACATGGAATTACACCAATCGTTTGCTGTGGTGAAACTCTTGCTCAGAGAGAACAGGGAGTTACAATCGACTTCGTTCGCCAGCAGATCAAGATCGCATTCCAGGGAGTAAGTGCTGACCAGGCTAAGACTGCAGTTATCGCTTATGAGCAATCTGGGCTATTGGAACAGGTAAAGTTGCAACTACAGAACAGGCTCAGGAAGTTTGCGCAGCATCCGTGCATGTATCGCAGAAGTATATGATGAAGCTACAGCAGAAGCAATCCGCATTCAGTATGGTGGATCTGTATCTGCAGCCAGCGCACCAGAATTATTTGCACAGCCAGATATCGACGGTGGATTAGTTGGTGGAGCATCATTAAAACCAGACTTGGTAAAATCGTAAACTATAAATAAATTTGATTAATTAAATGATGGGTCTCGATATTGAATATCCGGGGGATTTTTTCTTTTTTATGTAATGCTAGAATACGTTAAAAGATTAAAAGAATAAAAGACTAGAAGCAAGCAATAAATCGGTTTATAATAAATAATAAGATCAAGTACAAAAAAGATTCCGAGAGTAGATGAAAAGGGGGCATATGATATGGAGAAATACAAAAGAATTTTTGTCATTGTCTTAGATTCCTTAGGAATCGGAGAAATGCCAGATGCAGCCAGATTTGGAGATCATGATGTAGACACCTTTGGGCATATCTGTGATATCGTGGGAACATTAAATATTCCAAATCTAAAAAAGCTTGGATTGTTAAATTTGCATCCAACAAAAGAAATGGAAGAAGAAAAACATCCAATTGCCTACTATACCAGATTAAAAGAAACTAGTAACGGAAAAGACACTATGACAGGTCACTGGGAGATGATGGGACTTAAGATCGAGAAACCATTTCTTACCTTTACAGACACAGGTTTTCCACCAGAATTGATCCATGAATTAGAAGAAAGATGTGGAAAGAAAGTTATTGGCAATAAATGTGCCAGTGGAACGCAGATTTTGGATGAATTAGGTGAAGAAGAGATTAAAAATGGTTCAATGATCGTATATACATCTGCCGATTCTGTGATGCAGATCTGTGGAAATGAAGAAACTTTTGATCTTAAGAATCTTTATCGCTGTTGTGAGATCGCAAGAGAGCTTACGATGAAAAATGAATGGAAAGTCGGAAGAATCATTGCAAGACCATATGTGGGAAAGAAAAAAGGCGAATTTGTAAGAACAAGCAATCGAAGGGATTATGCTTTAAAACCATTTTCAAGAACTGCTTTAAATGCATTAAAAGATGAAGGATTTGACGTAATTTCAGTAGGAAAGATCAATGATATTTTCTGTGGAGAAGGAATCACAAAAGCATATCATTCTGAAAGCTCTGTGCATGGAATGCAGCAGACCGTGGATGTATGCAAAGAAGATTTTCATGGACTTTGTTTTACCAATCTGGTAGACTTTGATACACTCTGGGGACATCGAAGAAATCCAGTCGGCTATGCAAAAGAGATCGAGAAATTTGATGTTGGTTTAGGAAATCTGTTAGAAGTTTTAAAAGAAGATGATTTATTGATCATCACCGCAGATCATGGAAATGATCCAACTTATACAGGAACAGACCATACAAGAGAATACACACCATTTATCGCATATTCAAAGTCTATGAAAGAAAATGGAAGGATAGAAGATCAAGATACATTTGCAGTGATCGGAGCTACGATCGCAGATAATTTTGGTGTTACGATGCCAGAAGGAACGATCGGAACATCTTTATTAAGTCAATTAAAATAGTACAACTGAAATAAAACACCACAGAAGGAAATAAAGATCTCCTGTGGTGTTTTGTTTACAATTTGGTATGTATATTATTCATCTAAAATCGAATCCATAAAAGAAATAATACCAGCTTCCACCTCATCCTTGATTTCATCATAATTATGAATCTCATGGCGGTAACCAGAATAAACACGAGTTTTTACTGTATGTCCAGTATCTACAAGCCAGTTGGTAACTTCATAAATACCTTTTCCATATTCACCAACAGGATCCTGATCTCCACCGATATTATAAATCGGAAGATCAGAAGGAATCTTGCCAGCCCATTCGGTACCAGTGATCGCTTTCATCATCTGAACAAAATAAAGCAGAGATTGATTTGTAGTTGGCCGGGTAAATGCATCAAATGGATCTTCTGCATGATCTCGCTGAACATAAGGATCAGAACAGATCCATTCATTGCCTATGGAAATATTACCACAACGTTCACACATCCAGCCCATTAGATCAGCAGTAAAGGAAGGGTCAGATTCTTTCCCTTTTCCTTCAGCTACAGCAGCCAATAAGGCAGATTCAGCTTCTGTAGCACCACGGAAATGACCAGCTGTACCACAGATTGTGATTCCTGCAAGTTCTTCTCCATATTTTGCAGCAATCTCTCGTAATAAAAGATCCCATGCTGTGTCCAAACATAAAATAAGGAAGATCAGGATACATTTTGCTGACGATTTCTTTTAACTTATGTTCATCTTCCATCATTGTATGGAAACCAGCATCACCCCAGTCACCCCAGGTATCGTTATACATTGCAGTTTTTCCATGTCCAACATGGTCATCTGCAGCAACGATATACCCTGCATCCATAAATTTTACGATCATATGGAAATAACGACGGGAATGTTCACCAAAGCCATGGATCACCTGTACAATTCCTTTTGGTTTGCAGGCAGGTACATAAACCCAACCTTGCACCTCATCACGGTCATTAAAGGAATGAAAACTAACTTCATGAAGCATACTAAGCACCTCCAAATCTGTAAAAACTAATATGCAAGCAAAGAAAAGACGAATCAACATATTAGTTATATAAAATTGTATCTGAATATATTATACTCCAGATTAAAATGTACGTCCATAAATACAATCATATAATAGTTGAATTTCAAGAAGAAAATCGTTATAATATTAACGGACATAAAATAAGATTAATTTTTGGGAAATGAAGGAGAAAATAATGAGTAAAAAACCAACAGTCCTGATGATTTTAGATGGATATGGATTAAATGAAAACAAAGAAGCCAATGCAGTAGCAGAAGCAAAGACTCCTGTAATGGATAAATTAATGAAAGAATACCCATTCGTAAAAGGAAATGCATCTGGAATGGCAGTAGGACTTCCAGAAGGTCAGATGGGTAACTCTGAAGTAGGGCATATGAATATGGGTGCAGGACGCATCGTATATCAGGAATTAACAAGAATCACAAAAGAGATCCAGGATGGAGATTTCTTTAAGAACGAAGCAATGTTAGAAGCAATTGAAAACTGCAAGAAGAATGGTTCTGCATTACATTGTTTTGGATTATTATCAGATGGTGGAGTACACAGCCACAATACACATTTATATGGCGTTCTTGAAATGGCTAAGAGAAATGGTCTAGAGAATGTATATGTTCATTTATTCTTAGATGGACGTGACACAGCTCCAACATCAGGAAAAGGATTCATCGAAGAATTATTAGCGAAGATGAATGAGATCGGAGTAGGTAAAGTGGCATCTATCTCTGGACGTTACTATGCAATGGATCGTGACAATCGTTGGGATCGTGTACAGAAAGCATACAATGCGATCGTTATGGGACAGGGAAATACAGCTGACAGTGCGATCGATGCAATTGATGCTTCTTACAAAGAAGATGTTACAGACGAATTCGTGGTACCAACAGTTATTGTTGAAAATGGTGAACCAGTTGCAACATTAAAAGAAAACGATTCCGTTATTTTCTATAACTTCAGACCAGACCGTGCAAGAGAGATCACACGTTCTATTTGTGATGATAAATTCGACAGTTTTGATCGTCCAAATGGATACTTCAAGACAACATTTGTATGCTTCACAGAATATGATGTGACAATCCCTAACAAATTAGTGGCATTCCACAAAGTAGAGATCAAGAATACATTTGGAGAATTCCTTGCACAGCACGGATTAAAACAGTTACGTTTAGCAGAAACAGAGAAATACGCTCATGTAACATTCTTCTTTAACGGTGGAGTCGAAGAACCAAACGAAGGAGAAGACAGAATCTTAGTAAAATCTCCAGCAGTAGCAACGTATGATCTTCAGCCAGAGATGAGTGCTCCAGAAGTTGGTGCAAAACTTGTAGAAGCGATCAAATCTGATAAATATGACGTGATCATCATGAACTTTGCAAATAGCGACATGGTAGGTCATACAGGAATCGAAGAAGCAGCGATCAAAGCGGTAGAAGCAGTTGACAAATGCGTTGGAGATGCAGTAGAAGCAATCAAAGAAGTAAATGGACAGATGTTTATCTGTGCTGACCACGGAAATGCAGAGCAGTTAAAAGACTATGAAACAGGAGCTCCATTTACAGCACATACAACAAATCCAGTACCATTTATCCTTGTAAATGCTGAAGAAGGATTAAAATTAAGAGAAGGTGGATGCTTAGCTGATATCGTACCTACATTGATCGAGTTAATGGGAATGGAACAGCCAGCAGAAATGACAGGAAAATCCCTGATCGTAAAATAAGATCTTCTTAAAGACATCTTGAAAGAAGCAAGATAAGAGGATATAATAAGAATAACAGCAAAGGCGCTTGTGAGAAATCACAGGCGCCTTTTTGAAGTTCAAGTAAATATATAGATTGTTTAAGCATTATAAAAAATGCTATAATGATAATCAAGTAAGAAGAGTCGTCAGAGAGGAGTGAAACATTATGGATGTATACGAAAAATTAGAAGAATTACAGGAAAAAGCTCTGCATGATGAAACAATGAAACAGGCTTTATTAGCAACAAGAACAGAAAAGGAACCAATCATAGCTTTTTGTAAGAAATGCCAGGAGTTTGGTTATGAGATCTATCCAATGGAATTGATCAACGCAGGAGAAGAATTTTATGCAACAATGCGAAGAAGTACGAATGGTGGCGGAGAGAATTCTCCAAAACTAAGCGGTGAAGATGATATGTATGAACTGTTTATGGTAGCAATCGAGAGAGGAACACAGTTTTAAATAATAACAACTTTGCAACTTGACGAAACATCAAAAATCTGTTAGAATACCACACAGTGTAAAAATTAGATATGATAGGGTGTTGTAATGATAGTATTACAATGCTACGGTTCGGACATCCATAATCCATTATATATTTTAAGGATTATGGATGTTTTTTGTCATTGAAACAAATAAAAGGGTATCAATCGAAAGGAGATTTAAAAATTTATGGAAAACTATTTATTTGAAAAAATGTCAGTTCCAAAGGCATATATGAAACTTGCACTGCCAGTGGTATTAAGTATGATCGTATCATTAGTATATAACATGGTAGATACCTATTTTATCGCCCTGACAGGAGTGCAGGAACTGGTCGCCGGAGTGTCACTCGTAGCACCGATGTTTACCTTAATGATCGCATTTGGAGATATCTTCGGACTTGGAGGAAGTTCCGCGATTTCAAGATTGTTAGGAGAGAAGAAAGATAACGAGGCAAAGAAAACATGTGCATTCTGTATCTGGATATCTTTGGTATTTGGACTATGTATCAGTGCAATCCTATTATTATTCCGTACACAGATTCTCGGATTATTAGGAGTTGGCAAAGATACATACCAGTATGCCAATGCCTACTACACATGGATTGCGATTGGTGCAGTATCTATCATTTTCAGCATGGTGCCAAGCAATATCCTAAGAACCGAAGGATTAGCAGTCCAGTCAATGGCAGGATCAATTATTGGTTCCATTGTAAATATCATCTTTGACCCAATCTTTATCTTTGGATTAAACCAGGGGGCAGCAGGAGCCGCCATGGCAACAGTTCTTGGAAATATCATTGCAGATATTTATTATGTATATGCGGTGATGAAGAAATCAAAGAGACTGACATGTTCTCCATCCCATATGAAGGTCACAGGAAGAAGGATCAGAGATATCTTAATGATCGGAATTCCAGCATCGATCACAAATATCATGCAGACCTTTATGATGGTCATGACCAATAATTTTTACTTACATATGGAACAGATAAAGTCGCAGCGATGGGAATCGCATTAAAGGTTAATATGATCACAGCCTTAGTACTCGTAGGATTTGCCTTCGGAGGACAGCCGCTGGTCGGATACAACTACGGGGCTAAAAATGAAAAAAGATTAAAAAATATCCTGAAATTTGCATATTTATTTGAAATGGGATTAGGACTATTATTTACGATTTTCATGTGTATTTTCGCACCACAGATCATCAAAGTATTTATGGATAAACCAGATATCATAACAAATGGAGCCATGATGTAAGATTCCAGCAGATTGGAATGACCTTTATGTCCGTGAGCCTGATCTCAACCTGCGTATGTCAGGCCGTTGGAAATGCAGGAGGAGCTTTTGTTTTATCCATTAGCAGACAGGGTGTGATCTATGTATTAGCACTTTTTATCATGTCAAATGTGTTTGGATATACAGGAGTTTTGGTATCACAGGCGTGTTCAGACGTGGTTACAGCATTGATCGCAGCAGTTATTATGCTTAAGATCATGAAAAAACTTACAAATAAAAATGAATAAATATACGTTGCAAGAAGAAATCAAAAAAGCTGACAGTTTTACCATGTCAGTTTTTTTACAATTCTAAGAAACTTTTTCAAAGCTTCACTTGGCTCATTTGCATACATTAATCCATAAGGCAGAGTCAGATCTGTATCCAGAGGAATCGTAACAATATGTTGATTATCAAGATCATGCATAGAAATTTGTTTGTGATCACAAAGAGGGTGGTTCTTAGGAATGGCACAACAAATTGGTGTCCTGTCAAGTTCAAGAAACTGACAAAGTCTCTTCCAGTCAGCAGGCCCATAAATACCTTCAAACAGATCATATTTGCTTCCAAGAACGGAAAATGTTTCTCCTCTTTGCTGGTAGTCCGTCATTGGGAGAATTTCTATTTTTAAATCTGGATATTGCCCAATATGGAAAAGATCCGTGCGATCCATGAGCAGATTACATCAAATTTACAAGTGAGAGTCACAATCGAAGAATTGTCAAAACAATACGATATGCCAGCAACAAGCATGAAAAAATGTTTTCGTGAAATTTATGGAGATTCCATTTATTCTTACCAGAAGAGATAACGTATGAATGTTGCAGCCAATCTGTTAATGGAAGATTCCAAAGTAGAGATTCAAGAAATTGCATTGAAAATGGGATACGAAAATCCAGGAAAATTTTCATCCGCAATTTAAAAGCGTGATGGGCGTGACACCAGCCAAATATAGAAAGCATTAAAAAGATCAGCAAATCGGTCATTATTTTTCCAGAAGTTTTTTAATATAGTATCTGGTTTGATTTTATTTAATTTAGCCATAGCCGCAGCTCACTTTATCGAACGTACGTTTGTTGTGCGAGGTAAGTATAACATAAATAAAGAGAAAT
>ENA-OQCS01001005-OQCS01001005.1-human-gut-metagenome-genome-assembly--contig:-NODE-1005-length-15195-cov-6.355256_pt1 | contig 15195 bp, 16 predicted proteins | sample MGYA00242757_ERZ504575 | MGnify/ENA primary metagenome ERZ504575 (study PRJEB26092, sample SAMD00036297) | human gut metagenome | host: Homo sapiens | study: EMG produced TPA metagenomics assembly of...
TTCGAAAAATGCTCAACTCGCCGCAAAGCGGCTCAGACAGTGAGCATTCGAATAACGCAGATTTCCCGGAACTAAGAGTTACTACGCTTCCTGCAAAATTCACCCAAACCGAAATAATGCCCCGCGCTGTTTACTAGTTGTTTCGCGTTACTGTTCACACACCACTATCCCGCGAGGTGTTTGGCATGAATATGCCAAAATCCCGAGACATACAAGCAAAATTCCATTGCCGCAGGCAATCTGGAATGAATTTTGGCTAAGTTAGTGTGAACGGAGTGAACAGTAACATTTTTTATTTGGGTTATCAGGCAGAGGGATGATGCCTGATCTTATGGGGGATAAAACTTAATATGTACAAAATATTATTGGTAGACGACGAAATCCTGGTCAGGGATGCAATCAGGGAGAACATTGACTGGAAAAGCCTGGACTGTGAGCTTGTGGGGGATTGTGAGAATGGCAGACAGGCAGTGGAATTTGTGCAGAGCCACAAGGTGGATGTTGTATTGACAGATATCTGTATGCCTTATATGGATGGTATGGAACTGAGCGAGTTTCTTCATGATAATTATCCGGATATTCTTATTGTTATATTCAGCGGTTTTGGGGAATTTGAATATGCGAAGAAAGCAATCCGTTATAATGTAAGTGAATATATGCTCAAACCTGTCACGGCAATGGAACTGACAAAGTGTCCGGAATATGAAAGAGAAACTGGATTCCAGAAAAAAAAGAACAGAAAAAAATGGAATCCCTGTCGCAGATTCAAAGGATTATCACAAGAATGTGGATGTCATCCGGTCGAAAGCACTGGAGACTCTTGTAAATTGTACCAGAGATGTACAGGTAAGTCTTCTGGAACTGAAAAAGCTGGGGATCAGCTTTGACTGTTCGAGCTACAGAGTAGCTGTTTTTGATATGGACACTTACTCAGAAATGTATCAGGTAGATATGCATAAACAGCAGGAAAGCGCATTGATGTCCTTTGTACTTTTTAATATAAGCAATGAAATTGTGACCAGAGAGAACGCAGGTGTTGCTTATCAGGAAGGCAGTAACCGGGTATGCATTATATTTACAGGATGCAGATCCAGAGAATTCGGAGACAAAATACATAGTATCTGTCAGGAAATCCAGCAGAAAGTAAAAGAAGTGATTGGGATTGAAACTTCTATAGGAATCGGAAGCTGGGTGAGATCACCTCAGGAACTGGTCTATTCCTATAAGCTTGCTGAGAAAGCCATTGGCTATCGGTATCTGCTGGGAGGCAGCCTCCTTTTGGATATGGAAGAAAAGAAAACGGACAACAGTATTAATCTTATAAATCTCTGGAAACACTGACAGAAGAGATAAAGGTCGGAAACAGGCAGAAAGTGACAGAAATCCTGGAGCAGATCGAGCATGAGATCAAAGGGGCACTGGTGGAGAAAAGCTATGCCTGCATTTATCTTCAGCAGGTGATACGTGCCATCGGAAATACCTGCCAGTCCCTGAGTGATGATCCGGAAAAGATCATTGCTCAGAGAGAGAAGCTTCTGAAAGAAGTTTCTCAGGCAAAAACCTTTGATAAAGCAGTGACATTGGTGAAGGAGTATGCTGAAGGAGTATTTGAATCACTTCAGGATCTGAATAGTTCCAGCGGCCAGAGGCAGGGAATGATGGCTATGGATTATATCCGGAAAAATTATATGGATCCGGATCTGAGTCTGAACAGTATCTGTTCTTATCTGAATATCAGTACCAGCTATTTCAGCACTATTTTTAAGGAGATGACAGGGGAAACGTTTATCGAATCACTTACCAGGATAAGAATGGAGAAGGCCAGGGAACTTCTGGAGAATACAACGCTGAAGAATTATGAGATTGCGGAAAAAGTAGGATTTTCAGATCCACACTATTTCGGAATTTCATTTAAGAAGATGACAGGAAAAACACCTACCGAATATGCAAGGGAGAAACGCCGATGAAGATTTCTTCAAAATTTAAGAGTATTCAGAGTTCTATTTTCTGTGCGGTGTCGATCCTGGTATTAAGTGCTGTGCTGGTTGTGACAGTGGTATCTCTGAGATATACGAATTCATCTATTTATGAAAATTCTGTCATGTATACACAGACGATCATCAAACAGCTGAATCAGAATATAGATTCGTATATCAGTTATATGGATAATATTGCGTCAGTAATCGCGCAAAGCGGTGATGCTTATAAATATCTGTACAGTGAAAAAGGATATGGAGCCACAAAGGATGAAAATTACAGTGAATACAGACAGCGCCTTGTGGAACAGTTTAAAACGATCCTGAAGGGCAGGGCGGATATCAGAAATATCGGGATTGTCAGAGAGGATAAGAACTCTCCATCTCTGTTTGACAATGGATTATCTGTGAGAAATACATATGTAGATCTTAATACACAGCCATGGTATGCAGATGCAGTCGGAAAATATGACCGGTATAATCTGACATCTTCTCATGTGCAGAATGTGATAAAGGGAGAAAGACCATGGGTCATCACACTCAGCAGAGGAATCCGCAATTATACAGGAACAGAAGCAGAGGATGGAGTAGTTTTTCTGGATCTGAATTACAGTGCGATCAGTGAACTCTGTGCACAGAGCAGCATGGGAGATAAAGGATATGTTTTTATTCTTGATCAGAATGGAAATATCGTTTATCATCCACAACAGCAGCAGTTATATAATGAACTGCAGACAGAGAACATTTCACTTGTTATGAATGCAAAATCAGATATTGTTACTGTCGGAAAGGGAGATGACGAGAAAATTTATGCACTGTCCCATTCTGATATCACAGGATGGACTATTGTGGGATGCATGAATATGTCTGAACTTTTACGAAACAGCAGGCAGACAAGAAGTATTTATGTGCTGGTAGCAGTGGGGCTGATCATAGTTGCTCTTCTGATTTCCAGCCTGATTGCCAGGAATATTACGCTGCCGATCCAGAAGCTTCGTGATTCCATGAAAAGTGTGCAGAAAGGAAATTTTGATATTGAAGATATAGAGGTGATTTCCGACAATGAAATAGGAAGTCTTACCAGGTCTTTTAATGTGATGACGCACAGGATACGGGAATTAATGGAGCAGAATGTAAAGGAGCAGGAGCAGAAGAGAAAAATAGAACTGAAAGCCCTGCAGTCGCAGATCAATCCACATTTTCTGTATAATACGCTGGATTCTATTATCTGGATGGCTGAAGGAAAGAAGAATGAGGAAGTGGTGATAATGACGGCTTCTCTGGCGCGACTGCTCAGACAGAGTATCAGCAATGAGGATGAGCTTGTAACAGTCGGACAGGAGATTGAATATGTCAGAAGTTACCTCACGATCCAGAAGATGCGCTACAAGGATAAGCTGGAATTTGAGATAAAGGCAGATCCATCCATTACACAGGTACCTATCATTCGTCTGGTATTGCAGCCGCTCGTGGAGAATGCAATTTATCATGGCTTAAAATATAAAGACAGTAAAGGACTGTTGACAGTACATGGATATATGAAAGGTGAGAATGCAGTAATCGATATTACGGACGATGGTGTGGGAATGGATGAGGAAACTCTGAAACATATTTATGATAAGCATAAGGTGAATTACCGTTCCAATGGAGTTGGGGTGTACAATGTGCAGCAGCGTCTGGTTTTATATTACGGAAAAGATTATGGCATTATCTATCACAGTGAAAAAGGAAAGGGAACCACAGCATCTGTTGTAATTCCCGGAATACAGGAGGAATCCCATGAAAAGTCATAAAAAAGAGATTATAACAGTTGCAATCCTTATGGCGGCAGCAGTGGTGATTTTTGCCGGAATCCTGAAACCGGAGGCGACACAGACGAAAAAATGCTCCCTCATTTATATTCCAAAGATCAGGGATAACACCAATGATTTCTGGACTTCGGTAATATCCGGCTGTAAGATGGCGGCAGAGGAATATGAATCTGACCTTGAAATCCTGGCTCCGGATAAAGAAGAGAATATAGAAGAACAGAATAAACTTCTGAAAAAGGCCATTGAGCAGAAACCGGATGCGATTCTGTTTTCTCCTTCCAGCATGGATGCATCAGATGAACTTCTGAAGGAAGCAAAAGAAAAAGGAATCCGTATTACCTATATTGATTCCTATACAAAAGAAGAATTGCAGGATCTTACAGTTGCCACAGATAATGTGAATGCGGGCAGGATGTTAGGAGAGTATGCCAGAAAATTAATCGATAAAGATTCAAAGATAGCCATTGTCAGCCATGTAAAAGGTGTTTCCACGGCTGTGGAGAGAGAACAGGGATTCAGGGAAGGTCTTGGTGACTATGCTGATAACATAGTAGATATTGTCTACTGTAACTCACTCTATGAGAAATCCTATGAACTGGCGCAGGAACTGATGAGGAAATATCCGGATCTGGAACTGATTGCAGGAATGAACGAATATTCTGCAGTTGGTGTGGGAAGAGCAGTCAGTGATGCAGGAGCGAAAGATAAGATCGCAGTAGTTGGTGTGGACTGTTCTCAGGAGGCCATCAATCTTATGGAAATGGGCGTTTATAAGGGAATTATTGTGCAGAAAGCATTCCGGATGGGGTATATCGGAGTGGAAGAAACCATTCATATGCTTAACAGGGATGCAGTAGAGAAGAATATTGATTCAGGATGCGAGCTGGTTACGCCGGAGAATATGTATAACAGTGATATTGAACGGCTGATCTTCCCGTTTAGCTGACTGACGCGTTGAAACGACTGCGTAATATAAGGATAAAAGAAGCAAAAAGGTTAAATATTTCCGGATGAAAAAAAGGAATATTTAACTTTTTGGAAGATATTTCATTACAATTATCCGACAGGTAAGGTAAGATATAGAAAACAAAGAGAGATACGAAATAACGTAAGGAGGGTGAAAAACTTGGAAAAGTTGAAACAAAATCCAATTGTGAAGAAACTCGGTCTGAACAGAATCCTGTTAGCATGTATTCTGGTTCTTATGTTCGTAGTCTTCAAAGTAGTTCTGGGAAGTAAGTTCCCTGTAGGTGACAGTATCAAATCTACTTTGAACTATGTATACTTCCTGGGCTTTCTGTCACTTGGAGTAACATTTGTAATTGCCACTGGAGGAATCGATTTCTCCATTGGACCGGTAATGTTCTGCTGTGCCCTGATCTCAGGTTACTGCATGACATCTTATCATGTACCTTGTGCAGCAGCAATGGTGATCTGTATCCTGATCGGATTTGCATTCGGTATGTTTAATGGCTGGATGGTATCTTACATGTCAGTTCCGCCATTTATCATTTCCATGGCATCTATGAACATTGCAAAAGGTATTGCATCTGTATTTACAAAGACACAGTCCGTCAGCTGGCCGTTGGGCAGTGACCCTGTAAACGGATGGTTCCGAAATCTTATCTCCTATAAGGGATTCCCTGTAGGACTTGTGATTTTCCTGGCAGTAGCAGTGATCTGTGGAATTATTCTTTATAACACAAAACCGGGACGTTATATCCTTTGTCTTGGTTCTAACAGCGAAGCAGTAAGACTCAGCGGTGTTAATACAAAAAAATGGAGAATGCTTGCTTATGTGATCTGCGGTGTTCTTGTAGGAATCGGAGCAATTTTCTTTGTTGGTGCTTATACAACTGTTCAGCCTGGATACGGCGATCAGTACAACAATGAAGCGATTGCAGGCTGTGTAATGGGTGGTACATCCATGGTTGGCGGACTTGCTTCTATCGGCGGTACAGTCATCGGTGTATTTATCATTTCTCTTCTTCAGCAGGGTATCATGGCATTTGGTCTTGGTAAAGGTCAGCAGATGATCATCACAGGACTTATCGTAATTGTAGCAGTTTATGTCGACGTTTCTGCAAGACGCAGAAAGAACTGATCGGAAGGGAGGATGTAACAATGGGTGAAGTTATTTTAACTATGAAGGACATTGATAAGTCCTTTCCTGGAGTTCATGCTCTGGATCACGTTAATTTCGAAGTGAAACGCGGCGAAGTACATGCTCTTATGGGAGAAAACGGTGCCGGAAAGTCCACATTGATGAAGGTTCTTACCGGTATTTATCAGAAAGATTCAGGTTCCATTACCTATAAAGGACAGGAAACTGAATTTCATAACACAAAAGAAGCACAGGATGCAGGTGTTGTAATCGTGCATCAGGAGCTGAACATGGTAGGTGATCTTACCGTAGCTCAGAATATTTTCATCGGACGTGAACCAAAGAAAGGGTTCAGCATTGATGATAAGAAAATGATCGAAGATTCCAAAAAACTCTTTCAGGAACTGAATATTGAAATCAATCCAAGAGAAAAAATGAACAACCTTACAGTTGGAAAACAGCAGATGTGTGAGATTGCAAAAGCAATTTCCCACAAGGCAGAAGTTATCATCTTCGATGAGCCTTCAGCAGCTCTGACTGAGAAAGAGATTGCAGACTTATTTGAGATCATCCGTGATCTTCGCAAGAAAGGTCTTGGAATCGTTTATATCTCTCATCGTATGGATGAGATCAAGGTGATCACTGACAGAGTAACAGTCATGCGAGACGGCGGTTATGTAGGCACACTGATCACAGCAGACAGTACAAAAGAAGACATCATCAACATGATGGTTGGACGTGTCATTTATGAAGATCCTAAGGAACACAGCATGGTTGCACCGGATGCACCTGTTGTTCTTAAGGTAGAGAACCTGAATGCAGGTAAGATGGTTCAGAATGTAAGCTTTGAACTTCGCAAAGGTGAGATCCTTGGTTTCTCAGGACTGATGGGAGCCGGACGTACTGAGACAGCAAGAGCACTGTTTGGTGCTGACCCGAAACAGAGTGGAAAGATCTCCATAAGGGGAAAAGACGGACAGCTTCGCGAGGTAACTATCAACAGCCCTCAGGATGCGGTTAAATATGGTATTGGTTATCTGTCAGAAGACAGAAGAAGATATGGTTGTGTTGTACAGAAAACTGTAACAGAGAATACTACGCTGGCAACCATGGAAGAATTTACCAGTGGTATCTTTATTAATAAGTCAAAAGAAAAAGAAGTTTCAGAGAAATATGTCAGGGAACTGGCAACCAAGACTCCAAGCTGCGAACAGCTGGTAGTCAATCTTTCCGGTGGTAACCAGCAGAAGGTCGTTATCGCAAAATGGCTGACACGAGACAGTGAGATCCTTATTTTCGATGAGCCGACCAGAGGTATCGACGTGGTGCCAAGAATGAGATTTACAAGTTAATGAACAGACTGGCTGCAGAGGGTAAATCTATTATCATGATTTCTTCTGAAATGACAGAAGTTCTCCGTATGAGTGACCGCATTATCGTTATGTGTGAAGGCAAGATTACAGGAAATATTGATATTTCCGAAGCTACACAGGAACACATTATGAATCATGCAACACGGAACATCGATTAAGGAGGAAAGTCATGACTAAGAAGAAAAAAAGTATTTTAAGTGATCAGAGATTTATTGTATTACTGGTTATTATTGTACTGTTTGCAATTTTCTCCTTTAAGAGCAGGGAGTTCAGACAGTATACCACAATCCTGAGTATGCTGGATTTCTCATACTATGATCTTCTGATGGCAATCGGCGTTACATTCCCTCTTATCACAGGAGGTGTAGACCTGTCAATCGGAACCGGTATGGTATGTTACGCATTGATCGCAGGATCTCTGGTAAGAAATAATAATCTTCCTGTTGTACTTGCAATGTTACTTTGTCTTGTACTTGGAATTATTGTAGGAGCAGCAAATGGTGTGCTGATCGGTGTTATGAATCTGCCGCCATTCCTTGCAACACTTTGTACCTGTATGATTACCCGAGGTGCAGGATCCCTGTGCAGTGCCACTCCCTGGCCGGGACTTACACAGGAGGCGGATGGTTCCATTCAATCTTTAAGATTACAGTTGGAACAGGAAGAAGTGCTTCCCGTTATCCTATCGGTTTCTTATGGATGATCATTCTGGTCCTTGTAATGGAATATGTTCTGAATCATACAAAATTCGGTCGTTATACGATCGCGATCGGTTCCAATAAAGAAGCAGCAGCTCTTTCGGGAATCAACGTTAAATTCTATCATGTTATGGTATATGTAGTATGCGGACTCTTCACAGGTCTTGCAGCTATCGCATATGCGGCAGTTACACCAACTGTACAGCCTGGTACCGGTGCAGGACTTGAAATGGACGCCATCGGTGGAGTATTCGTAGGTGGTGTTGCAGCAACAGGTGGTTATGGATCAGTAATCGGTACTTTAGCCGGTATCTTCGTTATCATGCTTCTGAAAACCGGCCTTCCATATATCGGACTTCAGGCAAACTGGCAGCAGATCATTACAGGTGCAGTTCTTATCATTGCAGTACTGATCGATATCATGAAAGAAAAGAAAGCAGCAGCAAAATAATTTCAAAACTGAATAAAGAAAAATGCATCTTACGACAGATGCAAAACAGCAGGATATGAAACAACGGAGGGCTTCCAGGGGATGTTCGGCGACAGTATTGTCATATGTGTATTTTGGGGAAGGCGGAACGAGAGAGGAAGCCTCCGGGGTATCATTTATAAAAAACTATATTAAATGTATATTTAAAAGGAGGAAATTTTAAATGAAAGCAAAAAAAGTGATCGCATTAGTTATGTGTGCAGCAATGGTAGCAGGAATGTCCGCATCAAGCGTTATGGCAGCCGATATGCCGGAACAGTTCAAAGATCTGAAAGCTAATGAAGCTTATGATTTCCCGATGATGGTTAAATCTTTCCAGTCTACATACTGGGATGCAGCTCAGGAAGGTATGAAGAAAGCTGCTGATGAACTTGGTGTTACATACAAGGCACAGGGACCAAACAGTGAATCTGATATCGCTGACCAGGTTAACATGATCAACACAGCAATCGCTGCAAATCCGGCAGGTTTAGGTCTTGCTGCATGCGATACTTCTTCCGTTCTTGATGCACTTCAGGAATGCGTTGACAAAGGAATCCCGGTAGTAACATTTGATACAGGTATCGCTGACGCTCCGGAAGGCTCTGTAGTATGTGAAGTTTGTACAGATAACACACAGGCTGGTTCTGTTGCAGCTGAAAACATGTACAATGCGATCAAAGATGTTGTAGCTAATGCAGAAGGACAGGTTATCATCGGTGAAGTTAACCAGGATGCCACAGGTCAGAATATTCAGCAGCGTGGCGGCGGATTTATTGACAAAATGATCGAACTGCTTCAGGCTGACGGAAAAACAGTTGCAGTTAAAGGTAACGAGTTCTATGTAAACGCAGCTAAAGGTGCAGATGCAAAAGAAGCAGACGCAGACGTTGTTATCCAGGTCGCTGTTCCTGCACAGACAACTGTAGAGCTTTGCTCAACAGAGGCTCAGGCAATCCTTTCTCAGGAAAACTGCATCGCTATCTTCGGTTCCAACCAGACAGCAGCAGAAGGTGTTCTTGCAGCTAATGCTAACCTGAACGTTCTTGGTTCTGACGCAGGAGCAGGCGATGTTATCGGTGTTGGTTTCGATGCTGGTTCTATCATTAAAGCAGCTGTACAGGATGGAACATTCATCGGTGCTGTTACACAGTCTCCTCTGATGATGGGTTACTATGCAATCTACGCTCTGACAGCAGCAGCTAACGGACAGGAACTTGAAGATGTTCCTACAGATGGATACTGGTATGATTCCACAAACATGGACAGCGAAGAAATCGCTCCTAACCTTTATGACTAATCGATAAGTAAATATCGAGAGGAAATGAATCCTTAGAATTAAGTATTAATTATTAATACAAATACAGACGCCGCACTGCCGTATGGCAAGTGCGGCGTTGTTGTTCAAACAATAAAACAATGATTGGAAATGATGATTTTATTAAGTTGTAAAGATACTTATTTCGACGATAGATTTCAAAATAGCAAATAAGGACACTTTTTCAGACAAACAAGGTTCTTATTTTGGGGAGTAAGTTGAGATAAAATGAAATCATCAGATATGAAGAGCGTATAAATTCATATATTGAGGAGGTTTTGCAATGGCAGCATATTATTTAGCAGTAGATATCGGAGCATCCAGCGGACGTCATATCCTTGGACATATGGAAAACGGAAAAATGGTTCTGGAAGAAATTTATCGTTTTGAGAATGGAATGGTAAAGAAAGACGGAGAACTCTGCTGGGAATTTGACCGTCTTTTCAAAGAGGTAGTAAATGGTCTGAAGAAATGTAAAGAAATCGGCAAGATTCCGGTAAGTATGGGCGTGGACACATGGGGCGTTGACTTCGTACTTCTGGACAAAAATGACAATGTTCTTGGAAATACAGTAGGATATCGTGACCACCGTACAGAGGGAATGGATAAAGAAGTTTATAAGGCAATTTCCCTGAAAGATCTCTATGCAAGAACAGGTATCCAGAAAGCTGATTATAATACGATCTATCAGCTGATGGCAGTGAAAAAGAAACATCCGGAATATCTGGAACAGGCGGAGACACTTCTTCATGTGCCGGATTATTTCCATTTCCTTCTTACAGGACAGAAAACCTGTGAGTACACAGAAGCTACGACAGGACAGCTTGTAAGCCCGATTACTAAGGACTGGGATTATGAACTGATCGATATGCTCGGTTATCCGAGAAAAATGTTTCAGAAGCTGATCATGCCCGGAACAGGCATCGGACATTTGTCAGATAAGATCAGAGAAGAAGTGGGCTTTGATCTGGAAGTGGTTGCACCTGCAACACATGATACAGGATCCGCTGTACTGGCAGTTCCTGCAAATGACGATGATTTTATCTACATCAGCTCCGGAACATGGTCACTGATGGGAATTGAGAGAAAAGAAGCTGACTGCTCTGAGAAGAGCTGTGAGATGAACTTCACAAATGAAGGCGGTTATGCAGGCCGTTTCCGTTACCTGAAGAATATCATGGGACTCTGGATGATCCAGTCTGTGCGTCATGAAGTAAATGATGCATACAGCTTTGCAGAAATCTGCGCAATGGCAGAGGAAGCAAAGGATTTCCCGTCAAGAGTAGACGCAAATGATGAGTGTTTCCTTTCTCCTGACAATATGACAGAGGAAGTTAAGGATTACTGCCGCAGAACAGGACAGAAGGTTCCGGAAACTCTGGGAGAGATTGCAACAGTTATCTACACAAGTCTTGCGGAATGCTATGCAAAGACAGCAAAAGAGCTGGAAGAGATGACAGGCAGGACTTACAGCCGTATTCATATCGTGGGCGGCGGTTCCAACGCAGGATATCTCAATGAGCTGACTGCAAAGGCAACAAAGAAAGAAATCCATGCAGGTCCAGGAGAGGCAACTGCAATCGGAAATATCACAGCACAGATGCTGAAAGCAGAAGAGTTTAAAACCATTGAAGAGGCTCGTACTATCATTCATGAATCCTTTGGTGTAAAAGTTTATAAATAATAAAAGGGGAACAGGGCATTGGCTCTGTTCCTTTTGTGTTACTGTTCACTCCGTTCACACAGTAACGAAACAGGGACTGTTACGAGTCAACGGCAAGGGAATATGTTGACTATTATGGGGTTTCAAAGTATAATGATGGCTGGTGAATTGGGCGGAAATACAGGGTGATTCATCAGAGGTAAGTGATTGATTTTAATAGATAAAGGCAGGTTATATATGAATACAATTAGTGTGGAAGAGCTGGAGAAGATTGATTCTTCTAAGATTACGATCGTGGATGTGCGGCCGGCGGATCAGTACAGCAGGGGATCTTTTCCGGGGGCAGTGAATATTCCGCTGGATGAGTTTGAGGAAAGAATGGAGTCTGTGGACAGGGAGAAGATGGTGTATGTTCTCTGTCATACGGGGGACAGAAGCCGGGACTGTGTGGAGAAGCTGAGTGATGCAGGGTATGAGGCTGTGAATATTGAAGGTGGATATCGTGCCTATCTGAGACTTTCTCTGAGCCGTTTTATGGAGAATGATGTTAAGGAGCAGAAGGAACTGAAGACGAAAGAGATTGAGCACAGTATTATCAAGACGTTCAGAAAGACAGTCTGGAGACCGTTTACCAAGGCTTTGAATCAGTATCAGCTGATTCAGGAGGGAGATAAGATTGCTGTCTGTATTTCAGGTGGTAAGGACTCTATGCTGATGGCGAAGCTGCTTCAGGAGCTGAAGCGTCATGGGAAGATTCATTTTGAACTGGTGTTTCTGGTAATGAATCCGGGCTATAATGCGGATAACTGGAAGATTATTCAGGATAATGCAGAGCTTCTGGGAATTCCTCTTACGGTTTTTGAAAGTGATATTTTTGATACAGTGGCAGAAATTGAGAATAATCCCTGTTACCTGTGTGCGAGAATGAGACGTGGTTATCTGTATTCTCATGCCAAGGAGCTGGGATGTAATAAGATTGCGCTGGGACATCATTTTGATGATGTGATCGAGACAATCCTCATGGGTATGCTGTACAGTGGTAAGGTGGAGACTATGATGCCGAAGCTGCACAGTCAGAATTTTGAGGGAATGGAACTGATCCGTCCTATGTATCTGATCAAGGATCTGCGATCAAGGCATGGAGAGATACTAATGGCTGCACTTCATTCAGTGTGCATGCCGTTTTACTGAGAACTGTGTAAGCTGTGGGGGCGGACGTGGTTCCAAGCGTGATGAGATGAAAGAGTTGGTTGCACAGTTTAGAAATACAAGCAGTGTGATCGAGACGAATATCTTTAACAGTGTGCGGGATATTAATCTTCGTACTGTTATGGGATATCATAAAGATGGAGAATACTACAATTTCCTGGATGACTACGATCAGCGTGGAAATAAGGGCGCTGATAAGGAAAAAGAATGATAACAGCAAAATCTTCATTTGTGGAAGAGAAATACACTGCTCAGTATTATAGTGGGAACGGTTGTCTATATGTTTCTGGTGCAGGTGGTGTTCTAAAAGGAGGAATCCATGACCTTACAGGAGATTCTTGAAAGTGTAAAAAGTGGTTCTGTATCTGTGGAGGAGGCAGAGCGAATCCTTAAGAAAGAAAGTTATGAAGAAATGGGATATGCGAAGCTGGATACAAGCCGCAAGGCAAGAACCGGTTTCGCAGAAGTAATCTACTGCAGTAATAAGGCAGATGAACATCTTCTGAATATTTTTGAAAGATTATACAGAGAAGACGGTGAGGTATTCGGAACCAGAGCTTCCCAACATCAGTATGAACTGGTGAAGGAGAAGTTTCCGGAGACAGAATATGATCCGATCTCGCGTATCTTAAAGGTTGAAAAGAAAGATAAGAAGCGTATTGGTAAGATTGCGGTGTGTTCAGCAGGAACTGCAGATATTCCGGTTGCTGAGGAAGCTGCACAGACAGCGGAATATTTTGGCACAAATGTTGAACGGATTTATGATGTGGGAGTCAGCGGAATGCATCGTTTATTCTCCAGACTGGAGACGATCCAGAGTGCGAACTGTGTAATTGCAGTTGCGGGAATGGAGGGAGCTCTTGCCAGTGTGATGGGCGGTCTGGTGAGCAGACCGGTGATCGCAGTACCGACATCTGTGGGTTATGGTGCAAGTATGCATGGTCTTTCGGCACTTCTTACTATGATCAATTCCTGTGCGAATGGGATTGCTGTGGTGAATATTGATAACGGCTACGGTGCCGGCTATCTGGCAACGCAGATCAACCGTCTGGCAGCAGGTACAGATGAGAAAGGAAATTGATTATGGGAAAAACATTATATCTGGAATGTTATTCAGGGATAAGTGGTGATATGACGGTTGCGGCGCTTCTTGATCTGGGGGCTGACCGTTTAGTGCTGGACAGGGTGCTGAAGAGTCTTAAGGTATCAGGATTTGAGACAAAGATCAGCAGAGTTGTGAAGTCCGGAATAGATGCATGTGATTTTGATGTTGTGCTGGATAAAGAGCATGAAAATCATGACCATGATATGGAATATCTGCATGGACATCATCATGAAGGCCATGAGAGCAATCACGCCCATGGCACAGGAACAGCGCAAGACCATCACCATCACGAACACCGTGGAATAAAAGAAATTACCTATATTATAGAGCATAGCGCAATGACTGAGAATGCAAAGAAGATCGCATTGCGTATATTTGAAATTCTTGCAGAGGCAGAGAGTAAAGCACACAATGTGCCTGTGGATCAGGTGCATTTTCATGAGGTGGGAGCAGTGGACTCTATTGTGGATATTGTGTCTGTGGCAGTCTGCTTGGATAATCTGGATGTTACAGAGGTAATCGTTCCTGTTCTCTGTGAGGGACGGGGAACTGTCCGTTGTCAGCATGGCATCCTGCCAATCCCGGTTCCGGCAGTTGCAAATATAGTAAGTGCCAATCATTTATATCTGAAAATGACAGAGGTAGAAGGTGAACTTGTAACGCCTACAGGTGCGGCGATAGTGGCAGCAGTGAAAACAAAGGATAAACTTCCGGAAACATTTGAAATCCAGAAGATTGGAATCGGTGCAGGTAAACGCCAGTATGAGTGTCCGGGAATCCTAAGGGCAATGATTATCTCACAGAGCGCAGAAATAGATGAAGAAAAGGCTCAGACAGAAGAATTCAAAACCCGGAAATCGGAAATAATCCGAAAGCTGAAAATCAGGAAACCAAAGATACGATTATCAAGATGGAAACAAACATTGATGACTGCAGTGGAGAAGTTCTGGGATTTGTCATGGAACGTCTGATGAAAGCCGGTGCCAGAGATGTGCATTATGTGCCTGTTTTTATGAAAAAGAACAGACCTGCATGGGTTCTGAATGTGATCTGTAAGGAAGAAGATATGGAAACGCTCCAGAATATTATTTTTGAAGAAACTACTACGATTGGAATTCGTTATAGCATAATGGAACGTACGATTCTTCCCAGAGAAACGAGAACCCTTTCGACTCCATGGGGAGAAGTTCAGGTAAAGGTATGCACTTTGAATGGAAAAGAGCAGCTTTATCCGGAATATGAGAGCGTTGCACAGTTGAGCAGAGAAAAAGAGATCCCGTTTACAGAAATTTACCGTTATATTGTTTTGGCAAATAAAGACAAAGAATAACTTTCATATATGAACCCTTTGGTTCCCTGAGAGTACTCCACGCGAAATCAAGGTACTTTGTCTTGAAGTAGAGTTGTAAGAGCTGTATACTGCATGTAGTATGAAAGGAGAAAAGAAATGTTTTGTATTGGCATTTGCG